>Ga0268261_10002432_pt1 | contig 13335 bp, 11 predicted proteins | sample TergutNc150P1_FD_190353 | JGI IMG/M metagenome (GOLD analysis project Ga0268261, IMG submission 190353) | Nasutitermes corniger P1 segment gut microbial community from laboratory colony in Florida, USA - Nc150 P1 (SPAdes) (version 2) | ecosystem: Host-associated > Arthropoda: Insects >... | reverse complement strand
TGCGCTGACCACGTGACACCCCTCTACCCGCAAAAGTTGGCACTAACTTCGCCGACCGGCGGCGGCCGCTCTGTCGGTATAGTTCGCTCGCGGACTAAGGCCACGGAGTTTAGTTTAGTTTAGTTACAAGCTTCAAGACAGGAAATTATTTTTATCCCTGCACTCTAAATTCTATATCCTTACTCTGTTAACATACTTACAATTGCTCTTCACATCTGGTGACACTCCATTCACAACTGCTCTTCATTAACATTTTAAAATCTTCAAACTAAACATGTCGAAAGGAATTAACTCTTGTACCTGGTGCTCGAGTTAAAATAGAGTCCAGCATACCTATTACTGTCACACTAATGGTTCAAGCTGTCTGTTAAAATTAAAATTATTAATACAGCTACAGAGTATCTAATAACTCAAACTGAAAACAAGTGGTATTAGATCATGCACCATATAATTAAACTGTAATAGAAAATAAACAGAAAATCCTGTAAGATCACCAAATACATGATACCCGTTGTAATCAGCAGATGGTTATTACCTGATAATCTGAGAGTCACGCGAAAAGTTTAAAAGCATGTATGCATGCCAACTCACCCGATACGTCAGCATGACACCAGTCTTGTTCAGCATCCAGAAAGGACAATAAAGTGACATAACTATGGAGCCCTTTTTACTCAAGGTATTCATTCCAAGGTCCAGAGAAACCTTCTGAACACTGTCATAGGAATCAAAGGTCCATACAGCAAAGTCTGGTGCATTGAGCTGTATTTCATGTTTGCAGGACCATTCTTTTTCCAGGTAATCCACAATCTGCAAATAGATAAAAGTAAGGCATTTACATTTGTTAAAAAAAATGTCAAGAACAAAGTACCAAATATTGATGATAATGATGATGTGGTGCATTCAACATTTATATTACAAAACAAGGGACACAGAACTTCAAAAACTGAAGTATCATTTACATTTAATTATTCTCAAAATAACTGTGAAAATGCTGTCTGTCCAATCTGCTGTGTATTGACTTGGTATTTACCAAAAATTTAATTATTCATATGAACATTTACAGACTTTATGATGATTTCAGTGCCTCCACCTTCAGGGTCCAAAGGTCTACATTCTTTTTGGCCTCCTGACCCTGAACTAAGAGGCAACAAGTTCCTACAATCTGTTGGTAACTATCTACCAACTGGCATGATGTCACATCCCAAAGAGCTTAAATATAAACACCAGTTGTATAAAAATCTAACAACTTGCTTTCTATCAGACAAAAAAATTCATTCTATTGCTGACATTAAAGACCCATGTAAGAAACCTTCTCTGGAGTGTGGTTTGGACAGATACTCACTCTAAGCACAATAACTGTACTGCCTGGTTCTGCTGTAGGCATCTGTATACTTTCCCCAGCCTTGATTTTCTTTTCTGTGGGGATGCCCTGTATACAACATATCAGATCTACAGGAAGGAAATTCTTGAGGATAACTGCTGGCCTCAAGTGGATGTTGTAACATGTGCTTGACATAGTGTGTCTACTTGTTTTCTCATAATACACCTGCTCCATCTCTCCAACAATCTACAAAATTATACATATAATAGTGTATTATTCTAAGGAATTAAAAACCATCAAACTTACACACTAAATGACTGATAGCAAGGGATTAATTGGAATTTAAGGTAAGGGTTAAGTAAGATATATGAACACAAAATGACAACAAAGAAGTATGGTTACTCCAAAAGAAAACAGATGAATCAATGTGACTTTACGTGTATATCTGTACTGTATCATTCTCGGGATATTGTACAAAGTTTGAATAATCGATGTAAATATTTAGAAAATAATCAGACTGATTCCTCCTCAAATTTACTACCATGGATTACATATAGTCACATTATTTTATGCCATTCATACCGTAAATTTCTTAACACTCCATACCCTAACCAACAAAATACACTAATTACACTACAATAAAAAAGATAAAAAAAATTCATATCAGGTACCAACTGCTACATGTTTAGCACCAAGGTGCCATCTTCAGGGAGTTTATTAACAACAAACCATCATAAGTCCAACACGTACTTTGGGTGCTAGTAGCCCTCCTTTCATCATAAAAATTAAAAGTCATTTGTTGTTAATAAACTCCCTGAAGATGGCATCTTGCTGCCGAAACATGTAGAAGGGGGTATCTAATATCAAGTGCATTTTCTGATCTGTTTTGTTGTATATTAATTAGTGAATTTCGTGGGTTGGGGTATGGAATACATAGTCATATATTCAAAATCAGCTTACCACTAACACACTAACAATTTATGACAATTTCTTGACCATACTGTTAACCTTTAAACCCTAAAATTAATCCAAATAATATTAGCAAACCAGTTTCTACCTCAGAGAAAACATATGGCAACTGAGTTACAATACAAACTGGTTAATGCTGTTAGTGGTAATAACCGCTGGTTACTGAGAATGGTGAGGAACACATAAATACTCTCTATAGGCAAAACACCAAATTTTCTTGTGTTAAAGTGTGTGACACATACAACAATGAATGCTTTCAAACATAAAAGAAATGAAAGCAATATATACAGGGTGTATCTAAAATGCTTGGAGAGACTTTAAGAGCGAGTTCTTCATACCAAAACATAGAAAAAAATTTCATATAAACGTACGTCCGAAAACCAGCAGCTTTTGAGTTTAACCTAACCTTTTGATGCCAGAATTAAATCCCTCCAAGCAACGCTGCCTGCCGGAAGTTTTTACTGGGGATTTTAAATTTTAATGCTTACTCTTAGGGGGGCAAAGAAAAAAAAGAGAGAGAGAGAGAGAGAGAGAGGGGGGGGATATCTAATAGACTTTTCCTTCAAATTTAATGAAATAAAATTTTCCACTGTGCTTATGAATTGGTTAATCTGGGAAAAAAATGTTCACCTATTTTTATAATAAATTTAGGCCTGTGAATCACACATATTATATAAAATGTGGTGTAAATAGTTCATTAGTCACACAATTCTGGCTGCTGCATAAGGTCTGTGGCACCTTGGATCACTGTTTTATTACAACACACAGTATTCACAAAGAGGGTGATATATTACAAATTTACTTTTGTGTGATATTTCGTGAAACAAGGCACCATGCACGGGCCCACGTCACATCTGGCGCACTTATACACTGCGCCCTTTCTTTGTCTGCGAGAAGAACACAGATGGCAGAGCAGTTGGGTTGATTTCGCTGACTGGTGTTTGTTACGGCTACTTCTGCTGAGGCTTGCTGCTGTTGTTGTTCCTCTTCTCCTTCTTCCTCAAAACAGTCTTCTAACATCACTAGCTTTCGCACCTGATTCTGAGTCGGTGTCAGCAACAAGAATTTCATTATTGGCTTCCTCCTCAAGTTTTATTTATTTTTTTCTGGCCACTGCTCAAGACCCACAATCGTCTGCCTTGTTTAGACTACTGTGTATGACTCGGCAGTTTCAGAAACGTAATACCAGTGAGATATGAACGTCTTCTACAGTGACAGCAAAACAGATCTAAAGCTACGTTGTGACTGCTGTATAAAAATTCCAGCTATTCGAAGGTGCCCAAGACGTTACTTGATTGACGTCTGTATGTTGCATGTTACTACCCCACAACCCTACAGATTACCCCAGCACTACAAGAGGCATGTCTGTGAGCCCTCCTGTAGCTGTAAACATCGCGTTTTGTGGATATCTCCGATTTTTGAGCATTAGTTTTGTCTGAATTATATGGGTACAGTATGCCACTGACAACCTTTCTGGTCAACAACTAGAGTTCGCTTCATAGGCCAGTGTTGATATTCCAACCCACAGCGAACTCCAGAGCAAATGATAGTCAAGGCAAGCAGTGGCAGAATTGTATTAGTCAGCTGGGAAAAATGCACATTTACTAAGTGTCTACGTATATATTGGTGCTTGTGGAGGGCTTTAGGAGGTGGAAGGGGTACATTCTGGCTCCTGAATGAAAGCCTGACATTCAAGGGTCCTGAAGCATAGCAAGCCATAGCAGTTAACCGAACAGGAGTAAACAAAATAACCTCCAAACTTCGACACACTGTTTGCGATGTCTTTAGAAGTTAAAGGGTTAAAGGTTACATGCAACAATAAATACACTATATATGTAATATTTTACTTACAACTGACACCATACTTTTACAATACACAGCTCCAATTTAAGAAATGTTGAGTTCCTAGAGTTTATCAAGTTGAAATTCATAACATATGCTCAAAATGTCCTTCACCATCAATGCATGAACATGTGTGATCACAGACTGCAGCAAACTTCAGAAGTGCCAGGGTGACTGCGAATGGTTTGACAGGCATCAAACATGTGTTAGTGAAGTGTCTCTTTATATTACATTTAATCTGAATACACTTGGGTGTTCAAATGCCCCAAAGACAAAAATCTAGAAGGGCTGAGGTCATGCAAACATGGCAAATATACCTTGAAAACTGTTTGCAGACATATACTGACATCAACTTTTTCCCTTATTTTGGTATGGGGAACACACTTCTGAAATTTGTACAAGCATTTAAGATACACCCTGTGTGTGCAAGCACATGTGTGTGTTTTTTATTCAGTTCAATACATGCATCATATACTCAAATTTAAGAGCAAAATTCATCAAGCCCAATAACCATCTGGTACATAAAAAGAAACTCTGCTGACCTTCATAAAAAAAGGTTCCACATTATCCTTGTTCTTGGGTTCACATTGTAGAAGCTTCGTTGTTGTAAGCTGGTTCTGCAAGTCTTTCCAAACAAATGGTTCTACTGAAACCGTGTACCTACAATACAAGCAGAATTTACTAAAATGTACTTGGGTGATCAGCCACATCAAATTTGGGTTAAAAACCTTGTTCATGGTCATCACTCCCACTATGGATACAATCCTTTGTAGCTTAAGCTGGAGAATTATCCTCCACATATACATTAGACACTGCCTGCCATTATTCAAATAACCATCCCAGGGTTTGTCCCAAGAGCTGTGGAAGTCTGATGGTTCCATGCATGTCTAAATTTGAAATCTCTCTCCTGATGGACATCAATTATTCAGCAAGTCAGTCCATGTAACCCAATGTTTTGTCTAGCATCTCAGCATGCTGGAACTTGATCTAGTGTCCTAGTGTTATCGTACTAATGGTCACAACAGTCACACGTAATGTTTAGCCAAAATATATATTGGTGTACTAATCATGTGTACAATTGGTCCAAATGTCACTTTGTGTGTGTGTGTGTGTGTGTGTCTGTGTGTGTGTGTGTGTGACTATAAGTGTGAGCATACATGTGCATACATAAGAATTTAAAAAAAATATGCTAACAAATGCAGTGATGCCAAGAACTGTATTCTGACTTTACCGAATACTTGGCATACAGATTATCCACATAACATACCCATGTGTTCAAAATTGACATTTAAGCATTTCTGCTGCCATGGCACCAAGGCTTGTATCCTAGTATCAAAGAAATTAGTGTCAAATGGTAGCAGTAAGGAGGAGACAGCTTGCTTCATGCTGGTGTCTGCTGCAAACCACTTGTTAGGCAGGTGCTTTTTTGGGGACCACAGAGACAGAAATCACTGTGAGATCAGCACTGTATGGTAGGCCATAACCTCCCAGCCATAGCACTATATAACCACCCAGTCCAGTTTGCAGCAAGGTGCCCAGTTATTTCCAACACTAAGACAGCTGGTTTCTTCACCACATTGTGAACAATGTATGGCCAGTGGTCCCACAGCCACCCTGCAGCTATGATGTCTCTCCAGCAGCAGAAGTGTGTGGTGTGTGTGTGTGTGTAGTAGTAGTAGTAGTAGTAGTAGTAGTAGTAGTAGAACAGCTAACCTAAATTTGTACAAAATCATACATGGAATGCTGGTAAAAACAGACATTTCATTGGAAAAACTGCATTAAAGCAGGACTGGAATATTTTGAAGGGGATAATGTTTAATAAAATTTATACAGTACAAACCCTTTTACACTGAAGAAAAGCTCATTGGTAGGTGTGTAGACAGCAGACAGAGGTAGGTTTATATGGTCCCCTGATTCCACAGTGCCAATACACTCCACCTCATTTCCACGTCTTGTCATATAATACACATTCACAGGTTCGGTGAAATGATTCAGAACCTGCATCATGGAATAAAAATAACAAGTATTCAATGGCCACTACCTCCATAATAGAGAATCTTCCCATAGAACGTGGTAAATATAGATCAACCGTCACAGTTTCACATGTTGGAGGCATCCACTTGCTCACAGCACATAATCAATGCTGCAGTACAAATGAATCAATGCAAACAGAATAAACACAAGTGGGAGAAGAGGTAACCTAAAAACCTAAGATACAAAAAAATGTGGATGATATCTTTTATGGGTAATTAATACAGTATCATATTGTCACCATTATTAATTCCACACGAACAGAATTATTCATCTATTCCAAATTTTCACACCCACTGCACTTGCTCCCAAAAATTTCATTGAACATTTGGCTGATGAATGTACAGTTTCCAGCTAGCATGTCTGATTATCAGGCACTGAGCATGACTGCCTGTTACATTTAGACCACAGCTGCTTCATCAACAGGCAAGCACCCTGAACTTCTGCCTCTGCGGAGACAACCACTGTCTGTTAACTGCATGTACGCACCAAGATTAAACAGATTACCTGGTAGAAAGACAGCCTGATAGAGTAGTCAATAGTGTCTAGACTAAAGGCTGAACATCGCAAGAAATGTGGTTCTACTCCTTGCTGGGATAAGAGATTTTTCTCCTCTCTGAAGTGTCTGCACCAGCTCTGGGATCCACCCAACTGGACTAATATCAGGGAATTTTCAAGGGAATAAAGTAACCTCAAATAATAATTTAATTCTAGTTTTTAGGTACAATGCAAATAGCACAGAATATCCATGTCATGTCTGTCCATCTACCTGTCTGTATCTCTGTCTGTCTCTATGTCTATCTGTCCACACGGAACAACTCAGTTGCCACTAGACAGACTTACACAAAATTTTATACCAGGGACTTCCACTATACTCTGTCCACTAGATTCAAGCTTGGTTAAAATCAGACAAAAATAACAGACATTTTACCTTAAGACCTCTGTTCTTTGGTGTTAATATCTTGCCATTTAGAAGACAAGTACAAGAAATACAACAAGCCAGGAAGGCCAATGAAACAGCTGATGATCTGTACATAAAATGGTATTAACACTTGCTAAATAGATAATGAGGGAAAAAATCTGAATGTGCCTTGAAGTTACATTACACATACACTTAAATAGCTTACCTGAATAATGCTCCTAAGTGTAATAATGGTTCCTCCATCTTGTACTGTGACATCTGACACAAGGCCCCACGTATCCTTGCTGTCTCCTCGGTGATTAAGTGAAAAGTAACGCTTGTCTGCACGCACAACTGGAAGCTCTAGTTCACAGTCCTTCATTTCATTTACCTACAGCAACAAATAAGTGCGAAATGTGAGAGCGGAGGTTGTCAGGGCAATGATTATGAAGACTGATGTATTCTAGAATGTAATGCCATGCCAACTAGAAGATGGGCACCAACTTTTGTAGGAACATGTTGCCTCAATTTTCAGGGCAAGCAGCAGCTACAGGCAGTTTGTTCCTCTTTAATGTTGGTACCTATCTGCCATATATTTTGGAGCTACATGCTGCCTGCAGCTGCTGCTTACCCTGAATGGACTGATAATTTCCAACAGTGTGCTGGGTTCACCAGTGTTTTGTCACTCTTTTGATTCAAGTGAACATGCATGTTCTCCAAACATTCCTTCTCCACCCTCTCTGGACTTGTTGTATTAGACACATAGCATTGTTATTTTTCCAATAAGCATGTCCTGCACGAGTATATGTTTGTTAAGACTGTTCAATCTAATATGTGTTCTACAGAATGTATTATCAAGGTGCAACATTCTGGCTAATGCCAACATGTCACCACAGTTATGTGAAAGTAATTAGTAATTGCCACTGTTTTCATATTGGTTGCATTGTTCACAGTTTTGTAAATCATTATTAATTGCGCTATTAGCTTTGAAAGCAATTCTAACATTTGCATCTTTAAAAACTCCCATAATGTTCCTCGCACACTTTATACTGTTAAGTAACAGATACACGTATTTTATTTTCTGTAGTAATTGATTCTGCATTGGAGGTGGCTGACATTATACTACTTTTGATTTGTCCATCCAAATCACTTATCATCTGACACAGACAACAGATTAATAATGTGGACAAATAGACTGAATGAAATTTAACATCAACACAAACTGACGTAAGCCTTTATTAATTAAATCAAAACTCATCCCATTATCTCCCTGATGATGGCCTAACTGACCAAAGTCTTAATGAAGTGTTTGTTTTTACTCTCTTTGACAACCAATTTATTAATGCTCTATGAATACACAGTACATCATGATGGTTATTATCTGGAATGAAAAATAGGATATTTTGAACTTCTCCTCAAAGTCCACAGCTTTCAGTTCTCTGTAACTTCAGTTAACTGCTCAATGAAGTGCTTATCAATGTTAACATGATTACTGGGATGATTATGGTGATGAGATGGGAGATGGGAAGAGAGCAAACATGACACAGATCAGAAATACATACAGAATTTTGGTCAGAAAAATGAGGAAAGGAACTTCTTTGAACACCAAAGCATTAATGGGCCCAAGCGAGTGAAATGGGCATTAAATAGGTAGGGTTTGTGAGTGTGGGCTACTTAAATTTGGTTCAGGACTTCAACATGATAATGAACCTTTGGGTTTCACACAGGGTAGGGAACTTCTTGAGTAGGTAAATGACTACCGGCTTCTCAATAAAGACTTCATTCTAGTCAGACAGTCAATCAGCTGGTCAGTCACTCTGTTGCATGGTTTGTTTGTTGGTTAGTTATGAGATCTTAGGATTTTGCTGTGCTGTACATAATGTCTTCACTCTCAGAGGATGGTCTGCAGTGGTGGTAGTTTGTTACCAACATTTCAGGACCATGTCAGTCCCATCTTTACCCCTGAGGATGGTATTGACATGCTGTCACAAAATGTCAGTAACAAACTACCATGTGATGCTACAAACCATCCCAGACAGGGGAAAAATGGTTAGTTATCTGCCACCTAAGTTAACTGTTTTACCATATTTAGGAATTGCTAACTACAGTCATTCCCTGGTGGAAATGGTGGAACATAATAGGATCAAGCTGGTATGGGTGCCAAAATACATGGGTTTCGATGGAAATGAAACAGTTCAAAATTAGCCAGGCAAGTCTCCTCACATCCACTTACAAGACCTAAGCCTGCCTGTGGCATATTTCCAAAGGTTTCCATGGAAGTTATCAGGGGCTGGACAAGCAGGAAACACAAGGAGTACAGGCAGTCCATCTCTGCTCGAAAGAGCAGGGAAATTACTCAACTTGAGAAGAAATCAACTAAGAATAATGACAGGGCTGCCAACAGGGAACTGTCATTTAAAAGGACATCTATTTAAACTGAGGCTGACAGACAGTCCCAAGTATAACAGATGCAAACAGGCATTTGAAATGGTCTCAAATGCTCTTTGTGACTGTGAGACACTGGCAGTATTGAGATTTAGACACCTGGGCCAACATTTCTTGAAACCAGGTGACTTTGCCAACCTCTCTGTCAGCAAAGTATTGCACTTTGTTAAACATGCAGGGATGCTAAATGCTAAACCAAATGGCAGCAAAAAGAGATCTGAAATGGTCGAGGTACAAGGGTCACTGCAGTGCCCATCATAATGTACTCTACTCTGCTCTAGGAATAATATTTAATGAAATAAGCTACAGGCCATTATTTTTCATACACACAACACAACAAATTTACACTGTGGCAGAAGGCATAGGAATAAGTCCATTTCTGGCCCATGCTGAATAATTTTGCCTACTTCATGTGAATACATAATTATGGACTACAAAAAGGCATACTGAATGCAGCTTCAGCAGTTTCACTGGCAGTCCAACTTACTGCAACAGCGGGATATCACTATGTTCAGAGAAGAGGGCAATTAGACTTTAAAATGAGGAATATCATAATAATATCTTACCTTAAAAGCAAAATTCAAGAAATTTTGTCAAACAAATAAAATGTAAGTAAAATTAATCCACAGGAAACCAACAAATACAACACAGCTGTCTTCAAATACTTTGTGTTGTCTTGGCCCCTCTTTCATGTGTTTTGATACCTTCTTACCAACATTAGGGGCAATCATAACACTTTACTGACTACCAAAGTTTACACAAAATTACATTAAATAACTTTCTCGTTATGTGTGATCAATATTCAAACACATATAAATACTAAACTATAAACTGTTTTCACTATAACTGTATTTGAGTATCGAAATGCGAAAATTAGAGACCACTATGTTCTATGATGTGGTGTCACGTAACTTGGAACAAGGATACCAACATTTCACTAAGGGTACCTATTTACCAAACTGCATGCTATAATATCCCAAAAGACCACAAACCCAACATTCACTGCTGGGAGAAACTCAGAACATTTTTTTTAAAAGTAAAGTCCATAAGACATACAAAATTTTTTAGAAACTGGACTGACAATAAAACCTCAAATTCCAACTGGATTTTTTTCAGTACATTACACTAGGTCCAAAAAGCACTCTATTACTTCTATTGGTGGTTACTCACCCGTATTGTAAGAAACTTCTCAGTAACCTTGTTCTTCGCAGATGTAGTGCCAGAAGCTAGGACATGCAGCTTGAGATCTTCAGGCTTCACAAGGCACAGCCCCACCTTGGCGCCACTTTGCAGCACTACTTGCTTCACTTCATCTGCCTCTTTAGCATCTTGTACCTGCAAATCAAGACACAACCACCAACATAACTAACTGTTAATACACATATATTTGTTTGTCACAACACCTGCTACAAACATACACACAAAATCAAGGCAATCCTGTAAAGACATAATTGTTTAGGAAGAAGGCACTGGCCTGTGCATAAGGTCTATGAGAGATTTTCCTGTTGTGTTTTAGCAAACAAGTGTTTATTTACTTTCTGAACAACACAACTGTATAGTTCTTGTACACTGAATTTCATTCAATGTTACAACATAATAAAATATGTGGTGGGAATGTTGGAGGATACCCCATAATAAAATTACATAATGATACTATTGTTCATTTATGGGTGTTGATACCGCATTCATTTGATTAATGCATGGAGTATTGACCATATACAAATAAGACTGTCTACGCTGAAATGTTCACTGTTCTGTAACAAATTCCATCTACTTTACTTATGGGGACCAGAAAAGCTTAACACATTATATGTGCTACGAAAACGCAATGCCTTCAGTTGCTCTACGAATGAAAGAGTAAACTAAAAACTAGTGCCTTCTGGGATTTGAGGCCTTGTGGTCTGGTAATCACAACAGAGACAGCAATCTTTTGAAAACCTGGTCCACTTCTATCAGACTACAAGGCATCACATCCAAAGAAACCCCCATTTCAGGCAATGACAATTATATAAGCTTTCAAATAGAACTTTCATTTGTCTTCTTCATACTCATCACCAGTCTACGTCAGCCAAAAGGTCAACGGCCATGCACAATGAACACAGAAAAGGATGAAAGTATAACATCATTAATCTTTACCTTGAAGGAACCTTTGTTCAACAGAAGAGTAATGCCAAGTCCTGTATCGTTTTGAACCATGTAAGGAGACACTGTTTTGGGTTGTTCTGGCCCTTCTTTGACTGCACTCTGGAATGCCTTCCCAAGATTGGTCAGTACTTCTAGGCACGTCTTGGTCATTGTCAGCTCAAGGTTTTCCTATACACAACATCATACATGTATGTATTATAAAGGGAGAATAACACTGTTAGCAATTCTTATTTTCAAAGGCCTGTGATGATAAGCAGAAACACAAAACATGTTGACCAACTGGTTGTGATGTTCTTTTATCACTAACTCTGGCCTATAAATGGCAAAAGCTAATTTAAATCTTCATTAACTTTTTGCCCATTACAATATTTACAGTGGTTTTTAAAAAATATATAATTCTTAATAGGGCAAGTTATACACCTGAAAAAACCTAACTATTCTTCAGCAATTATCCATTCTACTGACCTTAGATGACACTTCAATACTCATGGCTGGGGGAACATACGGTATTTCTTCTATGTCTGAGGTTGTTGGTGAGAGAGGGCTGGAGATGGGTTCCTGAGAATTCATGTGAACCTGAAAACATACCACAGGATTCTATCACTCAACCCCAGTGGTCTTAAATTAGACTACTAAATTAAAGTGTTTCATAATCTCAGTTTTTTTTGTTATGCTCAGGAAGGTATAACTATGTCTGCAAAACCTAATATATTTTTATAGGGTTAAATACTATTTTGCTTTCTCTGACACTGTCTTATCAAATCCATGGTTTGTGTACAAAAGGTTCGATGAAAATGTTTCAAAACTGACTTTATTACAGAGAAATAAAGCACCACACAATAGGAATATTAAACCTGTTGCCATTGAAATTTAATGTATGGTGATATTATTAGACAACTAGATTTAAATGCCCTTAACACACTATGTTTCACTGTGCTAGATGCAGGAAGAGACATTCAGTTTCCTAAATTACAGTTTAATAAGTAATATGTTCCAGGCAATGTAGACAGAAACCTGCACTAAATTCAACGCACCAGAACAAAGTTGTCGCTCTTGCTGTTGGATAAGAGAATACCAGATTTATGTCCATGGCATCTGTGTGCACTGTGAAATGGCTGAAGTAAAGCAATGGTGTGTTTTTTAAATTCTGGGTGAAACTTCTACAGTCATTTGAAGTGAACTACAACCTGCTAAAAAATGCACTGAGAGAAGAAATACTCTGACATTAAAAAATATGTGAGTGGTTTGTTTCTTTTAAAGGCAGTCAAATTATTGTGGAAAACAATGATGCAAACTCCAGCTATCCATCAACACTGCACTGAGAAATCAGTCCCTTGAACGCCATGTGAAAAGAGCACATACTGGCATTTCCTAAAGTATAATACAGATGCTTTTAACTCAAATCATGAGAGCAAGGAGAACCTTGACATTATTTGTCTCAAAGCAAAACAAAATGTACAATATAATTCAGCACTCTCTATACTGGCATTCTTGAGTGAAGACAACAGTCTGGGAGTTTCCTCACTAAGAGCTTCACATTTGCTGGATTTGGTTCAGCAGTTTATCTTTTCAAACTTCTCCAAACTTAACAGCACTCCCCGTATAATTGATGTGTGTGACTTGAATGTTATGGACTCTCTCTCTCTCTCTCTCTCTCTCTCTCTCTCTCTCTCTCTCTCCT
>Ga0268261_10002431_pt1 | contig 13342 bp, 10 predicted proteins | sample TergutNc150P1_FD_190353 | JGI IMG/M metagenome (GOLD analysis project Ga0268261, IMG submission 190353) | Nasutitermes corniger P1 segment gut microbial community from laboratory colony in Florida, USA - Nc150 P1 (SPAdes) (version 2) | ecosystem: Host-associated > Arthropoda: Insects >... | reverse complement strand
CTCATTGCTTGGTTTTTTATCCATTTTACACCACACATCACTTGTTATATTATCACTACTTTCTTCCTCTATTGTGCTTGTTTCACTGTCACTAGTAACAACTACAACAGAAGATTGCAATTGTTTATGTGAACTAGTGGGGATGTCACTGTCACTGTCTGAACTTTCACTGTCACTATAATCAGAGATATCAGAACATGCATCCGCATATAACTCACACAAAATATCGTCCTCTTGCAGAACATTCCAATGCAGAGCCATGATTGCAACTGAAGGAAAACAGAAAGAGTATCTGAATGAGTGGTGTCTTCGTTGAAGTCTTATGGTTCTAAAAATAGGGCATCAGGACCGGTCTGTTTGTTTGTAACTTGACACCCAAGCATCCTGCATCAAGCTCGCGATAACCTGGAAGCGATAAGTGAGCCAGACCAAGTGACAAACGCATGTGCAGGACGTCGCGTAAAAAAACGCAGAAATGCGTGACCTGTCAACGACGCGTGGGACAGTAATCACGCATTTCTGCATGGCCCGACAACAAGGTGTTAATATTATTCTCCCATCTATGTCTAAACATACCGAGAGCTTAAGTGTCCTTCAGAAAAATGTGAAATTCTCATGGTGGTGATTTATGAATATTACTGTCTTTCAGGACCTCACACTATGATTACATCATAGAGAACAGTAATGTTAATTTTCCTTCAGGTCTTCTAAACTGTGTCTTCATTTATCATGTTATAATGCATCCTACATGAGCTGCCCAACACAAACCTGATTTAATCAATACAAGATAATTTTCTTCTGTGACTTGTTATATAACCTCTATTTGGCACAAAGTAATACCCTCCTCAAACATTTCCCTCTCTAAAACCCACAATGAGCCCTAAAGAGTTTTGTTTGACTTACAGCAAACTGTGGGACAATGGCAACTGGTGTTCATCATACCAACAATCAAGCTGCTGGTGACAGGAATCCTGTATTTACTATTCTCATCATCTGACCTACAGGAATGGAATTCATCCACTGAAAAGAAATACACTCATGAGGTTCAGAAGTTAGATCCACAAAAACATTCAGACAGAAAAGTTAAACAAGAAACACAATATGTGATACAAGAGGAGACTTATCACAAAACGGAAAAATAAAATTATGATCTTGTAATTAACTGTATTATTTACAGAGTGTTTTAATCCAGCATTATTATACCCATTAAGCTGAGATATGAAACATATTTAAGAATGAAGAATGTGGCCTTGTGGAATTTCACAATGTGTAGCCTGGTAGTAGACAGTGACCAAAGTAATGGGGAATATTGTCTCCACCTACAGTGTACAAGAAGTGCCCCAGGAAATAGAGGTAGCAGCTTCCTCTGAAATGTTTGTACCTGTCCACCAGACTACATGACATCACATCCCAGACAGCTGTGATCTTAATTAGGTTTTACTGTACCAGTATGAAATAAAGTGAAGATATGTACATTATGGGCCAGTTAATTCTTAGTCACTTTTTTCAAATAAAATTTAAAAAAGCAGAACCCATGTCCTTGTATATCAGTGTACAAGAAGTATTGCGCAATATAATGTATGTACATGCAGTACTATACTGAGGCTGCGTAGAGTCACATGTACACTATGGATGACAGTGCTTCTAGTCTTCCCTTTTACTGACTACTGCTGTTCTCCTACAGATGTTTTGGACCAGTGACAACAAACCTATGTGCTTGTCATGAGTGATAGGTACCCCCACCAGCAATGTTGTAGCTGGGTAGATGACCACAGGAAGTATGCACAAAGGGTAAGCGTAACAGTTTGAAGAATAAGTGGATGTGGTCAAACCATGGGACTCCTTTCCTTGGGTTATGAACACATCTTAGTAGTAAACAATCAAGCTCTTCCTCACACTGTATATAACATTATACAAAATTACAGATGTAAAATTAAGAGAAAATGTGTTTAACAGTGTCATTTCATAATTATGACTGCAAGGATATATGGAAATGTCCCTGATTTTAGTGCCCTCATATCAAGACATGGTGTGCCTAGGCCTTGACACACTGGAATCTGGGATTCTAACAGGGCTGTAAATGAATATAGGATGCATGTAAATTCAATCATTCATTCACTTTATTTTCCATATATCCATATACAGGTTGAATACTAAGGACGTGGAAATTGTCATAGTTGTTGTAACAATATCTGGCAAAGTTACAAATGTTGGATGTTTCAATACAATTATAATACAATAGTCACATAGTAATTAACAATTATATCTTCAGAACAATTACAATAAGATGTGTGTTGTCACCAGTATGTAGCTTATTAACAGGGTTAAAATAATGTATCAGAGAATCAGTTTCTTAAGGTTTATATTCTTCTATCATCCTTATATTCATAATATTCATTCATTAAGTAGAAAGAATGATGATATAAGAACCTCTTTAATGTGGATTTGAAACATGTCTGATTATTAATCAAAGCTTTAATATATTGAGGAAGGTGGTTAAAAACTTTTATCCCTGATATATAAGCTCCTTTATTGAATTTTGATAAGTTAGCTAATGGAAGATGTAAATTATTGTTATTCCTAGTTTCATAGTTATGAATTTCATTATTTGCATCAAACAGGTGTTTGTTATTAACTGTGTATAAAACTAATGAATATATGTACTGGGAATATAGTGTCATTATTTCCATATTCTTGAAAGCTTCTCTGCAGGAATCTCTTGGTCTAGTGTTTGTTATAATTCTGATAATTTTCTTTTGGAGTATAAACACCTTGTTGGCATAGTAGGAGCTACCCCAAAAAATTATACCATAGCTTATGATAGAGTGTATATGAGCGAAATAAATTACTATCAGCGTGTCTACTGGTACTATATGTTTCATATTTCAAAGTGCATAGCATGCAGGGCACATTTTGTTAATTACCTGTTCTATGCGCTGTTTCCAGAATAGTGTCATCTATGGTTAATCCAAGAAATTTAATCTCAGTAGCATTAGTTATACATTCCAGATCATATTTAATTTGTGTATTGACATTATAATAATTTTTAGTTCTAAATTCTAAGTATTGAGTTTTATTAAAGTTTAAAGTAAGTAGATTGACGTTAAACCAGGTATTTATATCTTGGAACATTTGATTAGCATTTATATTAAAGTCCTGTCTATTTGAATCTGTAATTATAATGCTGGTATCATCTGCAAAGAGTACTATATTATTATCTTTGTTTACTATTGTAGGTAAAACATTTATGTAAATTAGGAAGAATAGAGGGCCAAGAATTGAGCCTTGCGGCACACCATATTTTAACATTTCCCATTTGGAAGAATTGTTATTATTGGTTATATTATCCAGTGCTACTCTTTGGTATCTACCTGTTAAATAGGATTCAATTAATGTTTTAAATTTCCCTTCAACTCCATAGAATTCTAGTTTTTCTAGTAATATTTTATGGTTAACACAGTCGAATACCTTTTGCAGGTCACAAAATATACCTCCAACTATTTGACTGTTGTTCATAGCAGTTAGGATACCATTTATCAAAGTGAAGGCAGCTTGTTCAGCTGAGGAGTGAGTCCTGAATCCATACTGTTCCTGTACCAAGATATTATTCATAACAATGTGAGCATGGAGCTTAGCATAAATAAGTTTTTCAATAATCTTGGAGAAGGAAGATTGGTTTGACTATAGTATATTTTAATCCATCTGGGAAAACACCAGTACTAAGAACTGCATTACAGATGTATGTCAACGGTGAGATTATAAATGGTGCAGTTAGCTTTATGATCTGAGGGGAAATTTCATTGTACCCACATTTATTTTTAGTCTTTAGTGACTTGATAATTTTTTTAATTTCATAAGTAGAGGCATACTGCCAACTTATTTTTGCAAAGGGTCTTCTAAAACTCTTTGCTAAATAATTAATTGGGTTAGTCATACTTGTATTTATATGTTTGTTGTTGTCTGAATTGATTGAGTCTGCTATTGATAGAAAGTACCATCCATTTGCTTCCAGAATGTTCTTTTTTCACACAGAGCCATTTCCAGTGCTTTAAAACTAATTTTTCTTCACAACAGGGACACTTAAGAGAAGAAATACCTGTACATGCAGCATAATAATTTAATTTATAAAGTGAGTAAGTCATTGCCTAGATTTTTGTACTGACTGGGGTATTTACCTCGCTCCGAAAAACCATATTCACCCCTCAAGACATATTTTTACAATGCAGTTGTCAATTAATTACGGTGTTCTATAGCAATGCTTTTGTCTTCCAGTTTGCTATCCAAAAATTTAAAGATTAAGATATATAGAACTATAATTTTGCCTGTTGTTTTGTATGGGTGTGAAACTTGGTCGCTGACATTAAGTGAGGAATGTAAGCTGAGGGTGTTTGAGAATAATATGTGGGCCTAAGAGGGATGAGGTAACAGGGGAATGGAGAAAATTACATAATGAGGAGCTGAATAACCTGTACTCCTCACCCAATATTGTGCGGGCGATAAAATCAAGAAGAATGAGATGGGCGGGGCATGTAGCATGTATGGGGGAGGGGAGAGGTGTGTACAGGGTTTTGGTGGAAAAACCTGAGGAAGGGAGACCACTGGGGAGACCCAGGCATAGATGGGAGGATAATATTAGGATGGATCTTCAGGAAGTGGGTGTGTGGACTGGATGAAGCTAGCTCAGGATAGGGACAAGTGGCGTGCGGTTGTGAGTGCGGTGATGAACCTTCGGGTTCCATAAATGCGGGGAATTTCATGACTAGCTGCAGACCAGTTAGCTTCCCAAGGACTCTGTCCATGCAGTAAGTAAGTTCTTATCAACGTTTTGATCAGTCCTTTGGCGACATTTCTAAAAACTGAGCACAGCATGAATTCTGCAACAGACCCCAGACACAAGCAAGGCAGACTGCAAGTACTCCAATTTAAAGCACAGTTGGGACCATTACAGTGTATTAAGCGACTGCTTATATGCTCACAATATTACAAGAACTGCAACCGAGACTTGACCGTGTACCACCAGTGTTATCTGAGAACAGGACACCTATTAGAAGCCTTGTATTTTAATCTGGCTGCGTCAGGAAACAGTTTAGGCTCATATCATGACCTACTTGCTGTAGGATACTGCGGTTACCGTACACAGATTATCAGAGCGACCGAGCCCCTGACAATCGTACAGCAGAAACACAACTACTTCAGTAGCAAAGTAAACAAACAACGAAATTTCAAACTGCGATACTATGGATACTACCAACGACCTGACGTAACACTCAAAAAGACGTAGCCCAACTTACCAATGCTTTCCTACAGCGTGCGCTATTTCGAACTGCGATACTGCTGACAGTACCAACGACCTGACGTAATACTAAAAATCAGACCTGACCAAACATACTGCCTTGGCTCAAAACCAACTGTGACGTTCTTCCCCTTCTCACAGCACCAACTCAACAGGGCCAATTTGTATGGGCATGAAAACGACCGGTTACTCTTCTGAATTTACGTTCAAGTAGGTGAAAATTGGTTGGCCTCTACTGGTTCGATTTCCGAACCTGCCATGGATTCGCAGCAAGTCTGGACCACAGGTTAATACCACACAGCACAAAAGAGCGACGCTGAATATCAGAGATCGTACAGGTTGAGTGGTGTGGGGTCTACAGAGTCCACGACACGGAGTACAGATCGCATCGTTCATACCTATCTCTAATCCGTGGTGGACACAATATGGTCGTCGTAGGTAGAGTGGATTGATAACATTGATCGTCTGTGCTCCCATCTCTAAAACTAACACGAACTGGACAAAACACGTTCATTCATTACGGTCCCGCCGGTGATCTGTTCATTTTATCAGCTGATTTCATTTTCTTCTTCAATCTTTTGATTGGTTGGCATCTTTCCATCTGGATTTCTTGCAAGCCATTCTTTTCAATGTTGTATAACTGTCCACCCCTATGTTCCTGGCGACTTGCTTTAATTATTGTAGTCGAGGTCTTCCCATGGCCTATTTTCCTGATATTGCCCCTTCCAAAATGTTTACAACAAACTCATTGTGCCAAATTATATGCCCTATCCATGAATGGCGTCTACTGTTTAAAATTTTTTAAAGTAGCCATTCTTCTTTCACCCTTTGAAAAACTTCCTCATTCTTTATTCTATCTGTCCATTTTATTTTTAACTTTCTTCTCCAACACCATATTTCAAATACATTTATGACCCTCCCTTCATTTTTTCCTAGGGTCCATGTTTCTGATCCATAAAGAGCAACACTCCAAATACAAGTCTTTATAAGTGTCTTTTTTATTGCCAAACTAAGGTTATTCGAGCATAATAGTTGTTTTTTATTATTAAACATAACTTTAGCTTCTCTAATTCTTTGCATTATATCTTCTCTATTTTTCCCATCTTCTGTAATTGTACTACCAAGGTACTTAAACTTTGATACTTGCTTTAGGGCATAGTCATCCATTTTAATATTAATATTTTCAAAATCTTTGGAGCAGACCATAACTTGTTTTTTTTTTTCCTATTAATTTTCATTTTGTATGTGCTTTTTAAAATATCATCTAAACTTTCTAATGCTCTTTTTAAATTTATTTCATTTTGTGCTATAATCGCTATATCATCTGCAAACCTCAGCATCTGTATTCTCATTTCATTCAATTTAATTCCAGTGCAATATACTTTGCATTTATTTATAGCTTGTTCTATGTATATATTAAACAACAATGGTGATAAGTTGCAGCCTTGTCTCACTCCTTTTCTGATTACAGCTTCTCTCTTACTGTCTTTAATTTTTATAAATGTTGATTGATGTTTATATAATTCTCTAATAATTCTTCTATCTTTGTAGTCTATTTTTATCATCTTTAGTATCTTCATCATTATGTTCCAGTTTACGTTGTCAAAAGCTTTCAATAAGTCTACAAAGGCAATATATACCTTTTTGTTTACATTGAAACTTTTCTCTATAATATTTCGCAAGCACAAAATTGCTTCGCGTGTGCATCTATTCTTTCGAAAGCCAAATTGTTCTTCTGCTAGGTTTGCATCAATCTTTTTCTCTATTCGTCCCAAAATAATTTTTGTTAAAATTTTCATTTTCTCAAACCCATATGTAATGACGAGCTGGATGGGATGTATAGGTTACTTCACTTTTGAGTTATAATAAAAATAACTGATACATTGCCACATTAGGGTATATGCACGGAAGGCACAGAGGTAATGCTCAGCAAAAACTAAATTTCTTTTTCGGTTCACAGTATTTCAGTATATTCAGGATGGTTTTAAATTTGCTTACAGAAAGTGGCATACAGTCTGACATAACTTCCTACCATGAGCACTGCATACATATAGCACATCCAAAGGCAGCACTAACTGGCATACAAAGTTTGCATTCTGTCATGTGATTACATTCTGCTAATGTTTTCTTAATAATGAAATTCGACAGCAGATGTATAAGCTTTGAAAAAGAACTTCTGATAATCAGAAAACCTTTGCCTTTTGGACTGGATTTCAACAATGTAGCTTGTGATATAAGTATTCTCCCTACCCTGAAAACATATAAGTTCTGTGCACAAAGGCTGAACCTCTGCAGGCAAATTTTGGGCTTCCAAACATTTCTGTACCTCCTTTACCACACTTCTTGATACAATACACCATTATGGTATAATTCTCTCTTACCTCCCACTCATGTGAAGAAAGTCTGAATTCATTCTGCAATTGCAAAACTGCAATAGCTTACAGAATGGGTCCTTTTGTTATTTAGAAATCTCTACAACATATCTAAAGAGTCAAGTTCCAGCAAGTGCTAACTTCCTGCTTTATCTTCAGCTCAGGTATTTGTATCTTCTTTTTGAACAGAACACAGCTTTGCCAGAGTATGGGCACTATATTTTAAACACTGCACTATAGTTTCCACCTGTTGTTTTTTTCATTTTTTATAACTTTTGTTATTTAGAAACCTCTACAACATATCTAAACAGTGAAGTTCCAGCAAGTGCTAACTTCCTGCTTTATCTTCAGCTCGGATATTTGTATCTTCTTTTGAACAGAGCACAGCTTTGCCAGAGTATGGGCACTATATTTTAAACACTGCACCATGGTTTCCACCTGTTGTTTTTTATTTTTTATAACTTTTGTAGTTGTTTGAACACTTAATTTATGAGTGTGAGCATAGCAAGGTATATGCCACCATTCACTGCGATGGACAGCAAAAAAGTATTAGCAGCATTGTCTATAACAATCCCATCAGTTTTATAATCAATCTTCCACACTCTTGGTGTCTCCAGTTAACATATCTGCCAAGTGAACAGCAATATGCTTTTCATTAAATTCAACACATTCCATTAATTTGGAACAAATGTTTGTTTCTTCTTCAAGGTGTACAGTTACTGCCAAGAGCTATTATTATTATTATTATTTACAGATGTTATATGTCTGCTCTTAGACTGCGGTATCAACATGCAGTTAGCCCTGCCTTTCATTCCATTGCTTCATAAAGAATGTGTATTAAACTGTTAGTGTTTTTCTGCTAGGGATCTGGTATCCAGGGTACAAGATTTGAACAAATCTTTTGAATTCCGGATCCTATATCAAACTAAAGGGGTGATATTCTTTGGTAACCATCCAGATCAACTGATTATCCAGTTGCTTTTGTTTTCCAATAGAAACTGGCTTAATTATGTGCTTGTACAATGATATAAGAGACTGATTTGCCTGCATGGATCCTACTGGGGCCTCTCATGGTGGCGGGATCTTGAATCAATTCTGCCAGCGTTGGAGTCCGAAGTAGAGGTAAATTTGGATGTTTTCTCAAGTGCCTTGCAAGGGTGCTGGGTGGATCCTTTCATGCAACTTATTACAAAGGAACAGTATCAGTACTTTTTCCAGGTCCACATGGAGAAAAGTGACAGCAGAGGTCACTTGTCTTGCTCAGTATGGTGAATAAGTTTGAGTCGATGGATGAAAGGAAATGCAGACTGGAGAATTATGCAGGTTGAGTGACTGATATGCAACAGAGGAAGTTGGAACATGTGAATGAGACAGGTCCATGGGATCCATTAACGAAAGGAAATGGGGACTGGTAAATGATGCACGTTGGGGGCATCAAGGTGTACAAAAGCCACGGACTTAGGCATGGAAAAGACCGATCCAGATCAAAGTAAGCGTCCGTGCAGCAGAGCTGATACATAATGTTGCATTAATGCTTACACTTATTGTGCCTGTATTACATTCTCTAATTTCAAATACTATCTTTATTTGGCAGTATTTGGGAAAGAGAAGTTGTAAACAGTACATGGAAACAAAACAAGAGACTCCACATTTTTAGACAGAAGCAGTATTAATATGACTTGTTTTGATGATGGCACCCTTTTGGATTTTTACCCCAACATTTCAGAAGAACCACATACACTACATTGAGTAAAATCCTCAAAATAACCATTAACTGAACAACACCGAGTGTAAAACTGTGAATAAGCAAAACTATTGCTTTGGCCTCATTTTTGAGCTGTTTCCAACAAACATGCAAATTGTGAATATAACTTATTGAACTATGCATTGTATCGTGATGTTGAAAATATTTGGATTGTGCTGAAAATAAATGCATATACAATCGGCTTCGGTGGTCTAGAGGTAGCGTGCTGGACTTTGGTACCCAAGTTCGCGGGTTCAAACCCGGCTGAAGCCGTCGGATTTTTAAGGGCGAAAAAATCCTCAGCACGCCTTCCTTCGGAGGGGAAGTAAAGCCGTCTGTCCCATGTCGCAGATATGTGGCATGTAAAAGATCTCTAGAATTACGTGGAAATCGAATTCTAGACGAAATTTGTCGGAACATTTCTCGCCCACGAAGAGTTCCACCTTCCGCTGCTAGGGGTCTCTCGCGTCGTTGGATGTGAAGGCACCTAGCTGAGAAGGTGGGAATGTCTAAAGGCGGGGGAAAGCAATGGCAACCTACCCCTACGAATTTGCCCCGGATGCAGTGTGCCAGAGCCATACCGGTCGCCTGACTGGATTCTGGTTCCTGCTAAAACCGGCCTAAGGGCTGAATACTAATGAATGAACAACTGAAAGAAGTGGAATCTTTTAGTAATTAATAGGCCTACTGCCACTCAGTGTTGTTAATTAATACTTCGGGTGGTGAACAAACTGGGTATCTGAATGGTAAAGGTTGTGTTTATTGAGTATGAATTTATGAACGAGACAGGTATGTGGGACCTGTGAACATATGGAAATACACTCATAAACAAGATAAGTTAGTACATAATGAATGACAGAAACCTGTCAGGATCCAAGTACGGCAGGTCCACATTACCAAAACCCAGATCTCATCAATTCCCTCACTGATATGTTCTTTCAGACCCATTCATTCAGGAACTAAGCATTCCTAATGCTAATGTTGTGAATTCACAGAATGAGTCCATGGCTCCTCCTTTGCACTTCTTGCTGAACATGTAGTCTGTTGTGTCACCGTACGTTGTCAGAATTCTTGTGGTGCACACAAAGTGTTGCCTTCACATGGCGCCATGTCGATTCAATGGTATTTACATGGACTGCAGTTTCTGTATTTATGATGTAGAATAATTAGCCAAGTGTGTGTCCCCCTTCCTCCTCAAAGGCCCTGTATGCACCCCCACAGTCACTAATTATTTTCATCCCTGGAAGAAGCCATTCCTTTATTGTAGCCATCAGAGTTCTTGTATGAATGAAGTGTACTGCAATGAGAGAAGTTTTCCCACTGCCTCTTTCCGTATGTCCAACAACCACTGCTGTATTTTCACTCTGTGTCCTCAACTGTAGTCCGTGGTGCTAAACTTAACTTCATCAGTACATTCCTTACTGTATTTTGCATGTGTGATAGGACCATTTAAGTTTCAGATATGTTGGCACCTCTTCCAGCCTCTCAGCAGCAACAAGATAACTAATGTGTCAGCTATGAAGCCTGCACATGCGTGTGCCTACGTGCTCAAATATGCACATATACCCCACACACACACACACACACACATGCATGCATGCACACTCACAGGTACATATTTTCCTATGCTCAGACACCTATTAAATTCCTGTATTGAAACTGGACAGTATTTGTGGAAGTACTTCATTTCATGATGCACACACTTTCTGCTTTTGCTTTATTGAAATTAAGAGGTAAATGGTAAGGTGCCTCTGAGTTTAGCCATACCATGGAGACTTGGGAGGTAGGGGTACAGGCCCACATACCGTTGGATTTCTCATAACCTTGTATGTCCAACTTTAATAATTAAATTGTAATCCATTTAGACGTTTTCCAACCAAAAAACATCCTTCAGCCTGTGTTTAAATACATCTATTAACCTTTATCGTACGACATTTAAATTCCGTTTTCGTGCTGAGGGTACGGAATTTTCTCTGCGACAGCCCTTTAAATTGTGGTGCGTGTTTGACAATAAACGTTTATAAATTACGAACCGAAGGTGATGAAATAATGAAATAATCTGCACTGACTTGCGAATAAATCATAGATATTTCAGTTCAAAAAAGATCCAGTAGAAATGTTCAGTGCCTACACGCAGAAAGTTAATTGAAAAGTTTTATAATTATCAATTTATTTTACTTACATTTCTGTTTCGGGCCCGATGTATGCACAGGAAATTTCAGCTGCAAGATTTGCGGAGTTACGCCTTGGCGTGGTGGTGTCAGAAACATCATCTTACTACACACACGCGCGCACACGCGCACGCACGCACGCACACACACACATCACTAACAACTTTTCTCTTCACACAATCCTCTCTTCACATGCGACACCGTCATGAACCGAGAACGACCTATGTTTGTTGAGTTTTGTTCCAGTATACCAACATGCGTTATCATTTCCAGTATGTTTTTCACGATGGGAATCAAGAATTTCTACATTGTATTTCCTTACTCCCTCAAGGAAAGAGTAAAACAGGGATATTTCAGCAGTTGTCTAAAAATGCATAAAATGCTATTGCCCAAATAAATTATGGTGTCGCTCGATGCCCCTGCTCCTTCATTCTCGCTGTCCCAAACCACTTCAGCTATCTGCTTTAGGGATAGGAACCCAGCTCTCTTACGCACAGATATCGCAGACTGCTGACTCAGAAAGGAATATTCAGTCCGGCTTATTATTAGGAAGTTGGAACAAGTGGTAATGCATCGAAATGCCATAATATTTCAGCTGGTTTATAGCCCTATTTACAGATCAGTCTGTTTATTTGTGTATCAAACTGCAGTTGGAATTATAAGCCCAGTGCTGTTTGCGAATGTGGCTTCTCACTATCAGTAATAAGTTATGAGAAAATCATGATCTCATATTGCAGCCAGTAATTACTTATAATTATTTGTGTGAGCAAATTTCTGCATTCTGTTTATTTTTGTTTTCCAACCATCCTTCTGTAATGGACCAGAAAATGAACTTAAATGTAACACAGGCTCTAGAGAAACCATTTACAATTGGCATTTTATCATATACGGACAGTTGGTGCTTAGTCCCTTTCAGCAGTAATGTATCTGGCGACAGTACGCATAAAGTGGGCCTCTGTTTTGGCTGCCAAGAGAGTAATGAGCAGTATATCAGTCACTAAATGATGTAATTCGCAGCAGGGTTCACAGCAAGAATATTTCCATATGAAGCAAGCAGTCACAAATACATTTCATGTAACAGCAAAGCATGGCAGAGTGAATGAGGCTTCATATTCCAATGTGTTTTGTATCTGAGACAAACGAATACGTAGCACGTCTTCTCGCAGCAAGCCTTCTCGTTTCTTTAGAAAGAAAGGCAAGGCGTGAATTGTTTGGCATTAAAAAAAACAGATGAGGTCGAGAAGACTACAGGGTAGCGAGAAAAATGCTATTCATGAGGTGCATATGTATATAATTGGGTAAAGTGCCTGGAGCTTGAATCTGACCACAAACCATTATATAATGTGGAGATAACAAGGGGGGCTATAATTCTAAGCCCCTACATGAGTATACTGAGAATTTAAATAGCCGCAGTGCTCCGGGTCGGGTGTGTTCGTACCATGCCCAATTTAAATGGATGCACCAGGCCTGGTGCGCGCAGACGATAAAGGTTAACAATGGTAGACCTAGCAATAATACCAGAAGTATACTACAGAATGCATATCATGCCTGGATAGGGGGGAGGGAGAAAAAGAAAAGAGAAACATGTGGCACCCATGAAATAGGAGGTTGGATTGGCCTCAAAACTGATTTTCCCCAGGTAGTGTACACTAGCAATGCAAAAATAAATGGCATTCTGTAGAATATATGGATGACACAAAACGTTAACTAGCTAATTAACCTTCACAACTAATGTAAAGTATACCCACCATGCTCAAAATGC
>Ga0268261_10002430_pt1 | contig 13343 bp, 10 predicted proteins | sample TergutNc150P1_FD_190353 | JGI IMG/M metagenome (GOLD analysis project Ga0268261, IMG submission 190353) | Nasutitermes corniger P1 segment gut microbial community from laboratory colony in Florida, USA - Nc150 P1 (SPAdes) (version 2) | ecosystem: Host-associated > Arthropoda: Insects >... | reverse complement strand
GTTCTTCCCTCAATGTCAAATTCCAACGGTACATATTAATAACAATAACTGCCACTAAAAGTACCTGTATAAATATTAATTCTGATATTTCTTGTGTATTTTACATGATCTTGCATCACGCTGAAGGCAGCTGAAGTAAAGCTACGGTTACTACAAACCAACATCTGTCCCGCACCCTTGAGACTTCACAATGATAGAGTCCCTGTGGACGTGGGTTCTGGTCACCGGCCTCACACTACTAGTTACCTACATATTTGGGACTTGGACCCACGACCATTTCTCAAAGCAAAATGTGCCTTCACTCAAGCCAGTCCCATTTTTGGGGAACATGGCCCCAATACTCTTTAGGACAATGTCATTCCCTGATTTCGTTTCTGACATATACAACAGACTGAAAGGACATAAATATGGCGGCTTCTACCAATTAATGAATCCGTTTCTTCTGCTACGAGATCCAGAGCTCATAAAAATGGTTACAGTTAAAGATTTTGAGCACTTCCTGGATCGTCAAGTTCTAATAAGCGAAGATGCCGAGCCTCTGTTTGGAAAGGCATTATCTAATCTGAAAGGTGAGCAACTTACTGCATGTACTGTATACTTACTGACATTCAACATTTCCAAAAGTGTTTCGAAAACACACTGGCTCAAATGGCCAGTTACAAAATGTAACATAAAACTATATTCGACTCGTATCGTGCAGTAAACGCACTTCGCCTCAGTTATAAAAACAATTCAGTTAATGCTGTATAGGGAAATAATGGCTGTTTATTCTCAGATCGGGATACAACACACACATATACACTGTGTGGGCAGAACGTACAACATTTTAATATTAAATAGTACAGTACATAAAGTAACCACTTGTCTTTAGAGGTTTAGGGTACTTCAAACATATTACTGTCTTTTGGTATGTGAATTGGTGTAGCCTGGAGATGCAGACTACATTGCAGGAACTGAATATGCAGTCAACAAAGTCTCTGTCACATTCATAACCAACTGCCAATCTACAAACATCAAACAGGACACTAGATTACATTGGAGTGACCTTGTGATTTATACAGTGTCATATGTACTGTAAGACATAGAATGTAATATTACAATGGACCTCAAACAAACAGGATTGGAGGGTGTGTTCTTGATTAATGTGATTTAGCATAAGGAGAAGTGTCAGGCTGTTGAGGATATGGTTATGAATCTTTGTGCTTTGTAACTTGTGGGGAATTTCTTGACTAGCTGAGGAACTGTTAGCTCCTCTATATGTATGCTGACCCATGACCTTACATTATTTGCACTGTATTGCAGTAGGGTAAACTAATCCTCGACTCAAATAACTACTTCCTTCAAGGTTCCACAATATTTTGGTCAAAATCTCACATGCTGTCAACTGTAACAAAAATCCAGCTTCCTACGGTCGATACATATAGCCAATTCTTTCTTTATTTAATTTTAACAATTTAATCTGATGTGTGCATAGTATCAAATCAGTATCAAAGCTGCATATGGAACACATCTGACAATCCAGCCGTTACTTAGACATTTATAGTATATTAGAGGGATATTCTGAAGCAAAACAACTTACAATATGAAACAGAGCATGCCAGTGTGAAGTTAGTATAAGAAACTGAAAACATGCTTTGGTTTTACCTAAATTTTTTACTGACACTATAATTCACTAACAGGACAAAGATGGAGGGACATGCGATCCACCCTAAGTCCTGCCTTCACTTCCAGCAAGATGAGGAACATGTTTGTGCTGGTAACAGAGTGTGGAAAACATCTTGGTGACTTCTTGGAGGAATGTATCAAGGACATAAACATGAAAGTGGAAGGATGCAAGATACAGAGAGGCAAGTACTATCCTACCATAACCTTTTTCAAACTGCTGCAGTAGTCCAAGTTTGACATGCTCACACTCACATGCACACACAAAACACACACACAGCCACTTACATACACAATATTGTACCACTCTCCCCCTCCACATCATCACACATGTAAATCTTGAGGACCTGGAAAGAGTTGTTCTGCATTCTGCTTTCTAAACTACCCCACTTCACAACTCCCATTGGTAAAAGCTAGGCTGTATTCCTTTCTCAGCTGTAACATTTCACAGTTCCCACTGATCTACATTAAGCTGTATCCCTTTCTTGACTGTCCTATCTTACCGTTCCCCAGTCCTGCAGGACAGGCTGTATCCCTTATCCCATTCCCATACTTGTGAACAGCCACCTTCCTTGCAACAATCCATGTCCTTTGATACTTTTGCTTCAATTTAGATCTGATTATTTAACCGTGAAATTGGAGGATGCATGCATGTCCAAAGTGTCAGCATCAACCTACAATATTACATGGTGCTAAAAAACCAGGAAACAGCAGCCTGAATGATATAATATGATTCTCAAGTGGAAATGTCAGGTCTTCTAAAATGTAATGCTGTGTGATTGGACTAGTCCACAGTTATGACGACCCACACAATACAATGCCAGATTTCAGAAAACATGAACCTTCAGTAAAACTGCTATGAGAACCTCTGATCTCATTTTATCAAGTGGGTTGTGTGTAGGTCGTAAAATGTAAACCCAGTTCCTCAACAGGAAAACCCATTCTTGGTCTTCTGCAACATTGTATGCCAAACATACACCACATAAATTCAAGGAGTTTGAATACAGTAGCAGGTTTGAAGTCCACTGATAGGAACAATAACTCCAGCAAATTTAGTGGTTTAGACACAATTCTATATTTCCCACAACAGAATAAACTACAACACACTATCTCAAAATTTAATCAAAGTTTCCTGAGCAGTTGTGAAAACAAAACACACAAAAGGAGGACATGACCTGCCAATCACACATACATTGTACTGTACACTGTGCAAAGAAAGCACAGGAGTTTGAATTCTAATCTATATAGTGCCTACTGCCATGTGTCTTAATACCATGGTGATACACAGTTTTCTTTGTTTTCAGAAGGGAATATTCTGGCTGTGGAGATGAAGGATTTGTTTACGAGGTACGCAAATGATGTAATTGCAACTTCAGCATTTGGAATTGAGTGTGACTCACTAAGCAATCCCAAAAATGAGTTTTATGAGATGGGAAGAGATGTCACCAACTTCAGAGGTGTCAGAACATTGATATTTTTCGGTTATGCATTTAGCCCAAAGCTCATGAAGGTAAGAATATAATTTCTGTATCCACAGTACCATCTGAATGTTGTAAAGTATCTGTTAATCTACACAATGTTCCTTCTGTCAGAATTTTGGGATGGCAGTTCCAGTTCCCACTCTACCCATATGTCAGACAATATGAGTTAATTTTGTAGAGTATTCCTCGGTTTCTTCCTGTTAACTAAAGTTCATGAAAATGTTAATGTCCATTGCTTATACACATAACATGATAAATTAATAAAATATCATTCAACTAAAATATGCCGAATCCAAAAATTATTAATAGATACATATTATATTGCATAAAACAAAGACTAATGTGTAAAATTAATCTCACTCAATTACAAACATTTATTTTTACTGAAGGGTAGCTCACATCATATCAGAGCTGACAGTACAAATCTAGGATGAGGGTCTTTTTGGGTGTGATGCCGTATCATTTGGTAGAAACGCGCTAACATTTTAGAGAAACCCATTGTCTCCATCTTGTACCAGGAATGAAGAGGCAGCAGGTTCTTCAGGAACAATGGTTATTGTCTACCAAACTATGCGATGTCACTCAAAACTTTCAACTTCAAGATCTAGTATCTTATTGCTGTTACAATCTAAAATTGCACAGTCAATCTTTAGCTTTCAACACAAACCAAAAAGACAAGCCGACGAGGGAAGATACTGTTATTTGAAGGAGCACCATGAAGAAACGATATTCTTGTACGAACACCAAACAGCAGAAAACAGAGGAAGACCCATTCCTTGCTAAAGCATACTTTCTTAAAGACAGTCAGGCCATTTCACCAAATCCTGATAAATATGTGTGACACAGACAGCTATTGGCATTCAGAATGTTATGTCATTTGCAATGTTTGTTCTCTGTTCCATGAACACAGTTACTCAACATTAAATTAATATCAAGCTCTGTGGTAAACTTCTTCCGGTCACTGGTACATAACACCATGTCAGTACGGGAAGAGAGAGGCATTGTGCGACTGGACATGATTCACCTTCTCATGCAGGCCAAGAAAGGAACACTTCATGCAGATGACAATGCTACAACCACTGGCAAGGCTATCAAACCAAGTATGCGTAAAATGTAACTTTTTCTATGTATTCAGATGTTCCAGAAAATAATACTGTGTCATGGGTCACAGTGTGTTTAAAACATCAGGAACCACTCAGTGAGCACAGTGTCACATTCCTGAAGACATGAGTCCTCAGCAACACTGATAGGAGAACCTCAAATCTGAAATTCTATCCACTTTATCTTCAGATTGCTTCCACTGTCATAGCTTACATACAGACAGACATACATAAAGACAGACAGACAGACAGACACACACACACACACACACACACACACACACACACACACACACACACACACACACACACACATGCACATTTCATAGATCCATCATCAGTTCAACGATTTCTTGAATATGAATTGGGCAATAAACAGTATTGGAATGTGATATGCCGGCCACTTGTATAGCAAAAGTACAACAATGAACATAAAATGTGTGTATCACAATATTTTACAGTATACAGTCAACATCTGTATACAGTATCCAAAGTGTAATTAATAAATTTAAAAGTTCAAAATAGTCCTTAGAGTTAAAATTAAAAAAACTTAGTTAAAAACAAATAGTTAGGTGCTAATTAACATCACTGTTAATTGCTAAAAATTCATCTATTGAGTGGCAAGTGTTCTTTACTAGGAATTTTCTTAATGCACAATTACATTAACTATATGTGTATGAAGTTTCGATATGTTTAGTGGTAATTTGTTTAATATTTTTACAGAGGAATATGTAACCCTCTCTTGAATTGAAGGAAACTTCACTGATGTTAAATGTAGTTGATTCATGTGTCTTGTGTCTATGCTATGTATTGAGGAGTTAGTCTGGAAGTTGTCCAGATTTCTAATAACAAACACCTTCAAAGTAAAAATATACAAACTTGGTACTGTTTGTAGGTCTAAATTCTTAAACCCACCTCTACAAGAGCTTGACCTAGTCCCAACATGATTCTCATTATTCTTTTTGTTGTAATGTACATTGTGTGTGGTTGGTAATGATCTGCAAACAGTTGTACCATAGTTTATCAGTGGCTGAAAGTGTGCAAAGAAAGCTATTCTTAATGTATCTATGTTTATTATGTAGGATGAACTTCTTTTCATAAAACATACAGAACTCAGTTCCTTAATAATATATTTACTTGACAACTTCTATGGTGACTAACCAAATGCAAACATAAGGAATTTGTTGTTTGAGCACAGGCAAAAATTTGATAAAAATATATTATATTAAATGGATAGATCAGAGATTATTAAGATGTAAGTTTCATTACTTATGTTTGATTTGCATTTAATACCAACTGAATTGTTTGAAACCACTTAGAAATATGATGCAGGTTGGAGTTAAATTTCTGATTTAGTACAATATATATGGTGGAAGTGACAACAATACCTGTATAATCAGCAAACAATATGGTGGGAGATAGTTTATTGCCTATTTTGAAAACCATTAATATATATGTTCAACAGCAAAGGACCCAGAACACAGCCCTGCGAAACACCACACTTTACAGTTTCCCAGCTCAAGAAGTTCCTCATTCTCATTTTGGCAGCTTTAGTCACATTTCGTCTTGCTTTCACTACATATGTTTCTCATAACCAACATGTCTGTCATTGTTAATGTCTTGTGTTCTTAAAACAGAATGGGATGACGATGACTTAGCTGCACAGGCAGTGCTCTTCTTTCTGGCTGGTTTTGACACAGCCTCCACACTTTTGTGCTTTGCCACACATCTACTGGCTACACATCCAGATGTCCAGTCCAGGCTCCAGGAAGAGATTGACATGACACTGAACAATGATGGAGGAAATCTTACATATGAAGCAGTTCATGGCATGAAATATCTTGACATGGTGGTTTCAGGTACGGCGCAAAAAATCAATTGCTTTATTGTATGTGATCGTGACAAGAGGCTGGGTTTCCAGATGTAATTTAACATAAGATTTCATCTTCTGCAATACAGTACTGTACATTCTGGTATGACTGACCTAAGAAACAATGGCAGATAAGGTGGTGATTTTTCATAACCCCAAACTGGAAATGTCACCATAATACAAATTAACAAACAGCGCTGACTGTTATGGGTTTGACTGATTATTTCATTTATTTAATGTCACATTTGCAGCAGCACTGTCAAATGATACAGAATTATTTAAATGTTGAGATGGAAATGACATGAGAGAAAATGGTTATTCCTGGGTTTTTATTATGGAGAACTGAAGACAACAATGCGAATCCTCAGTCCCTGCGACTGTGTCTGGACTGGCAATGAAACCATGCACCTCCAAAATAACAAATAGGAGTGCTGACTAATCAACAACATAATTCAATGATACACAACAAACATGTGTGACACAAAGCATATAAGCAATAATACAATGAATTTGTGTTACAGAAGCGTTACGTATGTACCCTCCTGCTGGATTGATAGACAGACGGTGTGTGAAAACTTACACTTTGCCAACTGAGCCACCCTTCACCCTGAAGCCCGGAGATATGGTCTTGGTGCCTATTTATGCTCTCCACCACGACCCAGACTACTTCCCTGATCCAGAGAAATTTGATCCTGAGAGGTTCAGTGATGAGAACAGAGCAAACATCAAAAACTGCACATACCTGCCATTTGGATCTGGTCCACGGAACTGCATTGGTAAAGCTTACAATGAATTCTTCGTTTAAAGTCGTCTTTCTTTAATGTTCTAATTAACTGCATTGTATAAATGACACAGACTTACACAGACATGGATGATGGACTGGAAATTAGAAGATATCTGCTCATTTATTGATTATGATTTAAAATTCCATGTTCTTTGTTATGGTGTCCCACTTCCATATGTTCACTCTTTTTATAATTCATAACTGCTGATCATTTCAGTTTTCTTCTCCCAAGTTCCTCTCTCACATTACTTTATAAATTTCATTTAAAAATGTGCTGTTGGCCTTCCCTTGACTCTGTGTTTTACATGCCATTTCCTTTTATCCTTTGTTGCTAACTTTTTAATTTCCTGTGTGTTTAATCTTTTAAAGCCTACTGGTTATGTGATGCACCAACAGGTTTAACATTCAACAACCGTATGCTCTGCCCACACTTCATTTATGTGTTTTGTATTTATCTGAGAATAAACAGCGACTTGTGCCACTTACAGCATAAACTGATTAGTTTTTATAACCGATATGAAAAGTGTTTACAGTGTGGTACGGACTGGGTCTTTAAATAAAGCAGTCTGCGCTTCGTGTTTAGAGGGTTAAACAACTGAAGCCTTAAGTTTCTTTGAACAATAATTATGATGCCATTTCCTATCTCTCAGAAAACACACCATGCGTCCACTACAGAGAAAATCAATTTCATGGTGTTTACCTAAGAATCATACAAAAGAGAATATACTACAGGGACAGAATGTTGAGTTTGAAGCAGGTGGTATAATCACTGTGTTTTCATGGGTTCATACCCATCACAATGCTACAGTATCTTTGAACTAGTCACAACATACAGTTCAATTGATGATACCTTCTTACTTTGTTCCAGGGAGCCGATTTGCCCTAATGGAATCCAAAGTTGCGTTGGTAGAGCTGCTGTCACGTTTTAACCTCAGAGTTGTTTCCAAGACACCCATACCAATACAAATAACCAAGAAGGGTTTAAGTATGACAGTAGATGGAGGGTTTTGGCTGGGTCTTGAACAGAGAGTCAAGGTGTAACACAAAATAGCAAATTGAGTGAATGAATAAATTAACATTTTATGTAGGTCAAAATATGCAACAGCAAACAGTGTCAAACATACATTCACAGCAAACAGTATGTGAATATGGCCCTGTCTCTTGCAAGGTTGCAAAACTGTAAAATTTCATTTGAAAGTGAAGCCCCCCCGCCAAAAAAAAACCGTGCTGATGCAAGACATGACATTCTCGCAGCAGTGTCACTGAAGATTCAAGTCTGTCAGGATATGATGCCATGTGATTGGGTGTGTTTAAACCAGTACTTCAGTGGAAATTGGTGTCTTGAACTTCAGGATCAAACAGTCATGGAGACACTGTCTGAACTTGAAGATGAATACATTATGCTGCTACACAACATTAGAATTGCACACCCAATGACACTGTCACATCCCAAAAGAACTGAATTTTGCTATGTGCTGAGAGATACATCATGAAGCATCCTGCAGGCCATTCGGTCTCAGTATTTACTAGGGACTACAATTTCAAGGATTGCACATACTTCAGTTATCATCTGTTTGCTCGATCAGCTATAAGCCATATTAACTAAAACTCCATGTTAGCCTTTACATGTTAATTACACTACAAACTGCGTAACATACTTGTTACACTGACAGTGTAATCAGTACAGACCTGTGGTACTGGGTACTTCACAGGTGATCAAAGAAACATGTCAAATTATATAACACTTGGAGCATGTACTTTAAATTCATTATCATTGATGTTATCAGCAGCAGCAGCAGCAGCATCATCATCATCACCATCATACAATCCTGCTTTCAAGGACTTAGGACTCAATTCCAGTTTCAGTCACAATATACCCCAGAAACGTCTCTAATTGGTTTCCTTGTCTCCTTTTTCCTGCTGGTTGGAATTTTGTAACAAAATACACAGTCTAAACTGACAGTAAAACTCCATCGTTAGTGATGTGAATGTACAGAAAAGGTGCTTAAGCATTACATTAGGATATACATAATTGTGGAAGTGTATCTCCATATATCATTTGTATGAGTCGTAGATATTGTTGTGTGGTGACCTTGTGATAAAAGGATATAAACCTGCCACATTGCCCATCGGTTGAATCAACAAAAAAAGATTCTAAAACAACATAACGAAACACGGTTAAGTTGAATTTGAAAAATCCACCAAAGCCCTCCAAAGCTTGTCTGCAGCACCAGTCATGCAACAACTCTGGACTGAGAGTTCATTGTCATTTTTGGTACCATGTTCATGGGAGTGTTCAATCGCGCTGCTTTCTTTTGCCAGTCAACGTCTGTGGTGTCTTGAGTTCAAGTCTTTCTTGGAGAGTCAGCAGTTGACACCAAACTGTTACCAAAGCTCCAGTCTGTCCATTTATATGGTACTGCAGGGCTGCATCACACAGCAGTATGTGGGCAAATACAAGATACTGGAAAGGTTTGTGTTCAAAATGTTTTCAACATTCTGACACAAAAACGGTGGCAGTAGGAAACGAACTGCATACTGAATACAATGTTATATTTATTAAGTATAGGTTTAAATAGTGCAAAATTATTACTTAAAATTCTCTTCTTCTTTTACTGGCGTTACAACCCACTGTGGGTTTTAGCCTTCTCAGTGATTTTCTTTCATTCTGCTCTTTCTTCACTTATCTTTCTCCACCGTCTTACTCCAATTATTTGCAAATCTTCTTCAATGCCTGCAATCCATCTCTTCCGTGGTCTCCCTCTAGTTCTCGTACCTATAGTTTCCACTGTAATATTCTCTTAGGTGTTCTGTTATCATCCATCTGCATCACATGACCGAGCCAAGCTATTCTTCTACTTTTTATAAATCTTACTATATCTGTATTTCCTATTAGTTCATTTAGTTCATAATTCAATCTGATTCTCCAGGATCCATCTTCATTTTGCACTGGGCCAAAGATTTTTCTCAATATTCTACGCTCAAATATTCTGAGATGTTGTTCATCTCGATTTGTTAACGTCCAAGCCTCACATTCGTATGTCACTACAGGTCTTATTACACTTTCATATACTTTTAACTTTGAGCTTCTGTTTAATGCTCTTGATTTCATTAATTTCCCATATGCATAATAGCATCGGTTTCCACTGAGAATCCTAGCTTGGATTTCACTACTGATGGAATTAGTTTGATTCATTTGTGAACCTAGATAAGAAACTTCTTTAACATGTTCAAATTTATGTTGTCCACAAAACAGGTGTTCACCATTATGTACTGCTCTCGCTACTTGCATGTATTTGGTTTCATTTTCATTAACCAGGAGACCCCTTCTTCTTGCTTCTTTTTCTATATTAGAGAAGGTGTCTTTCAATGTGTTTTTGCTTCTACTCATTATTGCAACATCATCAGCGTATGCAAGTATTTGTGTACTTTTTGTTCCTATATGACCAGTTATGTTCATCTTCTGAAGTATGGCTTCTAAAACTAGATCAAATGAAATAGAGGACAATGCATCTCCTTGCCTCACACCATTGGTGATAGGAAAAGTAGATGTATATTGGTTTTCAACTCTCACAGTTGCCTTGGAACCAGCCATGGTCACACTTATGAGTTGAACCAACTTCTTTGGTATGCCAAATATCAGAAGATCATTTAACATTCTATCTCTATTGACACTATCAAAAGCTTGTTTAAAATCTATAAACAGGTTGTGTAAGTGTATAATATACTCATACGTTTTTTCTTGTGTTTGTCTTATAGTAAAGGTGTGGTCAGTGGTTGAACAATTTACGCGGCATCCGCGTTGATGATCTCCTAGTATTTCTTCTGCATATTTTGTTACTCTATTGTATAAAATACCTGATAGCACTTTACATGTAACGTTAAGCGGTGTTATGGCTCTATAGTTAGAGCACTCCAGTTTATCCCCTGTCTTGTATATGGGTTGTATAATTCCCATAGACCACTCTTCCGGCATTTTATACTGTGTCCATTTCGATTTAATAAAATGGTGGATTCTTCTCCAAAGGTTCTCTCCTCCTTTGTTTAGAAGTTCTGCTATTGTTTGGTCTGTTCCTGGCACCTTATGATTTTTTAGGCATTTAATTACATGTCACTTCCTCATAGCTCGGCTGCATGTCCTCATTTTCTATAGTATGGAATGTCATACTATCTGTGTCATCTGAGTTACCTGCCAATACATTTTCAAAATATTCCTTCCATCTTCTTTGAATATGCTCTTTTTCTGTTAATATTTTACCATTGACATCTCTACACGTATTCACTCTCGGTTTAAATCCCTGTGCTAGTTCTTGAAATCTTTTATAATATTTCTTACTTTCATTCTTGGTATGATGTTCTACAATTTCATCAACCTTGGTCTTTAGTAGCTCTCTTTTCTTTCTACAGTATACTCTGTAAGCTGCTATTCTTTTCCTGTTATAATCCTCTTGATTAGCTCTTGTACTACGTTGAATACACTTCAATCTGGCTTCTCACTTTACTTCCACCATTTCTCGACACTCTTGATCATACCATTCTTCATTTCTTTCATGTTGTTTTCTCCTATTCTGTCTTGCGCTGATGTAATTAATGTTTCTTTCATACGCATCCATTCTTCCTCTGTATCATTAGATGGTGGTTTTCTTTGCAGCTTTTGTTGTATTTCTTCTTGATAATGACGTTCAACATCTGTTTCATGAAATTTGTCTACATTCCATCTTTTGCGATTATCGATTCCATTTCTTGTCCTAAGGTCTATTTTCTGTTTAAGTCTGGCTCCACCTAAAAAGTGATCAGAGTCTGAGTTAGCTCCTCTATATGTTCGAACATTTTCGATGTCTGTGGCCCACTTCTTAGACAATAGTATGTGATCAATTTGGTTAGAATCATTGGTACCAGGTATTCTCCAGGTTCCTTTGTGGATGTTTTTTCTTGGAAACCATGTGCTAAAAACTTCAGAATTATTAATAGCAACATATTGCACTAATCGAAGACCATTACTGTTTGTGACTTCATGTAGACTGTGTCTTCCAGTAATGTCTTTATATAATTGTTCCTTGCCAAGTTTGGCATTGAAGTTACCTAATGTTATGATAGCATCATGTTTCGGTATTTCATCACATACAACTTGCAGTGTTTCATAAAACTCATCTACTATTTCATCCTCAGTGTCTTTTGAGGGTGCATAGACGTTAACAAATGTCATGTTATGGAATTTGCCTTTTATTCATAGAGTACATATTCTGTCACAAATGGGCAAGAATCCCAGTATTGACCTGCTAACTTTCTTGGAGACAATGTAACCTACTCCTCAATTACCTTGTCTGACATCATTTCTGGAGTAATGCAGACTGTATTTCAGTTTCCTAATTGAGCCTCTACCTTTCCATCGTATTTCTTGGAGGGCTACTACTTCTATCTTGTATCTTTTAGCTTCCTCCGCTACGATGTTCATGTTGCCAGCTTGCAGGAGAGTGCACACATTCCAGGTTCCAAATTGCATTACCATATTTGTGTCCTTATTACGTAGTCTAGTTCGTTTCTATAAGGGCAGTCCAGCTTCTGTCACTGAGTTCTTCGCAACAGTTTAGTTTTCCATGGCAGATTCATCAGCCCTGTGCCCAACCCCCAACCTGGAGGACCAGGGTATCTCTCTTAGTCTGGTCTCTCAACTAGAGCCTGTCTGGCTAGGGTGGCCCTACCAGAAGCTAAGCTTCTGCCAGCATAGCCTCTTGCATCATTGAGAATCTCAAGCTCCACCACCCAGCTTACGCCTTAGTCAAGGTGGCGATACCAGCAGGCGGTGGGGACTACTTAAAATTGCTATGCCAAAATTGTTCTAAAAAGAACGTACATTTCACAAATTTTAACTTCAAAATTTACCTAGTAGGGCACCATGGGGCAGAAAAGAGGACATAAAAGGTTTTGGTGGGAAAGCCAGAAGAACAGTGACCTCTTGGAAGACCTAGCAGTAGATGGGATGGTAATATTAAAATTGCCGTTACAGGAATAGAATGGGCATGTCCTGGATTAATCTGGCTCATGACAGGTACTAGTGGCAGGGCTTGTATGGACACAGTAATGAATAAATTGGTCCCTCACAATTCATTCATTCATTCATTCATTCATTTATGTTCCATAGATCATACAGATGTGGAATTTGTCAGCAAATATAAATATAAATATAAACAATTTGTCCTCAATATAGGTATAGGCAGACATCAACTATATACAAATGCAATTTCGGATAAAGATATCCATGTCATCACGGAACATAAGTTTAGTACCTTTCCTTTCATATCAAGCACCTACAAGGACAAGTCCTAGGCGCTGCACAATTTAATGCAAATATAGCACCCAGCTAAGCAACATTAAGAAAATTTTCATGATTACACATTACATTCCCAAGGTCACCTTTCAAAGCACCTGTACACTATACCATTTAT
>Ga0268261_10002429_pt1 | contig 13344 bp, 19 predicted proteins | sample TergutNc150P1_FD_190353 | JGI IMG/M metagenome (GOLD analysis project Ga0268261, IMG submission 190353) | Nasutitermes corniger P1 segment gut microbial community from laboratory colony in Florida, USA - Nc150 P1 (SPAdes) (version 2) | ecosystem: Host-associated > Arthropoda: Insects >... | reverse complement strand
AAACAATTGTGACCGAAACATGTAGGGTTTTAATTGATGTGTTTTACAAACATTTTTAACAATTTAGAGTTTTAAATGTGAATGTGTTTTAAAAAGAGTGCATGAGTTGGTTTGAATAAAATAAATACAATGAATGTACAGTGTAAGTTTATTATATTCTACATGCAATGGAAATTCTGCAATTTACTGAACCTTTATCAAAAGCTATGTGATCTTAGGATGGTCTTATCACATGGACAGGACTGTGGTGAATACAGATACAAAATAATTATTGACATCTAAGATTCTAGCAATTTGAAACTACAAAAAAAAAAAAAAAACCATTACAGATAATACTGCTACATAAACACAGATTTTTTTTTTTGGTGCAGTCATTTTACATGTTTATATCTTGCAGTTTTATATTTTCTGACACTGTCCATTCTTCACGTGTTTACTCATACTAGATCAGCACAGAAAAGTTTGGCCTTAATGAAGTATTTCAAATAGCACTGAAAATAGTATTTAAAATATTTAATTAATTATTGCAAACTTTTAAATTTATCACAATCTCTGCAAATTTTGTTTTAAAACCACTCATAGTTGCAACTGGTAAATTTATAACATAATTTGGACAGACCAACTCCCATGAAGAGGACAAAGCCTGGATGTCTCATATATTGTTGCTGATGATGATGATGGTAACATGAGTGCTCTGGAATGTCAAATGCAAATAAGGGCTAATAAGGTTAAAACACTGCACACTAGATATATGCCGTGTGCACGCTATGTGTGTGTGAATTTACTGCGCAATGTAGAATGGATGCTACTGTGCTTCTGTACTTGTTTGTGTTGCTTTTTACCAAATCACATTACAAAACTGTTTTCAACCTCACCCACAACAGGTTATGGGCCTAGGCATGTGAGATTTTGTGCTGTGAAATAGTAAATGTAATAGTGATTGTGCCAGTAATGTGAAGTGACAAAATTAACCTCATGTCTACTACCAGTGATTTCAAAGTGCAAATTGAAAAGCTTGATGGTCCTGATGATTGGCCTAAATGGAAATGGAAGATTTTAATGCTTCTGCGTGCCCATTGCCTAGAAGACATCACCGATGGATCGCGAAAGTGCCCTGTCCTACCTGCAGATGCAGTGTTGCATGCCTGCACACCAAAACCCTGCGGGGACATTTGGGCATTTTTAGTTACTTGTTAATCACTGCATTTATTTTACGTATTAAAATCTTGAAGGCACCAGGCCTTGCACTGTGAATTTCACCCCAAGTCGCACAGCTCAGTCATGGATCTCTGAGTCTAACGCGTGGGGCAAGGTACAAATACATATGAACCTTGTCCCTGAGCATATGACCAACTAAGTCAGCTCTGCCAGGCAAGGGTGTGTTTCTGTATTGTATTCTACTGTAACCCTCTGGGGAAGTAACTTGTGCTGTGGGGTTCAGCAGCACAAGTCTGCACCCCAGTCTTAGAAATAAAGAAGTTGTTCTGCCGACACAAGCGTTCGACCACCGCTTCCCTACCTGATCCTATGCACCGCTCGGCCTAGGACTTGGGATCCAACACACATAAGTGGTGTCAGACATGTGGGGTGGTCGAACCTTAATACGTCCGTCGGCACTGTGTGCCATGCAGCGGAACGAGGGGCAGCAGTCAGCCACCAGTGCAGCAGAACGAGAGGCAGCAGCCAGCCGCCAAGTGCAGTGGAACGAGAGGTAGCAGCCAGCCGTTAGTGCAGCGGAACGAGGGGCAGCAGCCAGCCGCCAGTGCAGCGGAACGAGAGGCAGCGGCCAACCGCCAAGTGCAGCAGAACGAGGGGCAGCAGCCAGCCGCCCAGTGCAGCAGAACGAGGGGCAGCAGCCAGCCGCCGAGTGCAGTAGAACGAGGGGCAGCAACCAGCCGCCGAGTGCAGAAGAATGAGGGGCAGCAGCCAGCCGCCAGAGGGGCAGCAGTCACCCGCCAAGGACAGCTCCATAGGCAAAAGACAGTGGAAAATAAAAGCAGAAGGGGGACATTTTTCCGCTCGCAGTAAGTCTTGCTCTGGAAAGGGCATTTTATTTTCTTTTGCATGAGAGTAAGAGCATTGGAGTGACATCATGGCCGAATATATCTCGGTGGGTGAAGCACTGAAGCTACTGAGTCCATTTAAGGGGGACAAGAGGGAAGTGCTAGCATTTATCTCAAAAGTGGATATAGCTTTTGAGGTGATTAACCCAGACAACTCAGATGTACTGTACAAATTCATACTTACAAGGATCAGTGGCGAACCGAGGGTTGCGATAGCACATAGGCACTTGGAAAAATGGGACGACTTAAAAGCATTTTTGAGAAACACCTACACAGAAAAGCACACTTTAGATTTTCATGCCACGCAGCTATTCGGGGCCAGATAGGGCAAAAGTGAGAGCATTTCTGAATGGATCCAGACCATTCAAAAGCTCAGTTCAAAATTTACAGAAGCGGCCTTGCAGGATTGCGAGGAGGACGAACATGTAGGGATTATAGTGCTGGCAGACAAACTGAGGAATATTTGCGTCATACAGGGGATTTCATCAGACACAATACAAATGATCATCCACAGTAGAAACGGAAATGTTTTCGATGAAATCGCGGAAACAGCTCTCGAGGAAGAGAGCGCAATATTTTCTAAAAATGAATGCTATAAACAAGGGACCACTTTTGGTAAGCTAGTGTGTAGCAATTGTGGGAAAGCAGGACACACGGCCATGAAATGCTACCTCAAAGACAAGAGGGACATTAGAGTGAATAAGTTGGGGTCCGAAACCCGGGGAGGCATAACAAAATGTTGGAGAGGGGAAATCAGGTGCTATAATTGTGGCGAAGTAGGCCACATGGCCAGGGACTGTAAAAAACTGAGGCAACCCAAAAGGAATAGACCGATAACAGAAACAGGGATTGAGGGGAGACCATCGGATAGAATTAACCCCAGCATTGGGTCGGTGAATACCCTGGGCAGAAAAAATGGGACAGCCACCGAATGTGTTAGTATGCAGTCGGACATTAGTAACGGAAAGGAGTTACTACTTCTAGTAGACACTGGTGCGGATATAAGCCTACTAAAACCCAATAATTTGAACAAGACGAAGCATTTTGACTCCGAAAGGAGGGTACAAGTAAAAAGCGTGAGTGGGTCCACCATTCAGACACTGGGGGCAGTACAGGCTGTTCTATATGAAGAATCAGTGAGAATACCGTTCACATTTCAACTTGTGGACAAACGTGTAGATCTCCCATGTGACGGCATAATAGGAAGGGATTTTCTCGCCCACGCAGGAGAGAGGATCTGTTATGAAACGGGAACTGTAACGCTAGGAACGGGTAAAACTAAAATTCACAAGGTGTTAACACCAATAGTCGCTGAGAACTGACCCAAGGGAATCAGGAGACTTGTGTTACCACGTAGGGCCGAGATTGTGGTTAGGTTGCCAGTAGAAGGGACAACTAAGCTTGGGGAAGGCCTAACATAAAAAGAAGAGATACAGGAGGGAGTGTATCTGGCAGGGGCAATCACTAAAGTACTGGTAGGCTGTGCAATAACTAGTATTGTGAACACTACCGACGAAAAGGTACAAATAGAGGAGCCCGTGTTAAAGATAACGGAGGTCGAACCGGAGACTTTGTCGGAGCCGCCGGGGGATGATAGTACCGGGCACTATGTAGACTGCCCCGGGGAGGTGCTTAAGCAATTGAGGTTAGGACACCTTAATGAAGAAGAAAGGAGAGAGATAGAAAAAACATGCTTGGAATACCATGATATTTTCCACCTACCTGGAGAGGTACTGAGTAACACCACGGTAGTAAAGCATGAGATTAGGTTCGAACCGGGCGCGGAGCCCATAAATGCTAGACCGTACCGGTTGCCTGAATCCCAAAAACAGGAAGTACAGAGGCAAGTTGAGGAACTCAAGAGGGGAGGGATAATAACAGAAAGCAATTCCCCTTGGAACAGCCCATTACTTGTAGTCCCCAAAAAGGCAGACGCGACTGGCGAAAAACATTGGAGGCTAGTTACTGATTACCAGAAGCTGAATGAGAAAACCGTGAGTGACGCTTACCCTCTACCAGACGTCACCGAGATTCTGGACCAGCTGGGCCAGTCAAGATATTTTTCCTGCATAGACATGGTGATGGGGTACCATCAGATAGAAGTGGCTGAACAAGATAGGGCAAAGACCGCTTTTAGTACAAAAGAGGGCCACTGGGAATATATACGCCTACCATTCGGGTTAAAGACGGTACCAGCCACATTTCAAAGAATGATGAATGTGGTATTGAGTGGTCTAATGGGATTGCGTTGTTTCGTATTTCTTGATGATATTGTGGCATATGCGAAATCGCTAGCAGAGCATGACGCCAAGATTAGGCATGTGTTCGACAGGTTCAGGGAAAGCAACCTAAAGCTCAAACCAGAAAAATGTGAATTCCTTTGGAGGGTGGTTAGCTACCTGGGGCACGTTATTTCGGAAAATGGGGTTTTGCCGGATAAGACCAAGACAAAGGCGATAGAGGAATTTCCAACCCCCCCAAACTGTAAAACAACTCAGACGTTTTCTAGGGCTAATGAGTTATTATAGGCGCTTTATTCAAAGGTTTAGTAAACTAGCCGCGCCGCTCCACGAACTTCTAAAGAAGAACGCTAGATATGAATGGACGAACAGGAGCAAGCATTCAGGGACCTAAAAAGCAAGCTGATTTCTCCACCAATCCTGAGATATCCTGATTACAGTCGTAGATTTATCCTGACCACGGATGCTAGCAATGAGGGCCTGGGGGCAGTCCTCTCTCAAGGAGAAATAGGAAAGGATCTTCCCATAGCCTTTGCCAGCCGCTCCCTGAAAAAGGCTGAGAGAAATTACAGTACTATGGAGGAGCTTTTAGCTATTGTATGGGGAATGAGGTACTTTAGACCGTACTTGTATGGAACAAAATTTACAGTAGTAATCGATCATAAACCCCTTACGTGGATAATGAGTGTGAAGGATCCGGGGTCCAGGTTATTAAAATGGAGGATAAAACTGTAAGAGTATGACTATGAAATCGTGTTTAAGAAGGGTGCCTCTAACACCAACGCAAATGCGCTGAGTCGTGTTAGCAGTCTGACCGCAGACAAGGGAGTGACTGAGGAAAGGCGACAACAGGTAACTGATGAGAAAACTAAGGCTACTATCATGTACAAGTACCATGACTCGCCGGTGGGAGGGCACCGGGGGATGAACAAAACATTCAGGGAAATAAGAAGGAAATACGAATGGCCCAACATGAAACGCGACATAGAAAACTACATAAAGAAATGTCAAAGCTGCCAGACGAACAAGACCTTAGGCCCCCAGTACAAGGCATCTATGGAGATTACTACTACAGCCAGAAAACCTTTCAAACGGTGTGTGCTGGATATAGTAGGCCCGGCTACAGTGACAAATAAAGGGAACCGTACATTTTGACATTCCAGGACGAGTTAACAAAGTTCATTGTGGCAGAGCCAATCCTGACGGACGCAGAAACAGTAGCACGGGTATTTGTGCGCAATATTGTACTCAAATTTGGGCTACCCGAGTTAGTGCTGACCGATCAGGGGTCAAATTTTTTAAGTGAACTATTCCAAAATACTTGCAAATTGCTCCATATAAAGAGGGTTCACACCACTGCGTTTCACCCGGAATCCAACGGTGGGCTTGAAAGAGGTCACAGGGTCCTTGTTGAATACCTTAGACATTGTCACCGAAGACCACTGTGTTTCACCCGGAATCCAACGGTGGGCTTGAAAGAGGTCACAGGGTCCTTGTTGAATACCTTAGAGATTGTCACCGAAGACCAGACGGACTGGGATGACTGGATACCCTACGCCACCCACATGTACAATGTCACGACTCACCGAGCCACTGGGTACACGCCATTCAAACTGCTATTTGGTCACAGGGCACAGGTACCATCTCCCTGATGGAGAAGCCCACACCTAGGTACGACTACGATGACTATGTAAGTGAACTGAAAGGCCGCATGCAGACAGCCCATGCAATAGCACGGGATAGGTTAGTAGAAAGCAAAACCAGAAGTAAACAGGATTACGATAGAAAAACCATACAGATAGCATTAAAGGTGGGGGATAGAGTACTCCTTTTTGACGAGAGTGTGCGAAGAGGGCGATCCAAGAAGCTAAGTGCCCAATGGATAGGACCGTACACAGTACTTGCCGTCGATGGAGTTAATGCCACCATTAAGCGTGGGCGGAATGTCATAAAGGTTCACGTGAATCGCCTGAAACCGTTCTACTAGGGTACTGAGGGCAGTAGTTATAGAGATCCTATCTCAACTAGAGCAGGCGCTTCGACAGATTCTGTTATTTTTTTCAGATATGAGGGCAATGGGAATCAGATGGGTCATGATGATGTTTGGACTGTTACTGGTGACGGGAGCTACTGGAGACTGGGGGTACCGCATGGAGAAATTTGAGGAGTCATCAGGCCTCTATTACGTTGACAAGGGAACAGTGAATTTGTATAATACTATGCAGAAAACAATTATTTATGTTGACTTGAAGGCGGAAGATTTGGAAATAGACACTTTGGGTTCTTACATTAACCATGTAGACAGACTGTGCAACTCAGTAGAAGTAAAGGACTGGACGGGGTGTAGTCAATTTAAGGAATCGGTAACATCGTTTTATACACCTACGTAACAGCGGGGGCCTCCTGAGGGACACCGTTGGGAATAGGCATGACGATTCTAGACTTAAACAAGGGATTTTAAATTTTGTGGGCGAGATTGGTAAGGTACTGTTTGGTACTCTCGACGATAGGGACGCCGATTACGACGACGAACAAATCCGCAAATTCGAGAGGAACTCAGATGACGTCACTGATCTTTTGAAGCAACAGGTTTGCGTAATTAGGTCTACCTTGAGCGCCTTTAATGATATCCTGGCGGATGTGGAACATAATGATAGGCTAGTGAGGAAGGGACTGTCAGCTATTCAAACTTATCTGGACGCACTATCCGCGGAAACAGCCCGTAAGCTTGACATTTTTGAGGCCAAGTTTATGATAGAGAAGCACATTACTCAGGTTAACAATGCTCTTACAATTTTGCAAAGGAACATAGACTTGGTTCTAGGTAGTGTACTCCATGCCCAAGCAGGGAACTTGCAGCCACAAATTGTGCCATCAAAGCTACTTTTGGAGGCCCTGAGGGGGAGCCAGTCTTTTTTCCCCCCGAGACACTATCTTGCCCTTTTCGCTGAGCAAAGACTCCACTAACCTTATCTATAAGGTGTGTGAGATACAAATATATTTACAAAATGACAGGTTGAGTTATGTGGTGGGCGTACCGTTGGTGAACAGCGGAGAATTTAGGGCGTATCATTTAGTGCCTGTCCCGATTCCGGTCAACAAGAATAAACTAATCTATATTAGGCCAGGTGAGTCTATCTTGTGTGTGGACAAAACATGACAATACTATTACTTTAGTTCCGACCTTGAACTGCAAAAATGCAAGGAGACCACAAGAAAAAGGTAGGTGTGCAAACAGGGAACCCCCCTACTGTCTAGCCTAGTGCAGGAAGAGTGTGCGGTGTGGCTTCTACAAGTGTGGAAGGCTCTACCCAGTAGCTGCAAAGTAAATTTCGTGCAGCTGACTCACACCATGTGGACTCAGGTTAGTGATGACGAGTGGGTTTACTACTCGTTGGGCTCAGAAAGCATGACCATGCTATGTGATGACCGAGACCCAGTAGACATCCCTCTGAAGGGAGCAGGTAAACTGTCCCTCGACTCAACCTGTAAGGGTTACAGCAAGGCCGCGCTTCTACAGCCTATGTGCTCTATCCTTGCAAACAACTTGTATAAGGGAAACAACCAGTTAATACAGATCAAACTACACAACGAATGCTGTGAGGAACTAGGTACACATTTAAATCTAAGCACCTTGAACCTTGATCTTAATTTTCGCAAAACTATAACTCATGCTGACGATTTGAGGTACGCGGGAATAAAAGTTGATGATCTCGAGAGACACGTTTTGGAGCACGAATGGAAGGTGAAACACTCTATTATTCATCATGGCTATTCTGTTGTTCTCTATGTAATTATTGGTTTGCTATGTTACATTCCGTTTAACACGTATGTTAACCAGGGGAGCCTGTCAGAAGGTAGCGGGCACGCTCAAAATAATTTCTCGAGTGACAGCGAACCCAGAGTCTGCGGGTTCGGGAAATGTGGTCAATATAAACATTAAAACCAGTAACGAAAGTTGGCTATCTCCCCTGAGGAGATACCTCTGCGCGCACTGAAACCCTCTGACAGCAAGGTGGGAGAACCGGAGGCGAGACCCACTCGTCGCACCCGCTCCTCCTGCTCATACTTTTAGTTCTGACCAATTTCAGGTGTAAAATTGGTTTTTTACTCAGGGGGGAGGTGTTGCATGCCTGCACACCAAAACCCCGTGGGGGCATTTTGGAGCATTTTTAGTTACTTGTTAATCACTGCATTTATTTTATGTATTAAAATCTTGAAGGCACCAGGCCTTGCACTGTGAACCTCACCCCAAGTCGCACAGCTCAGTCATGGATCTCTGAGTATAACGCGTGGGGCAAGGTACAAATACATATGAACCTTGGCCCTGAGCATTTGACCAACTAAGTCAGCTCTGCCAGGCCAGGGTGTTTTTCTGTATTGTATTCTACTGTAACCCTCTGGGGAAGTAACTTGTGCTGTGGGATTCAGCAGCACAAGTCTGCACCCCAGTCTTAGAAATAGAGAAGTTGTTCTGCTGACACGAGCGTTCGACCACTGCTTCCCTACCTGATCCTATGCACCGCTCGGCCTAGGACTTGGGATCTAACAACAGCCTCAGCAGAAAAAGGAACTAACTGAATGGTGACAAAATGATGCCAAAGCTGCAAGCATCATTGCATGCAGGCTAAGCAAGTCTGTTGCAGAGCTCGTGTTAACTTGCACCGGTACCAAGTTCATTTGGGACAAGCTATGTGCATGGTTTGAGCGCAGCAGTACACAGCGGCTTAATATGCTAATTGAGTCTTTCTTCCAGGCACAATGTGACTATAAAGAGGACATTAGCACGCATGTCGCTAAGCTGCAAAAACTGTATGTTGATCTAAATGCTGATTTGGTGAAGCACAGTGAAAAGACACTGTCTGAATGTATGCCGACTGGATGAACTTTGTCCACACTTGGTAAGGAACATGACAATTTCAAGGATGTTTGGGATACCATTCCTACTAGCACACAAACCATGAATTTGCTCATTGAGAAGCTCTATGCAATTGAATTGCGAGCTGACAAATTGACATCGGTTGAAGCTACAGTGCTCGTTGTACATGAAAATGACAAGTATGAAAGTGAATTTCAGTAAATCCATGAAAAGAGGAGTTGACCACGCAAAACAGAAATTTCCTTGCAACAAGTGCAAACAACTTGGTCACTGGGCAGCGGAGCGTCCTCAAAAGCAGCAGCATGCAGGGGACAGAGGTGGTAAATCAGCTGCAAAGAATGCTGATGGATTCCCAACGCATGTAATGGGGGTTTCAACAGCAAGCAGTGTGGATGCGGACAACTGGTACTGTGATAGTGGTGAAACACGGCACATTAGGCCGAACAAACATTATTTGCATCATACACAAAATTTGCCAATCCTGAAACGATCATGCTTGGCAAGAAAAATGCGCTGATGAAAGCATACGGCCAAGGTATGATAAATGTCCGGATGTTTCACAACAGCATGTGGCATGACACAACATTGAAAAAGTCTGGAACGTGCCAGATGCAAACGCACACCTATTCTCCATCAAGGCAGCCGCCCAAAATGGCTACAGCACAACTTTGAATGAAAAGGTTGTTGTTATTCACAGAGGTGATGGAAATGTTGCAGCATCGGGTAAGCTTGTTAATGACCTGTATGTATTGGTGATTCGGGTGTGTATTCCAGGACACGCCGCAGAGGTCCACCTGCCAACACAAGCGGAAACACTGCACGTATGGCATGTCTTGGTCATCAAAATAAGCGCCATGTTATGAAAGTGTTGAAACAACATGGTATTAATGTGGAAGCAAACAAGGAATTTTATGACAGGTGTGCTTTGGGAAAGGCATTCGTCATGTGTTCTTCATCACCATAAAAAGTGAGGTGGCGGACTGTCTAGGAAAGTTTCTGAAAGAAGTAAAGACTGCTGGACACGTCACAAAAGTTCTGCTGTCAGACGGTGGCAAGGAATTCAACTGTGAAGCTGTACAGAAGGTGTTGGAAGAGAACAGCATTACACACCGAATCACCGTGCCACATACTCTTGAACAGAATGCTGCAGCGGAGCTAGAAAATCGTACGATTGTGGAAAGCGCTTGTTCTGTGCTTCACGCCAGTGGATTGCCAAAAGAACTGTGGGCTGAAGCCTGCAATACTGTGGTTTACATACTCAACCGTACTGGACCTACACCAGTGGAAGGTAAGGCGTCTTTGGAGCTGTGGACTGGATCTTAAGCAACTCTTGGTCATTTGCATGTTTTTGGGACAGAATGTTATGTGCACATTCCCAAACAGAAAAGGCACAAGTGAGACCAAACGAGTAGGTTGGGTCGACTGGTTGGATATAGGGGTGAAAAGGATGGCTATCGAATTTGGATACCTAATGAAAGGAAGATTGTGTTGAGTCATGATGTCCTCTTTAAGCCAGAAGTTGTGTTCAATTCGCGCAAGTACATCACCAAAACCAAAAGCATGTGCCCTACACTCCATGTAGCTCCAATAGAAGAAATTCAGGTATTACAAAACTACAAAAGTGACAACAGAAATGCTGTGTCTTCTTCTGGAGGAAGTAATGGTTCGAATTCAGAAAGGTATGTTCAAGACCGCAAGAGCGTACATGAAAAGAAACAGCAAATTGGATGACTAGTGGCGAATTTGCTTGCCTAGTTGATGATAGTCAAGGAGACTACTGTTTGAGCCCAATTTCATACACTGAAGCAAAGCAGTCAAACGAACAGAAGCCATGGATGAAAGCGATGAATGAAGAATTGGCATCACTGAAGGAAAATGAGACCTGGGAGCTTGTCAACAGACCAATCAATGCAAAGGTGATTCAAAATCACTGGTTTATGCGCGTAAAGAAGTTGTGATGGCAACGCTCACTTTAAGGCTCAACTAGTTGCAAAGGGTTATGCACAAAAACAAGGGATTGATTATGATGAAACATTTAGTCCCGTAGCATGCTACGACACTGTCCACGCACTACTTGTGGTAGCTGCTTAAAAAAATATGAAGCTAAAACAGTTCGATGAGAAAACCGCTTTCCTCTACAGTGAACTAGAAGAGGAAGTGTACCTAGAGCAGCCAGAAGGTTTTGACGATGGCAGTGGTCGTGTATGTCAGCTGAAGCAAAGCCTCTACAGTCTAAAGCAAGCACCACAGTGCTGGAACAAGTGATTTATTTTCATGGAGAAAGCTGGATTGAAGAACAGCACAGCTGATCCTTGTCTATTTTATCGCACGCATGAAGACAGTTTTCTCTATACTGCAATTTATGTTGATGATGGACTTGTTGTTGGTAACAAGGATGAAGAAATTGAAGTGTTTTTAGGGCTACTGCAAGAGGAATTTAAAATTACAATTGGCTTGCTTGAGAACTTCCTCGGAATGCAGGCTCAGTGTCAAAGTGATGGGTCAATTTTTGTTAGCCAAGAGGCGTATACAAACAAGATACTGCATAAGTTCAATATAGCTGAAGCAAAAGGTGTGTCGACGCCTGCCAGTCGCGAAGAAAGTGATAACCACAAAGCCATCAGTGGCAAGGTTCCCTATCGTGAGGCAGTGGACAGCCTCATGTATCTTGCAGCAGCAACATGCCCTGACATAGCATTCACTGTAAATAAAGCTACATGGGTCATGGACAGACCAGCTGAAAAGGATTGGAACAATGTTAAACGCATTTTTCGCTACTTGCGATCAACGAGCAACTATAGCCTCAGGTATACTAGAGGTTCTGGCAAACTAAAGGTGTTTGGTGATGCTGACTTTGCAGGAGATAAGGTAACTAGTCATTCCACCACAGGCGTTATATTTGCTGATGGTGCAGTGTCCTTGACAAGTCAACTGCAAAAGACAACAGCCTTCTCAGCGAATGAAGCTGAGATTATTGCAGCAAGTGAAGAGGTTAAAGAACTAGTCTGGCTGAAGTGCCTGCTGTCAGAACTGTTGTCTGACTTTGCTGGAAAAACACCGGTACTGTACATCGACGTCAGTGCCATCAAACCAACCAAGAAACCAGAGTATCACAAAAGGTCGAACCACACTGAGGTGTGACACTTCTATGTGAGGGAGAGATACCTTAATGACGTCGGGATAGAACATGTTGATGGAAGAAAACAGCTGGCAGACTTGCTTACAAAACCCACTGAACATGTTCAATTTGAAGCATTGTGCCATGAAATTGGAATTACCTCTAGGAAGCAATGAAGTGACTTGTGTAATGTTCATTGTGACAGTGTTTTGCAGGAAACAGTAAGGTTAAAACATTGCACACTAGATACATGCCATGCATGCATTATGTGCATGTGTATTTACTGTGCAGTGTGGAATGGATGCTACTGTGCTTCTGTACTTGTTTGTGTTGCTGATTACCAAATCACATTACAAAACTGTTTTCGACCTCACCCACAACAAGAGCAGCTACTACTATAAACACTTGCCATTTCAAATATCAAAATACTGGTTATGACTTTCGTCTCATAAAGGGATGTTTTCACAGATCTGATGACATTCATTTCTTATTCATTTATGTGTTCATTCAACAGCCTATTGGCCAATTACAAAATCAGCACTAATATACAAATATATATACACACATACATATACAGAGAAAAATCAAGTGAAACAAAATACAAGACAAAATAACAACAAAATTCAGTAAAACAACAAATCAGAGTTAAGGGCAAAAATTGCTGATTCTTAACCAAAAGAAAAGATATCAATGGCTGCATAATCAACACTGTTGTTGAATGTAAGATATCCTTTTATCACTATAAAAGATACATGTATTAACTACTATATAAGTAGCTAAACTAAAATGACAATAAAAATTAATTTGTACATTATAATGATTATCAAGGGCTGTTTCAACATAACCCCTGTATGTGCAACACCCTATTAACACACAGTTTTCATTTCACATATCTTCTCTGGCAAATCAGAATCTCATCAAAACCATTATCCTGGCAGTGTTCAAAACTTACAACTACTTTCTAGTGCATAACACCATGTAGCCTGGTAGATGACATATTTACCTGAATACAAGATAAGAATGTTTTCACCTGAAAAATGGGGG
>Ga0268261_10002428_pt1 | contig 13351 bp, 10 predicted proteins | sample TergutNc150P1_FD_190353 | JGI IMG/M metagenome (GOLD analysis project Ga0268261, IMG submission 190353) | Nasutitermes corniger P1 segment gut microbial community from laboratory colony in Florida, USA - Nc150 P1 (SPAdes) (version 2) | ecosystem: Host-associated > Arthropoda: Insects >... | reverse complement strand
ATAGAGAAACTGCCTTTATTAAGGTAAGAGGACTGTCTTGTCTCGAGAATTATTTTCAGAAAGTGCAAGATGTGCTGAAAAGCTGTTGTTTGTCCCTTTAAGACTTCTGTATAATAAGGTAAGTTGAACTGACTGGGGGGGGGGACTACTTGTATTAAGATTCCAAATTCCTGGCACATGCAGGCTTCATATGCAATAAACCTCCATGAGACACACACTGTACTTTCAGTTCTTCTTCCAGTAAGCTTTAAAACCCTCTGATGCCAGAATTAAATGCCCTGAGTGAGCTGTAGAAGACTGGAATTTAAATTTAAACACATGATGTATAAACAATGTGACTATTATTTGAATGGGAAAAGATAAAATTATGCAATATGCAGGATCTGTGGAAAATAGAAAACAACAGGGATTATGTAGCACATCTTAAAAATGCAGTAAATTTCCTTGTTGCTTAAATATATAAAATGTATTTGTAGGGTGTGTTTCGTATGTCCATTCACATATGCAAATAATGGTCTGTAAAAGGTTAAACCTGCATGAGAAGTAAGACTGAAATTTAAAATGAAGTAAGCACACACCTGACATTGGAATTCCAGTTGTATATAATTTGCCTGCATTGATCCTTATGTGGCCTCTCCACATCATCAATAAAATACAATTATTTCTTTATACCAGTTATATATCAAGCACACGCCATTGTCTTCCTGATTTGAAGAAAACCATGGATTTATGTCCAAGTACTTCGCTGAGATGTGTTACTAAACTCCAAATTGCAGTAAAGGTGAAGATTATACATACTTGCTGAGACATCCACATTTGTTGGTTGGCAAGTGGGTAGGAGGCTATGTTGATCAGAAGGTCAAATATGCCAGGTAAGGTCAAAACACACTGCATTGTCAAACCAGACTGTGAATACAATTATCTGTGACATCAACTAGCATATAAATCCTGTGATTGCTTTTTAGGCAACTGAAATGTGTACTATTAAACATGGCCCCTGGTTATGTCACAAATCTGGAGTGCCAAGTGGAACAGGAACATGGATTTAACTGCACTACAAGCACGACCCAGTGTGTACATTGAATGGCCACATGGCTACCTGCAATTCCATTGTGACCACAGATAAAAAGCCTAAGAACATAAATTACTCAAATCCATCAACATTTTGTTCAGTACTTCAACAGAACAGGAATAATTCTTGTTTACCTGCTATTGTAACTATTAAAAACGTGCCTTTAAGAGTAAAACTAAATGCCATAAGAAATAACAAATGTATTAGAGAAATCTGTGACACACTGTTATGTTCATCTAGTTAACAGAGAAATTTATTGTTATTGTTTGGTAATAACAAGTAACTGAAAAGGTATTTTAGTGAATGTACATAATTTTAGAAAATCTTAATTAACTGAACATACACACATAGAGTATTGCTGCTAGCCCAATCATATTCCCACTTGATATGGCTCCGCCTTGCTTAAAGCTACATAAGTTAGTTATGAAATTTATATTCCTGCAAATTATAAACTGTGAAAATAGGAAAGAAGGCAGAAGGCTGAGAAAAACAGCACCTCTGGGAGGTTTGACGTTCCCACAGATGCCGTTGAAGATGGACGTCTTCGGATGTTATGAATGATCATACTGCCTTCATCTTCAAGGTCAAGCAGTCTGAGAAGATTAGGCAAGCAGGAAATAAGGGGTGTTCAAGAACTTCTCAGGACCAACATTCATACAATCTTTTGACAATGGTTTAACATGTGAAACATCATTAATCAGTACTTGGACTTTTTCCACTGTCACTGACCACAAGCACACACTCACAGTGTTTCAGAAGTAGTCTGCTCGCAACTTCAGGTGAAAACCTGTGATCTACTAATTTATCTTTGTTTGTTTTTTTCCCCTCAAAAAACCTCCCCAAATATACTTTATTTAAAAAACAGTCATAATATTTTATCCTTCGCCAATTCTTCTAAATTTTTCTGACATTCAAAATATACACCGTTCACACAGGTTTATCATCACTGCATCTTTGTGTCACCCTATTTTTTGGCTTATCAGAAACTGACTCCATTAAATGCCCAGGGGAAGCACTGTACAACAAGTCCTTCCTCACCTGAAGATGAAAGCAGGCTGCTATTGGAATAGTGTGTTTGTGTACAGTGACAATGGAAAAAGTCCAGGTACATATTCGTGATGTTTCACCAACATCCATGTTCTCTCCTTTGCATATCTCCAATTTTCCTATATTCTGAAACCCAATGTTGCCCCTGGTAAAGATCTCATGGTGCCAACAAAGTTTAGCCATATTTCTCTTCCTCATCTTACCTTACTTGTATCCAGTCATAGCCCTTTCCAGGGCCCCTCACATCAATTTTCAATGCATTTTTATTTCTAAAACAACAAATGACCAGTCAACAAAACTACATTTTATTGTGACTGCACTACATGTTTCTGGGACACAACAGGATGAACACCATTAAAGTAATTTTATTTGCTTCTTTTATTATCACCAAATCACATTCCCAACTCTGCCTGCAGAGTATTCCCAAGTCATTAGCTACCGTGTTAGTTACCAGTCAGTCAGCGTCCATTATCAGGGGCCAACCAGTACACCAAGGCCCCACCATCTACCTACCCTGAATGGCTTGCCACCCTCTCCAGCCATCTGCTTCAGCTACATAACAACATACCTTTTCCTTCTTGCACTGTTTTACCCTGAAGATAAAAGCACTATAAACCTCCAAAATTGCAGGAACTACTTATCCAGCAGCACAGCAGCACATCCCATAGACTGGGATCTTTAACAACATACCTGCCTACAGTGTTAAAGATGGTGACAATCTTAGTGTGGGTACAGTGTCTTGCTGGACTTTTCTAGATTGTCTTAATATCACAAATGCCACAAGTAATGTACTAAAAATTCATAAGCAATAGTTCGAATGTATGAAGGACCTACTTTGTACAGCATACCATGGCATTCAAATGTGTTATCTCTTATCTATTTGTGTGGAGTGCAGTTTTTCTCCAGTCTATCTGCCTTATTTGCCAGGCACAATTTTTGAAGTATCTCCAGATCACATACACACCATTGCTCCAGCCACTGTAACAGTTGCAGCTCTTCATATATGTATTCATTAAAGCTACAGTTCTGCATATATTGGAAAATCTGGACAAGAGATTGTTTTATATCCTTGTCAGTTTTGTCAGTCTGTGTCACAGTGTCACCAGGCAGTGTTGTCAAAACTAACATTCCTCCTGTGGTGTCACTTTAGTGTCATTGTTGTGTTTGTATGGTAAGACTCAACATCCTCATTCAGTACTATTAGTAACAGCTCTCTTTTCTATTATGTCAAACAACCCCACTTACGATAGCATTCTGTGTGTGCTCAGCTCAGCATAAAGAGTGCGGGGGTACAATACCAGTAACCAACACACAAACAGAAAGGAACTTATTAAGGTTAGGTTGCAGCAGCATTGTGAAAGCAGTACCCGAGAACCCTTCTGCTTCAGTTCCTTTGCCTTAATGTACAATAAAATCTTAAATAAGCCACGCTTCAACATAACAGCATAAATACCTGATTCCAAAACAGCGCTGATTTCAGGGTATAAATTGCATGAATTGCCTGTTTTCACTTAGGGAACCAGTACTCATAAATGGGAAGCCTTTGGACTCATGCTATTGCCACAGTTACGTCAAAAACTACGTTTCTGGTACAATGGCGCCTAACCATTCCTGAGGCCTGGACTTTGGAACCATTACATTCTGATAGCACTAGCTGAAAGTATACATTTTCTTGCATTTACTGTCATATAACCTGTACAAGACTCTGTAAGAAAGCGCAAAAATATCACATGTTCTAAGGACGCCCATCACAGGTCGTTGTTATCGATCCTGAGCTATCATCCAAACTGTAAATAGCACAGAAACATACCTGCGTAACACCTGAATGGGAAGTATGGCAATTTGAGATTGCTTTCCTCTACTTCGAAGAAGGTGGTTCATCTTCATTATCACTATTCACCTTCGTGAAATACAGGGCCTTATAATACCACAACACTGTACATAATTTTTCATCTTCACTTGTACGACATACAACCGCCTTTCGAATCAAGTTACCCTCCTTCCAACCGCCATGTTCCAAAGCACGAATAAAGTAAGATACCAAAATCATGCGATACACGAAAATCTACCAACGGTATTGATGGAGACCGAATACCTGCATACTTGTTTTCAGTCACCGACGTTTCGAGTAAGCTTGTTGTATCTGCGTTCAGAGTGTTCCATGAAGAGTCAAAATTATGCCAATCAATCGGATTTCTTTGTTGCTAACCAGAAAAATGAGTTTTATATTTGCTGTTGTTGGTCTTTGTAGAGCCAATTGAAAGAGCTTGGGCCGCCAAGTTACATTACTACTACCGGGTCTAGCGCGGAGAATTTGAAATTGAAAACGTGCGAATGTGGCCTTCATTTGTTATTGTGTCGAAGAAAATACTGTCTTGTTCCAAATATACAATAACAAACTTTTCCGTCGGGGACGTGCATAAGCTTTATCATCATAAAATCTCTCTCCATGTTTTGACTATACATAGTCCTCTTCTGGAGTCTCGTTAAAAAGTTCAAACAGTAACATAGATTACAAACGGGATGTCACAATTTAAGACATTCTCGTTGATTTTACATATACATGCGTGTTTAGCTCGTCATACAGTAGGGATTCTTAAACATATTTGGCTGGTACCCAAATAAAATTTGGAAGCAGTTACACAATTCACGGTTAGGTTGTAATTAATAATGTAGTTTCTTTTAATTATGCTAATCTTGTCCACAAGTTTAGTGTATTATCGTTATTAAAATATAATTAATGCTCAGGAAATTAGGTACTTGTACGAAATAAGAACATTATGTATAATTAAAAAGTAGTTTCTTGGCTGGTAGTACATAATATTTTTGTAAAAGCACAACTTATAGAAAGACAGCACAGAATTAGAAGAGTTTTCAGTATATTAATGTGCACTGTGACGTTGCACAAGCTTTGGAAGTTCCTGTATCTGTAGTTGCATTACACACGCACTTGACTAACCAACAAATACACTCTCATCTTGCTCATTCTATGCATGGTCGAAGATTTACAAATTCTTAGAGTACCAACAAATGCACAGTTCTACTATTATATACTTCACTCCTAATTAGCTACTACATGTTTTGGCTTAACCTGCAATCATCAGGGACCTAACACCTCTATTACTAAAAGCTTCAGCAATAATAGTCTTAAAATGTTTGCGCAAATCAAAATATATAAGATAGTTAAAATTTACAGTGTTTAAAATGTTATAAAATGTTGTTGATTATAACTGTTATTAATTAATGGTAGTTTTCGTTGTTTGCAATTGTCTTGCTGCCAGTTGGTTTAAGTTCTACAAACACGTATTTCGTTATGATCCAAATTGGATCCTGTCCTGTACCCTCTATATTATGTCTTGTTGTTTGGAGCTATACAATTAATTCTGTATTAATTGTATTATTGTTATATTATAAAATTTTGACATTAATTATATTCTCGTTATAAAACAACCTGATGCTATTCACAAGAGTGACCGAAACATGCTGGTGAAAAATTATAATATGTAATTGAAAATGCTTATAAATGTGCATATGTTGGTTTCTCATTTGAGGGTACAAGAGTCTTTAAAGCACGGATATACGAGTAGAACACACAAAGTTCTACAGTTGTGTATTTGAAAGGCTGCATTTTAAATTATGCATTCGGCTTGTGATGGCAAATGCTGAGAACCCTCATTCACACAAACAGTTGTATAAAATGACAGTAAAACATTCACAGCCTAATTTTCAAGAATGGGGTTTTCCTTTTTGACTTTGTTGGTGGGCGCATTCCGTGATTCCTTTATTTTCCAAAATTTGTAGCAGAGCATCTTGTCATTTTTGATCTCGACAAACTGATCTTGAAGAACAGATATGTTTGAAATGTTAACAGTGAAATTGTTGACACTATTTATTGCTAATCTAGCTCATGCCACAAATTCAAGTTTTCGTTGTGGCAATTCAGGCACACATTTTCTTAGCCTAGCAGAAGTCTCGATTTTAATACCAAATCTTTATACCACACAATCGAGAAGCAAGCTTCAGATGATTATGGTCTTATGTGTTGCCTGCCTGTCAGAACAGAACATAGGGTTCATACAATGGATCCTTACAAAGAAAACCCCACATCTTAACTCTGTATTACAATTATTTTGGTACCGGTACTGTTGATAATTATCATCAATGCCATGGTATTGCACCCATTTTCACTTCCATACTTATATGGCAAATGAGTGGCAGTGAGACTTTAAATATAAAGTGATTATATTAAATTAAACATGCAATTAAAAATGGAATAATTATTATTCATAACTGAGTATTTTAAAAAATATTTCATAATAAACTTACATATACAATTTATATTATTCATACCGTGCATATTGTTACAATCCATATATCCACCAACAATTGCACTTATAAAATACACTTCATAACACGTACAAATTCCTACATGTTTTGGCACAGGGGTGCCATCCTCAGGGAGTTATATAAAAAAAAGGAGTACAAGCCCAACTTGTTAGTCTAAGTTTTACTATTTAATTACACCGCCATGATACGACACACAGCACATGCTCCATCTAGAGGAAATCCCTAAGAATCATGTAGAAACGAGGCAGCTGTCTGTATGCACACTCTGTACAGACAGTAAACAGCTATTCTTATACTTGGAACTGCTTACTATCATATAATTTTAATATCACAATATTACAATTTTTATGCTTATCAATTTTTATGCATTTCATATTTTTAACTTTTTAAATATTTCAGTAGAGGCAATGTAATACTTAGATTAACATTTTGGGCTTATATTCCTTTGTTCTGTAACTCCTGAAAGATGGAAACCCAGTGCCAAAACGTGTAGTTTATGCTTGTTACGAATTGTATTTTATAAGTACATTTGTTGGTAGATACATTGATTTGTAATTGCAACTTGGGAGCAAAAATCAATAACAGTCGTAGAAGCAGGTAGGCCTACTGTTGATAGTGTTACAACAATGGCCATGAAGGTGCCTTACCCAACTTCGATCGTTGAGGGTCTGCCGCTAACAGCCAATATCTATGTTTTGTATCCCTCAGTGCTCATGAGGGTTGATACAAGTGTACTGAGAAACTGAATAAGCGAGCAACTAAACTGCAACAATTATTCAAAATCTTGTTAAATACTTCTGAATTATACACTAGAATATACTAATTATACAAGTGACAAACTGACCGAGGTATTCCTTATACAAAAGCCCGTATGAAAAGGTACAAAAAAGGGCATGAGTCGGATAAAGTGTTCATCAGGCTCAGAGAGTGCCATTATGAAGACTCTGAAAACAAACAATTTACTTGTGGTGCTTATACTGGTATTTAAAAATTTCATCATTCTTCTACTTTAAGGTAATTTTATGTTTTATATAATAAAGGATGTTATTCATAACAGGAACATTTTATTATGAACTTCACTTCTCTACCACACTTCTAGAGTGTCGTGAGCACCAAAACCAGCTAGTTATTCCAATGTATAGGCCTACTAATTCATTCCACAGCACAAGGTAGACAGTATGTCTTTTGCCTTTTCCCTGAGCAGGGCAACCGTCACAGACCAACTACATCACAGTATGTTCTGGTGGATGCAGGTTTTCTATGCGATAAAGCTGCCCTGTTTGTGAGGAAGACAAGAGAGAGAGACGTCTGTATTTGAGAACTGGCACTTGTTAGTCGTTAGTGACGCCGAACGTCTTTCTTCATAAAAACACAAGTCTGAACTGGAATGTCTTCTACCATTTAAGTCACGCCAGACCTTTACAAGGTGCTTCTCAAATATTTTGATATAATCCTGATAAAAGTATATTAAGCTGTGGTACATGGGTCCCTGTCACAACGGCATGGCACGTCCTCAGGTTGCAATGGAGGGATGGTCTCCAATATGGAGGGTAGCTGCGAATATACTGAATAAGCAGTTGGGGAAAGCCGACATGGGGTGGTCCTCCAGCTTGGGGGTTGGGTGAGGTACTAACAACTCCTCACCATAAAAACATATCTTGTTATGAAATATTCACACAGAAAGCCTAGGGCCTGGACTGATACTCTGGTATGACCTAAGCAACAGAAAAGGAACATGAGAGTTGGTACTTTGAACGTTAGGAGCCTGTATATGGCACGTTTACTTACAGCAGCAGCTGGGGAATTAACAAGATGTAAATTAGATTTGGTGGGTGTGCAGGAGGTTAGGTGGGACATAAGGGGCAGGGTAAGTGCAGGGGATTATAATTTTTTCTATAGAAAAGGGAATATAAATCATCAATTGGAAACAGGATTTTTTGTACACCACAGAATAGTATCAGCAGTTAAGACAGTAGAGTCTGTTAGTGATAGGATGTTATATATAGTTCTGAGAGGTCACCAGTAAGGAGAAAAGTGATGATTCAAAAGCAGTTTTTTATGAGGAATTAGAGCAGGTTTTTGATCATTTTCGTAAGTAGCATACGAAAATTCTCCTAGGAGATTTTAATGTGAAAGTGGGGAGAGAGAATATTTTCAAACTGAAACTGGGAATGACAGTATACATCAGGATAGTAATGATAATGGTGTTAGAATAGTAAACTTTGCCACATCAAAAAATCTAGTTAAGAGCACGATGTTTCCACACTGAAACATTCATCAGTACCCATGAACCTCTCCTGATGGGAACACTTGCAACCAGATTGATCACATATTGATAGAGAGGAGATGGCATTTGAGTATACTAGATGTGACAAGTTTCAGGGGAGCTGACTGTGATACTTATCACTATCTGGTGGTTGCAAAAGTTAAGGAAAGATTTGCAGTAAGTAAACAAGCAGCACAGAAGTTTGATGAAGGAAGATTTAATTTCAGGAAGCTAAATGAGCTGGAGGTTAGGAAGAAGTATCAGATTGAGATTTCAAACAGGTTTGCAGCTTTGGAGAACTTAAGTGATAGTGAGGACATAAATAGGGCTTAGGAGAACATGAAAGAGAATATCAAAACCTCAGCTAAAGAGAGTCTAGGTCTGCACAAATTGAAGCAGAATAAACCATGGCTGGATGAAGAATGTTTACATTTTTTTAGATCAAAGGAAGCAGACTAAAATGCAGTGGGTACAGCATCCAAGCCAAAGCAATATAGATAATCTAAACAATGTAAGATGTAAAGTTAGCAGACATTTCAGGGAAAAAAGAATGAATATCTGAAAACTAAAATTGAGGAACTTGAAACTAACAGTAAGATAAAATATATTAGGGACTTGTGCAGGGGCATCATTGACTCTTAAGATGGGGTTACCAGCCTAGAACTAATATAGTAAAGGAGGAGAAGAGTGATTTGGTTACAGACTCCCACAGTATTTTGGGTAGGTGGAGGAACCATTTCTCTCAGCTATTGACTGTACATGGGGTTAATGATGGTGGACATACAGAAATACACCCAGCAGAACCCCTAGTGCCTGAGCCTTGAGATTGAGTTGGCTATTGAAAAGCTAAAAAGTCACAAATCACCAGGTATTGATCAAATCCCAGCAGAACTGATTAAGGCAGGGGGTAGAACATTTCACTATAAGATGTATAAACTTATTACTTCTATCTGGAATAAGGAGCAATTGCCCAAGGAGTTGATCATTGTACCTATCTATAAGAAGGGTGATAAAAAAAATCATAGTAATTATACGGGCATATCACTTATGCCAACTAGGTACAAAAATGTATCCACCATGCTGCTGTCAAGTTTAACTCCATATGCAGTGGAAAGTATTGGGGATCATCAACATGGATTTTGATGCAACAAGTCAATTACTAATCATATATTCTGCATTCGTCAAATACTTCAGAAAAAATGGGAATACAACGAAGTAGTGCATCAGCTCTTTATAGACTTCAAGAAAGCCTATGATGCATTTAGGAGGGAGGTCTTGTTTAATATTCTCACTGAGTTTGGTATCCCCATGAAATTGGTACAGCTAATAAAAATGTGTCTGAATGCAAGTTTAGCAGAATCTGGGTAGGCAAGAATTTGTCTGACATGTTTCCTGTTAGTTAAGGTTTGAAACAAGGAGAAGCTCTATTACCATTGCTCTTCAACTTTGCTTTAGAGTTCGCCATTACGAATGTTCAGGAAAACAAGGATGGATTGAAATTAAATGGTACACATCAACTTCTGTTTTATGCTGATGATGTTAATATATTGGGAGGAAGAGTACATGTTATTAAGCAAAATGCAGAAGCTTTAGTAGTTGCAGGTAAGGAGATTAGACTAGAAGTAAACGCTGACAAAACTAAGTAAATGGTCATGTCTCAAGATCAGAATGCAGGATGAAGTCACAATATAAAGACTGATAACAGTTACTTTGAAAGGGTGGTTGGGAACAACCTTACAAATAAAAATTCTATTCAGGAGGAAATTTGGAGCAGATTGAAGCCACGGAATGCTTACTATCATTTGGTGCAGAATCTTTTGTTTTCCAGTTTGCTATCCAAATATTTAAAGATTCAGATATACAGAACTATAATTTTGCCTGTTGTTTTGCATGGGTGTAAAACTTGGTTGCTGACATTGAGGGAGGATCATAGGCTGAGGGTGTTGAAGAGAATATTTGGGTCTAGGAGGGAGAAGGTAACAGGGGAGTGGAGAAAACTAAATAATGAGGAGCTTAATGATCTGTACTCCTCACCCAATACAGTCTGGGTGATAAAATCAAGAAGAATGAGATGGGTGGGGCATGTAGTATGTATGGATGAGAGAAGAGGTGTATACAGGGTTTTGGTGGGGAAACCTGAGGGAGTCGACTTGGGAGACCCAGGCATAGATGGGAGGATAATATTAAGATGATTTTCAGGAAGCGGGATGTGGGGGTATGGACTTGATCAAGCTGGCTCAGGATAGGGATAGGTGGCGGGCACTTGTGAATGTGGTAATGAACCTCCAGGTTCCATGAAATGCAGGGAATTTTTTGACTGGCTGAAAACCGATTAGCTTCTTGAGAATGACTCTGCTCCATGGAGTAAGTAAGTAAGTATTACATAAGTAAGTAACAGTATATTAAGTCTTTCAACAAGATATTCTAATGAAAATTCCACGCATTTGTAGTTTACCAACCCAGGAGTGGCTAAGGTAGAACTTAGGATAGACTGACAAGGAAGGTCCCCCCCACCTCTTTGCGCTACCAATTTTGTTTTTTCCTCTTCTAAGTGTAAGTTTGGCCACCAAGTCTGGGAACAGGCAAGATATAGAAGCAAAGCCGTCATCATTTTTTAAGCACTTAAAAACTGAATGTCTAGTCCAGCTGCTCTACCCCATATTACCCCACAATTAAATGCTGCAAGAAACCAAGACCACACCAGTCCAAATAGTAATTTTCTATACAAAGATGCTTACCACAAGCACTATACAAACTACTAGAGAGAGAGTGAGAGAAGGAAATGAGACAGTAAACTCTAGCACATTTCCAGTCATCTTTGTCAAATTAATGTTCAAAGACGACCAGCCCATTTCAAGCCGAATGTGATTACAAGCAAAACGTTTAGGTCCTACCTTGTCTTGACCATATTACACATTACCCACCATATTATACATGGCAAGCCCATCATTTTATTGCACTTTACACAACAGAGGTGACCAAACACTTTGAAAGTAGTGTCAGAGTCCACAAGAGCTACGTACAAATGGCATGTTCTGTACTCCTGTTTCTCCTGCAGGAGTACCAGCAGTATCTCCCACCCACTCTTCCTGCTAACAACCAAACTCGTAGTGGTTAGCACTTCTGCGTCTGTTCGAAAGGCCATGGATTCGAATCCAAGCCCAACGACCAGAAGTCATGACTTACATTATTCGTTGTTTTCCTCAGTCCCTTCATGTAACTGCTGGAATAATGGTAAAAGTTGTCCTTATATTTAAACAAGCATGAAGCCATAAAATGGTGGAGGCAGAGCTCCACACCTTCTTAACTTTCACACTCGATGAAGATTGGTGGTTATATTCACACACCAGGTGCCCTTCCTCCTGTAAACATTAAGGCAAATTGGGCCTTTAATCATTTTGAGTTTACAGCAATTCTGATGAATAGTGGGAATCACTGAATAAACTCTCCTATGACTGTGAAGACTGCTCCAGTTGGTAGGATGCAGTGGAAGTGTGCTACTACATAGTAAGTGTCATGTAATACAATGTCAATTGATGAGTATACGAGTACTACACCGGTTAATCCTCCTATTGTGAATAGGAATACAAATCCTAGTGCTCAAAAACAAGCTGCTCTGTATGTTATATAGTTTCTGTACACTGTAGCAAGTCATCTGAAGATTTTAATTCCCGTTGGTAAAACAATGATTGTTGTTGCTCATGTAAAATATGCTCCTGTGTCAACATATATTCCTACTGTAGTTACGTTTTTTTATGAAACAAAACAGTAAGGCAATAAAAGAAGAAAAATGTCAAATAAATAAAATAATTATATTTTTAAAACATCATCACACAAGATGATGATAACTCACATTAACCACAAAACACAATGTTATACTTAAGCAAGACTTATGAAGAAAGTTTCCATTTTTCTGGCCTGATCTTGCAAGTGTTTGCATACAGAATGTCAATTTTGTTGCTGGTAATCATTCAGCACACAGGGCACAAATTTTACAGCCATCTGTATTCATGTACCAATGAATATGCCTAGAAGGCTACAAACATTGTTAATCATACACCACCTGCCTTCATGGATGGCTGATGTACTTTTCCAAATTTTAATTAGTGTGACTTGATGATATGAGGTCTAAATGTTCAAAATCCCCAACCAAATTTTGGCAACAAACATGTACACTATTAAAAGGTTTGCATTATGTGTGTGGCATCAGAACTGCAGTTCTGTCAAGCATTTCATAAGTTTCAGAAGCTAGTTTCTCATGGTTCAAACAAAACTTGAAGCAAATTCTCTGTTCCTTACAGACTGCCGTTTCACAGGGCTACAGTAAACACAACATAATCAAAACCAACACAAACATATATTGAACAGTAACACAAGTATCAGTTACAGTGACACTCACTGCACGAATTAACAATAAATAAACTCACTGGTACATAGCAGTGCCCAGCCACATATGTGAGTAGTGTTCCATGCAACCAGTCTTGAAACTTATGGCTCTCCCCTCATTTAAAAATCTAATCTAAATGGGGTTGTAATTCAAAATAATCAGATTATAGCCAATACATTTAACAGTTACTATTCATCAGTGGCCAAACACATAATGAAAGAAATTAATACTT
>Ga0268261_10002427_pt1 | contig 13351 bp, 8 predicted proteins | sample TergutNc150P1_FD_190353 | JGI IMG/M metagenome (GOLD analysis project Ga0268261, IMG submission 190353) | Nasutitermes corniger P1 segment gut microbial community from laboratory colony in Florida, USA - Nc150 P1 (SPAdes) (version 2) | ecosystem: Host-associated > Arthropoda: Insects > Digestive... | reverse complement strand
CAGGTAGAGGTCTCTGCGACGAGCTGATCACTCGTCCAGAGGAGTCCTACCGACTGTGCTGCGTCGTTGTGTGTGATCTAGAAACATCAAGAATGGGTGCTCCATATATATATATGACATTAGTAGTTTAAAGGTTAATAATTTAACCCTTATCCTGCTAACGTGGAGAAAATGGTGAGCTCCTAATAATGCCAGCAAATAGCAGATGGGAATTAATTCGGGCTTTTAAGGGTTAAATGCCTATGTACAGGGTCCGGCAGAAAAACCTAACGATTATAAAGTTAAAATAAAATTAAAAACGTTCCTGAACCTGAAGTGGGTGTGACCTACCACTGGAGCCTTATCTAAAATAGAATCTAAATACACTCGGTAACCCTATGTACATGATTTGCAGCAACACCATATTTTAAAGCCCAGTCGGTACTAAACTCGCCGTCAACTATAACACCGAAAACTCCACAATTGTGTCATGTTATTTAATTATCACTATTCCACAATAAATATATACTGCGGTGCCAGACTGCGGGTTTTACTACAAGCACGCGGTGTTCTCTGTGAGGTGCGAACTGAATGTCATGTAGACTTGCTAGTCTTCAAAGCGTCAATGTCACTCGCACCTCCTCCATTGTAATAACTCCCTGATACCAGACCGGAAGCAACAATACCAACAAAACGCATTGTTAGGGTTTTCGATTGTTCAGTTTCTTAGAAATCTTATCATACAGAACTGCAATCAATATCAAGACCTGCAGACACATCCACAAATTTATATAAATAAATAAATAAATATATATATATAAAAATATATAAGTATATATGAATATATAAATATATATATAAATATATAAATATACAAATATATATTTATATATATAAATATATATATTTATATATAAATATATAAATAAATGACTCGTTATTGGATGTACCCAAAACTTCTTTCCTTTCTTTACGTTTCGCTTTCGAAGCAACAAAAGCACACACCAATGCCATATCCTTGCAATCCATGACGTAACTGAATCAGTGCTTGTGCCATGAGACTGTCGCTCTATTGCGCCCTCTCGCATAAAAATTTGCCAGCGTCTTAAGGCTTTGTGACGATTGTCGCAGCGATTAAAATCGCTAGTGCGCCACCGGCCGTATGCCGTTGACCGCTACTGAGCGTCACAAAACAGCAGTGCAGTAAAACACAAACCTTACCCAAGGGCGTAAATAATACTGAACCGACATTTTCTGTATTTTGGATCGATTTATATAACATTCGTGGGCCGGGTAGCTCAGTCGGTATAGCGACTGGCTACCAGTTGGACGGTCCGGGGATCGAATCCCGGTGGGGGAGAGATTTTCCGTACCTGTCCAGACCGGCCCTGGGTTCCACCCAGCCTCCTGTACAATGGGTACAGGGTCTTTCCCGGGGGTAAAGAGCGGCCGGGGCGTGACGCTGAACCCTCGCCCCCTTCTAGTGCCGTTGGTCACGAAAGAGTGGAGCTATACCTCTACTCCCCCTATGGGCCGTACGGCCTATACAGAGCCTCAGTGCCTGTAAAAGGGTGGCCTTTATCTTACACTTAGAGTTAAGGAATATCGTACATACAGTAAAAAGAAGGAAGGCTCACTTGATTGGTTACATCTGGCGTGGAAACTGTCTTCTGAATCACGTGATTGGAGGAAAGATGAAGGGAATGATAGAAGTTAAGGAAGACGAGGAAAAGACGTAAGAAGCTAGCGGATGGCATCAAGGAAAAAAAAAGATACTGGAAATAGACGAAGCACTAGATCGTACTGTGTGAGAGCTGGCTGCGGAAGAAGCTATTAGCCTATTATAAGAATGAACAAAAAAGAAGTTTGGCTAACTGGACTGGTCACAACTTGCGTAGGAACTGTCTTCTGAAGCACGTCACTGAAGGAATGATAGACTGAATGGAAGGACAGAAGTAGTGGTAAGATGACAAAGAAGATGTAAGCAGCTACTTATGACCTTAAAGGAAAGAATGTTTACTGGAAATTCAAGATATGATAAGATATATGATATGATGTGATATGATATGATATGTTATGATATGATGTGATATGTGATATGATACGATACGATATGATATATGATATGGTACGTTACGATATGATAATATATGATATGATATGATATATGATACGATACGATATGATATGATAAGATGTGATATGATATGATACAATAGGGTACGATACGATATGATACGATATGATACGATACGATATGATATACGATACGATATGATATATGATAAGATATGATATGATATGATATGATATGATACGATATGATATGATATGATATGATATGATATGCTATGATATGATATGATATGATATGATATGATATGATATGATATATGATATGATATGATAAGATACGATACGATATGATACGATGCGATATGATATGATACGATATGATATATGATAAGATATGATATATGATATGATACGATATGATATGATATGATACGATAGGATATGATATATGATATATGATACGATGTGATACGATGTAATATGATATGATACAATATGATACGATATGATATACGAGACGTTATGATATGATATATGATATATTTAACTGCAATTGGGTAGCCACCCGGTGGCAGTAGTACAGTACACATATACACACAAACAACACAGAAAACGACACAAAACAAACAATATATAGAACAACACAAAAATACATAGAACAACACAAAAAATACATAGAACAACACAAAAATTAGGAAGAGTACGGGCCGTGCCCCGTCTTTGCGGGTTGTACCTTGGCATTTGCCATACAACTGAGGGAAAGCACGGAAAAACCTCAGTCAGCGTAGCCATACATAAACATACAATAAGACATACATAAATACACAAGCAATAGATCGCACTCGGCAGAAAACTCGCCAGGGAAGAAGCTGTGAACATGTAAGACTGACTGCAGAATGGTGATGGTAATACTAACACGATACAGAACAAAGGCAGTCAATGTACAGTTCAACGTAACGAGAAGGCGCGTTCGAGTAATTTTGTTCTGGAAAAGCAAGAAATTTTGAAATTTCTCATCGTCTGTCTCCAACCTTATTTATACAAAGTGCAAGACGCATGCGCCATACTATATTGTCATCTGTGGCCTGTTCGGATGTACCATATTTCTCCATATTATATCATAAACGAAAGGATTTTCGGGAAAATATTATTGGACATAAATTTTTTGTCTTAGTATTCACTGCAAATATTTAAAAAAAATTATTGGTCATAAAATTTTTTGTCTTAATATTCACTGAAAATATTTAAAAAAAATTATTAGAAATAAAATTTTTTGTCTTTAAATTCACTGCAAATTTTTAAAAAAATTATTGGACATAAAATGGTTTGTCTTAATATTCACAACGAATACTTGAAAAAAATTATTGGACATAAAATTTTTTGTCTTAATATTCACTGCAAATTTAAAAACAAATATTGGACATAAGAATTTTTGTCTTAATATACACTGCAAATGTTTAAAAAAATGATTGGACATAACATTTTTTGTCTTTAAATTCACTGCAAATTTTTAAAAAATTATTGGACATAAAATGGTTTGTCTTAATATTCACTGCAAATTAAAAAAAAAATTATTGGAAATAAAATTTTTAGTCTTAATATTCACTGTAAATATTTAAAAAATTACTGGACATGAAATTTTTGTCTTAATATTCACTGCAATTAAAAAAAATGATTGGACATAAAATTTTTCTCTTAATATTCACTGCAAATGTTTAAAAAAATGATTGGGCATAAAATTTTTTTCTTAATATTCACTGCTAATTAAAAAAAATGATTTTTCATAAATATTTTTGTCTTAATATTCACTGCAAATATTTAAAAAAATTATTGGACATAAAATTTTAGTCTTAATATTCACTGCTAATTTTTAAAAAAGTTATTTGACATAAATATTTTTGTCTTAATATTCACTGCAAATATTTAAAAAAAATATTGGACATAAAATTTGTAGTCTTAATATTCACTGCGATTTTTTTAAAAAAATTATTGGAAATAAAATTTTTGTCTTAATATTCACTGCAAATATTTAAATAAATTATTGGTCATAAAATTATTAGTCTTAATATTTACTGCAAATTTAAAAAAAATTATTGGTAATAAAAATTTTAGTCTTAATATTTACTGCAAATATTTAAAAAATTATTGGACATGAAATTTGTTGTCTTTATATTCACTGCAAATTTAAAAAAATTATTGGACATAATTTTTGGTCTTAATATTCACTGCGTATTTTAAAAAAAAATTATTGGACATAATATTTTTTGTCTTAATATTCACTGAAAATTAAAAAAAAATTATTGACATAAAATTTTTTGTCTTAATATTCACTGCAAATTAAAAAAAAATATTAGACAAAAGTTTTAGCCTTAATATTCACTGCAAATTTAAAAAAAAAATTATTGGACGTAAAAAGTTTCGTCCTAATATTCACTGCAAATTTAAAAAAAAATTATTGGACATAAATTCTTTTGTCTTAATATTCACTGCAAATATTTAAAAAAATTATTGGTCATAAAAATTTTTGTCTTAATATTCACTGCAAATATTAAAAGAAATATTGGAAATAAAATTTGTTGTCTTTATATTCACTGCAAATTTTTTTAAAAAATTGTTGGGCATAATATTTGTTGTCTTAATATTCACTGCAAATTTAAAATACAGTTATTGAACATAAATTTTTTTGTCTTAATATTAACTGCAAATTAAAAAATTATTGGACATAAAACTTTTAGTCTTAATATTCGGTTTTGCTAGTGTTGTGTGTTGTCTGGTAGAGGTCTCTGCGACGGTGTTTCTAGTGTTGTGTGTTGTCTGGTAGAGGTCTCTGCGACGGTGTCGCTAGTGTTGTGTGTTGTCTGGTAGAGGTCTCTGCGACGGTGTTGCTAGTGTTGTGTGTTGTCTGGTAGAGGTCTCTGCGACGGTGTTGCTAGTGTTGTGTATTGTCTGGTAGAGGTCTCTGCGACGGGCTGATTCCTCGTCCAGAGGAGTCCTACCGACTGTAGTGCGTCGTTGTGGGTAATCTAGAAACTTCGTGAATGAAGAGGCCGTGGCCCACTGAGGGCTCTTGCGCCAAATAAAATATGTGTACCGCTGATTTACACATAAATTGTCTCAGTGGATGTCATACTGTTCCTAAGGGCATAACTGCATTGTTATCCATACTTTACAGTTTTAGGGTAAAGAAAATAATTGCTCTCTTTTATGACAACAATTCGAAGCACTTAAACAATGCAAAACCCTAACAATGGACAGTTTTTGTATTGTTCAGACCGGTCTGTTATCCGGCAATTATGACAGTGTAGGAGGTATACGAGAGACATTAACCCTCTGAATACTGAAATAAATCTACACGACTTTCAGTTCGTACCTCACAGAGAACGCCGTTTGCTTCGACTAGTAAGACCAGTCGGCGATCGCAGTGCAAACAAAATGGCTGTTTATTGTAAGATCTATACTGGACACTCAAGTTGCGGGGGAAAAAGACTGGTTTTTCGTTGTTAAACCTGGCGGTACGTATAGTAACCACATCGCGATGAAGAGCCAGTACGAATTAGCACAGAACCCTGCCTGTCATTGCACCCATATGGACCTATGGCCTCGAGCTATGGGGCTGTGTATCCAAGTCTAACATAGCAATCATTCAGAGGTTCCAATCAAAACTACTGCGAGCAACCGTAAACGCCCCATGGTATATCACTCCGACCTGGGCATCCCTACCGTTCAAGATGTCATCCACGATAGAAGCAACAAGCACCGAGCCAAACTACAGTCTCATCCAAACCCACTCCTACAAACAATATCAATGGACAATATCCCACGGAGACTGAAACGAAGATAGTCAACTGACCTGTAATCAGGAGTAAGAGACCCCCTCGCTGGACGGGATCTCACCGCGTCAGAAAGTCCACAGGCTGGACTCTTGCCAGCACATTAGCTTATGGAATGCAGTGTATTCCGATTGCTGATCAAATTAATAATAAAAAAGAACCCTGCCTAGAAACAACTCACTGGCTGACCAGAAGTATAGTAATACTCTGGAAATGGCGAAATTCGGTTTTGAAGATATATCCTTTAGGTTGGCCGCATACGAGCGATTTTAGTCGCTGCGACTATCGCGTTGCCCAAATAAAACACACTGTCGTATTTAACTGCAAATGGGCTGTCACTTGGTGGCAGTGGTTATAATGCATGTACATAAATATGAAATAAGGATCTAAGAAATTTAATTCGGTAGGGCCACATGAGAAGCATGCAGTAGCAACTTGGAGTCTTGGGAACCATCCCAGCATTCGCTTTTAGACACTGGGAAACCAAGAAAAACCTATGCCGAGGTGGCTGGTCGCAAGACCTTCCGGATACTGACTTCTAGCCAGCAATCCGGCAACTAGAGACAGCAATACGCACACAGTAAAACAATACACATAAGGTAACTAAAAGAAACATAAGATAATAAAATAAACAGAAGATAATAAGTGCCCGCACGGGCGACTATGTAATCGTGGCGATTAAAGAATCGCAGCGTGTTCCATTTCAAGGGCGACACGATTGTCGCTCGACTACTGCTATTACAAATGAAAAGCAGAGAAATAAATGGGTGCGCGCTCACGGGCGACTGTCGCCTCCTAATTTTTGTTTGAAACCAGCACCGTCCAAGGCCAGTACCTTGCGGTAGCGTGATCCTAACACAAAAGAATTCGTTTCTGTTATGGCGTTCAAAGAGTTATATGATACTAGTATTATCCATTATCTTACCTTTATCTGATCAAATGACCCATGCAGTAATATTTAAATACGGAACCCGTTTTTGGATAAGTTAAATAAGAATTACTGCAAATGGAAGTTTTTAATAATAATTATGGCATTGATAATGATGATAATGATGATGATGATAATAATAATAATAATAATAATAATAATGAAATTCAAAATAAACATTTCATGAAGTATTGCTGGCTTATTTTCGACCAACACTGACCCCGAACTGAGTTCGAACCGGATTACCGGAGGGTTGTGTGCAGTTCACTATGTAGCCTACAGCCATGTACCAACACTGCCGTCGCCAACTGGTCTTTCTAATCGCAGCAACTCTGGTGTTCTCTGTGAGGTACGAACTTATCGTACTATAAATTGTATCTAGTCTTAATATGATTATTTTTCATTACTACCTCCTCGATCATCATAATTGCCTGATATAATTAGGGTACAAAGGGTTTGCAGCTTGTGGCACTCGATCCGTCCAACCGGCCAGTGCCCTCTGTACTGTCATACAGTATTAAGATACACCCATTCTGTTGTCTGTGTTACGGTAGGTCGGTCCATGGTCCCTTCCAAACGAGTTCCGCACACAGGTCGATCTGTTGCTTCGTATTTCAATTTTCTGAATAATCCCTTGCACAAACGTTTATCCAGTACCTGCTTAAGTCTTCTTCTTCGTCCTCGTCTTCAGTCTGTCTTTTCTTCAGTAAAATATTATATTATTGTTATTTTATTAATAATAAAATCTTATAGGTGCAGTAATTCTGTTATTCACTTGATATCCTTTTTCCTTAAGTTCATCCAGTAGCTGCTTACGTCTTCTTATTCGTCCTCGTCTTCCCTCTGTCTTTTCTTCAGTAAAGCATATTATTATTATTATTATTATTATTATTATTATTATAAAACCTTATAGGTGGAGTATTTCTGTTGTTCACGTGATATTATTTTTCCTTAAGTTTATCCAGTAGCTGCTTACGTCTTCTTATTCGTCCTTGTCTTCCCTCTGTCTTTTCTTCAGTAAAGCATAATATTATTATTATTTTATTAACAATAAAACCTTATAGGTGGAGTATTTCTGTTGTTCACGTGATATTCTTTTTCCTTAAGTTTATCCAATAGCTGCCTATGTCTTCTTCTTCGTCCTCGTCTTCTCTCTGTCTTTTCTTCAGTAAAGCATTATATTATTATTATTATTTTATTAATAATAAAACCTTACAGGTGCAATATTTCTGTTGTTCACTTGATATTCTTTTTCGTTAAGTTCATCAAGTAGCTGCTTACATTTTCTTCTTCGTCCTTGTCTTCCCTCTGTCTTTTCTTCAGTAAAGCATCATATTATTATTATTTTATTAATAATGAAATCTTATAGGTGCAGTATTTCTGTTGTCCACGTGATATTCTTTTTCCTTAAGTTCATCCAGTAGCTGCTTACGTCTTCTTATTCGTCCTTGTCTTCCCTCTGTCTTTTCTTCAGTAAAGCATCATATTATTATTATTTTATTAATAATAAAAACTTATAGGTGCAGTAGTTCTGTTGTTCAAGTGATATTCGTTTTCCTTAAGTTCATCCAGTAGCTGCTTACGTCTTCTTCTTCGTCCTCGTCTTCCCTCTGTCTTTTCTTCAGTAAATCGTCATATTATTATTATTTTATTAATAATTAAACCTTACAGGTGCAGTATTTCTGTTGTTCAAGTGATATTCCTTTTCCTTAAGTTTATCCAGTAGTTGCCTACGTCTTCTTCTTTGTCTTCGTCCTCACTCTGTCTTTTCTTCTGTAAAGCATCATATAATTATTATTTTATTAATAATAAAACCTTATATATGTGGAGTATTTCTGTTATTAACGTGATATCCTTTTCCCTTAAGTTCATCCAGTAGCTGCTTACGTCTTCTTCTTCGTCCTCGTTATCCCTCTGTCTTTTCTTCAGTATAGCATCATATTATTGTTATTTTATTAATAATAAAACTTATAGGTGCAGTAGTTCTGTTGTTCAAGTGATATTCTTTTTCCTTAAGTTCATCCAGTAGCTGCTTACGTCTTCTTCTTCGTCCTCGTCTTCCCTCTGTATTTTCTTCAGTAAATCGTCATATTATTATTATTTTATTAATAATTAAACCTTACAGGTGCAGTATTTCTGTTGTTCAAGTGATATTCCTTTTCCTTACGTTTATCCAGTAGTTGCCTACGTCTTCTTCTTTGTCCTCGTCCTCACTCTGTCTTTTCTTCTGTAAAGCATCATATAATTATTATTTTATTAATAATAAACATAATATATGTGGAGTATTTCTGTCATTAACGTGATATCCTTTTCCCTTAAGTTCATCCAGTAGCTGCTTACGTCTTCTTCTTCGTCCTTGTCCTTCATCTGTCTTTCCTTCAGTAAAGTGTTTTATAGAGCATTTTATTATTATTATCATTATTATTATTATTATTTTATTACTAATAAATCCTTACAGGTACAGTATTTCTCTTGTCCACGTGAAATTCATTCCAGGACTGCCATAACATAATTAGCATTCAAAAAGACGGAGGCTCCCTTCCACCAGCAAACTGAAATTATATTTAATGCAGAAACCAGTCAAGTGCTACTGTCGGTACATAGCGATGTGTGGTGCTGTAACTGGGTAACTGCGGGAAGTAGATCAGAAACACTTGCAACGTTTCGAAATGTGGTGCTGGAGAAGGAAGGAAAAGACCATTTGGACAGTTAGCATGCAAAATAAAGAAGTGTAGCACTGGGTAAGTAAGAAGGTAATATCCTACGCACAGTCAACAAAATAAAAGGTAACTAGATTAAGCACATGTTGCGTTAGAAGTGCCTTACAAAACATGTTACTGAAGAAACTATGGAGGGAGGACGAGGAAGAAGACGTAAGCAGCTACTAAATGACATTAAGAGACAGAGATTATTCTGGATTTAGAAATACGAAGCAAACAGATCGTACTCTTTGGACAACTCGCTTTGGAAGGGACTATGGTAAATTTTTATTAGAATGGGAAGTTTTGCAGAAAAATATATTTGCAGAAAATATTAAGACAAAAAAATTGTATGTCCAATTTTTTTTTTTCGAAAATCGTGTCATTCATTAGATAATGTACCGATATGCTGCAATAAGAACATAAGATTATTGTAATTTGAATTCTTTACAAATGGATTTTTTTTATTTTAGGCACGTTTGAAAATATTGCGAATAGTGACTTTTAGTTTTGTTATGTTTGTCGTCCTGTCTGCCCGTCCGTCCGGATGGAACAAATATTATACAGGGTCAGGTCGCTCTATATTATACCCTTATTACAGCTGAAGTTAAAGATAAAATCCACCCTATCACAGGCCACAAAGACACAGAAGGCGAGGTCTTACAGAGGTAAAACTCTACTCTTTCTTTAACCTCGGCGCTAGATGGCGGTGGGTGGTCAGCGTCATACCGCGGCCGCTCTTTACCTCCGGGAAAGACCCGGTACCTATTGTACAGGAGGCTGGGTGGACCCCAGGCCCTCTGGCACTATGGCCCTGGGGTCGATTCAGCCTCTAACAGAAATGAGTACCAGGAATGTTTCCCGAGGGTAAAGGCGGCCGGTGCGTAGGGCTGACAACCTTACCACTTTCATGTGCCGATTGTCTTGAAATCTGGGAGCTTCAAACTCCCGGAACCCTCAGGGCCTGTCGAGGCCTGTAATGGGAGTGCTTTACCTTTACCTTTATCTTTTACCTTGTAAAACATAAAAGTATTTAGAATTTACAACACAGAGAACACCTTAAACTTTGGTTCAGCCCCCCACCATTTACAGAACCCAGTACCAATGGACGCGTACAAACACATTTTACTGAAACAAAAGAGTGTAGCAGGCCTTCAACTTTTCCCTCCTGCCCTACTTAAAGATGTATGTTTGGTTGCGAACGGTCGGTAAGGAAAAAGGTCTCTTTATCTGTAGAGCAAAGCACGTTGTCTCATGCATCTCTGTGAGGTAAGCAGTGAATGTTATGTAGATTGTGTTTGTGTTCAGAGAGTTAGTGGAATGTGCACCTCCTCAAACATCATAATTGCCGGATAAAACTGGGGTACAAAGTAGCGATATCTGTGGAGTTTTGGGCGCTTTCGAAAAGCTGTAATCCGTGGCATAGATCGTTGAAAGGTTGTGGTGGTTGTTTGGATTTACAGAAAATGTCACAGAGTGGCATTACATGTGATCAGCGGAAGATATCTAGTGGCACTCGAACCGTTCTTAAGTGGCCGTGGCCTGTTAGTAACATACAGTATTAAGATCCATTCACACGAGCGTTGTAAGGATGCACAACACACAGTGGGCACATAAACGTAGCTCTAATATATTCTATGCCTATTTGTTTTGTGCTACTGAAGACTCCACGGGTCCCACAGTAAAGTGTGGACGGTCACGGTATGCTCACAAATGACCTACGCGTAATGTCTCTGAGCAGCTGTGAGCTTCGTTCAAACTGTCTGACATTATTTAAGGGCGTAACTGGCGGCCATATCTGTAGTGGAAAGTGACAGTGGTTCTGTCTTATAAGATTTCTAAGAATCTGAACAATCGAAAACACTAACAATGCCTTTCGTTGGTATTGTTGCTTCCGGTCTAGTATCAGGGAGTTATTACAATGGAGGAGGTGCGAGTGACATTGACGCATTGAAGACTAGAAAGTTTACATGACATTCAGTTCGTACCTCACAGAAAACACCTCTTCGGGTATTCTGAGAGCCTACTCCGTCTTTTACGCATCGTCGCCATTTTGTCCGATTCGCGTCGCTCTTGTCGCGTCGCACTAGTCGCGTCGCACTTGTCGCGTCGCTTTGCTTCGCATTCTCTGTGAGGTACGTTCTACCGGGTGTTCAACTTAAAAGTGTGAGGCCGCACAATGTGTTCAAATTTAAATTTACCGCCATAGCTGTGCGCAGTTCTACTTACCTTCTGTTTACACCTCTTCGGATATTCTGAGAGCCTGCTCCGTCTTTTACGAATCGTCGCCATTTTGTCCGCTTCGTGTCGCTCTTGTCGCGTCGTGTTGCTTCGCGTTCTCTGTGCGGTAAGTTCTACCGGGCGTTCAACTTAAAAATCTGAGACCGCACGATATGTTCAAATTTAAATTTACCGCCATAGCTGTGTGCAGTTCTACCTACGTTCTGTTTACACCTCTTCGGATATTCTGAGAGCCTGCTCCGTCTTTTACGCATCGTCGCCATTTTGTCCGCTTCGCGTCGCTCTTGTCGTGTCGAGTTGCTTTGCGTTCTCTGTGAGGTTCGTTCTACCGGGTGTTCAAATTAAAAGTGGACCTATTTTAATATAAGTAATTTATTTACTAAGATTTACAACATGTTATTTTACACAAGTAACCTGTATTTAGAATAAATGTTGGAAATGAAATAGCCGTTTGGATATCTCGCAGTATCCCTGGTCTTAACACTGACTTCTGCCTTCACGGAATATTTTAATGTTTTCGCAATAGCACTTTTTAATGGCGTTTGCATTCTAAATTTTTCAAAGAAACTTTGTCTACAGTGGGCGTAAGACATCGTTTTTAAATAACTTTCCAAAATAAATACACGTTCTTCCACTGTTAATCGCATGATGAAAGCGAAAAATAGCGTTGTTCAAACACCAGCACTCACTGTCGACGGATTCAACTGATATGGATGGCCAAGACCGGTTGTCCCCCCTCCTGCAACAGCCTTGCCAACTCCTGCACATGTAGTAGTATAATGTCATACCAGCAGAACCATTATAAATAACATCTGACGTGAAATATTCACGGCTTAGTTAACGGTCCACCTTCAAGTTGGAAACCCTGTAAATATTTATATGTGGCTGCTGGAATTTCCAGACACCATATCATTAAGTTCTTAATTAAATACCGGCTTGCTACAATTGTTTCTTTAAAAAGAATTTTTTGTAGGGGAAACTGAAACATGCAGTACAACTAAATATGTAATAATAATTACACTTGACATTTTAATAGCATTGTAAATATACAGTATTTTAACTTATTACAGCATACAGAAATCCATTTTAAACCTAATAATTTTAACTTAACCATACACCGTAGGCAATATACTTCAGCACTGTAAACTGTTGGGATCCCAATTGTACAAAAATCAAATTTGGATCTGTTCTACGGTAGAAGCCTGATGATGGGTCCGCGGAACTGAAACATGAAGCATTGTATATAAGCGTATTGTTACAATAAAATGTGTTAAATTGAATAATTCTTATTTCTTGTAGCACAAATATCAGTATGGGTGTGAAACTTGGTCGCTGACATTAAGGGAGGAACGTAGGCTGAGGGTGTTTGAGAATAGGGTGTTGAGGAGAATATTTGTGCCTAAGAAGGACGAGGTAAGAGGGGAACGGAGAAAATTACATAATGAAGAGCTGAATAATCTGTACCCCTCACCCAATATTGTGCTGGTGATAAAATCAAGAAGAATGAGATGGGCGGGGCATGTAGCGCGTATGGGGGTGGGGAGAGGTGTGTACAGGGTTTTGGTGGGGAAACCTGAGGGAAGGAGACCACTGGGGAG
>Ga0268261_10002426_pt1 | contig 13351 bp, 8 predicted proteins | sample TergutNc150P1_FD_190353 | JGI IMG/M metagenome (GOLD analysis project Ga0268261, IMG submission 190353) | Nasutitermes corniger P1 segment gut microbial community from laboratory colony in Florida, USA - Nc150 P1 (SPAdes) (version 2) | ecosystem: Host-associated > Arthropoda: Insects > Digestive... | reverse complement strand
TACTAAGATTTACATCATGTTATTTTACACAACTAACCTGTAGTTACAGTAAGTGTTGAAAATGAAATACCCGTTTGGACATCTTGCAGTATCCCTGGTGTTAACACTGACTTCTGCCGATTACGATTCTTGTACAAAAGCGTAACTCTTTCACGGAATTTTTTAATCATTTTCGCAATAGCACATTTTACTGTCGCTTGCCTTTTAAATTTTCCAAAACTTTGTCTACAGTGGGCGTAAGACATCGTTTTTAAATAACTTTCGAAAATAAATACACGTTCTTCCACAGTTAACCGCATTATGAAAGCGTAAAAATGGCGTTGTTCAAACACCAGCACTCACTGTCGACAGATTCAACTGATACGGTTGGCCAAGACCGGTTTTCCCTTCACCTACGAAAGTCTTGCCAACTCCTGCACATATAGCAGTATAATGTCATACCAGCAGAACCATTATAAATAGCATCTGACGTGAAATATTTTCGGCTTAGTTAACGGACAGGTACAAATTGTGTATATATATATATATATATATATATATATATACTTATTGTCTAAGTAATTAGTTGATGCTAATTGCCTAATTAAAAATTTGGTGCCGATTTGCTAAATAATTTTTGCAGCTCATTTGATAAAAATAATTTAATTGTTAATTGGCTAATTAATTACTTGATGCTCATTGGATAAAAAGTTATTTGGTATTTATTGGCTTTAAATTATATTGATATTCATTGGGTAAATGAAATGTGGTTTTTGATTGGATAAATATTATTTGATGCTCATTGTTTGAATAAATATTTCATTCACATTGGCTAAAAGATTAGAATCTGTCGGCCAATAATAAAGATCGAGCGGTTAGAAATGAATAATAAATTTAGGAAGAATACACGGAAAGTACAATAATTTTAGTTTGCACGTCACAGAGAACAACATAATTACTGTGACGAAAAAGAATATTTGGCAGTGTTGATTCATGTCTGTTAATGTCATAGAAAATTAGATTCAACAAAGTTTAACCAATGACAAAAAAAATTTTTATTTAGCAAATGAGAAGCCGACATTAATTTAGCCTACTGGCATCAAATAATATTTAGCCAATAAGTATCCAATTATTATCTTGCCAATGAGAAAGTACATTTTGTTTATACATCTTAAGTTATCCTTATAGCCTACTGCAAACATCTTAGCGCCGCGTAAATAACTACTAATATGACGTCAGGTCGGCGTACTGGCAGAGTCAAAGTTCAGGTCTTAGCTGTTAAAGATGTAGTGAGACCGCAATTATTGATACAAAATTTTCCTTAAAAATAATTTTTTTGTATAAGAAACGTCGCTCGTTGTTGTTGGTGTCACAACACAGGGTGACACAAAAATGGTGTCAAAACAGGGGGTACTACAACAAAGGTGTCACAACACAGCGTGACACAACAAAGAGTGTCACATCAGGGAGTACCACAAGAAAGGTGTCACAACACAGGGTGACACAAAAAAGGGTGTCACAACAGAGGGTACCACAACAAAGGTGTCAAAACACAGGGTGTCAAACCACAGGTTGTCACAACACAGGATGTCACATCACAGGGTGTCAGAACACTGGGTGGCAAAATAAAAGATATCACCAAAAAGGATGTCACAACACAGGGTGTCAAACACAGGCTGACGAAAGAGGACACCACACCACAGGGTGACACAACAAAGTATTTCACAACACAGGAAGTTACAACACAGAATGTTACAACACAGGGTATCACAAATAGCTTACCACAACACAGGGGACTACAAAAGAGTGTCACAACAGCGGGTGCCACAACGTGTGGAGTCACAACAGAGCGAAACATCAGAGGGTGACACAACACAGGATGTCACAACAAAGGGTGTAACAACACAGGGTGCAACAACACAGAGTTTCTCAACAGAGGGTGTCAAAACACAGGGTAATACATCAAAGGGTATCACAAAACGGGGTTCAACAGCAAAGGTTGCAACAACACAGGATGTCACAAGAGAGGGTGTTAAAACACGGGGTGCCACAACAAAGGTTGCCACAACACTGGTTGTCAAAAAACGGTGTGGCACCACACAGGGTGACATAACAGATGTAGACACAACACAGGGTGTCACAAAAAATTTTGAAAACGAAGGTTGAACAACAGAGGATGCCACAAGACAGGGTGTCACATCACAGAGATTAACAACAAAAGGTGGCAAAACACAGGATGTCACAAGACAGGAATCCACAACACAGGGTATCACAACAGAGGGTGCCACAACAGTGGGTGTCACAACACAGATTTTCATATAACAGGATGACAAAACACTGTGTGACACGAAAGTGGGTGCCACAACACAGTTTGTCGAAACACGGAATATCACAACACAGAATGTCACAAAACAGGCTGTCACAACACAGGGTGTCACGACACAGGATGACAAAAAAGAGGGTACCACAACACAGGTTGTCACAACAAAGGATGTCGTACGAAAAGTTATCACAACACAGAATGTCGCAAAAAAAGGTACCACAACACAGGGTGCCACAACACATGATGTAACAACGCAGGGTGTCACAATAAGAGTACCACAACTCAGGGTGTAAAAACAAAGAATGTTAAAACAAAGGGTTCCACAACACAGGTTGCCACAACACAGAGTGTCACAACTGAGGGTTTCACAACACAGGGTGTTACAAAACAGGCTGTCACAACAGAGGGTGCACAACACTGAGTGCAACAACACAGGATTTCACAACAGACGTGCCACAGCAAAGGGTGCCACAAAAAAGGGTTTAGAAATACAGGGTGCCACAACACGTGGTGTCACAACAGAGGGAGTCAGAACACAGGGTGTCACAGCAAAGTGTCAAAACACAGGTTGTCACACCAAAAGTTGTCACAAAAGAGTTTGCCAATTAACAGGGTACCACAACACAGGGTGTTACAATGAAGTGTCGCAACACAGGGTGTCACAACATTGGGTTTTACAAAACAAAGTAATAAAACTGGATGTCACAACAAAATGTCAAAACACAGTTTGTCACAACACAGGGTTTCAAAACAGAGAGTGCCACAACAGTTGGTGTTACAACTCAGGGCTTCATATCACAGGATGCCACAACACAGGGACACACATATATGGTGACACAACACAGGATAAAACAAAACAGAATGTCACAAAACAAAATGTCATAAAACAGTTTGTCACAACAGAGAATACTACAACAGTGGGTGTCACAACACAGGGTTTTACATCACAGGGTCTCGCAACACAGGGTGACAAAAAAGAAGGTGCCGCAACACAGGATGTCACACTACAGAATGTCACAACACAGAATATCACAAAACAGGATTTCACAACACAGGATGTCACAACACATGGTGTCCCAACACAGGGTTTCACAAAAGAGTGTAACAAAACACATGGTGCAACAACGAAAGGTGCCAAACACAGGGTGTCACAACACTCGCTGCCACAACACAGGATGTCATAAAAGGGGATACCACAACTCCGGGTGTCAAAACAAAGGGTGCTACAACACAGTTTGTCACAAAAGAGGGTAATACAACAAAGGGTGTCACAACAGAGGATGTCATGACACAGGGTGTCACAACACAGGTTGCCACAACACAGACTAACAAAACAGAGGGTGACACAACACAAGGTGTTAAAACACAGAGTACTAAAACACAGGTTGCCAAACGGAGGGAGCCACAACACGGGGTGCAACAAAAAAATGTCACAACTTAGGGTGACACACCAGAGGTTGCCACAATAAAGAGTGTCAAATGGAAGGTTGCCATAACACGGGGTGTCACTACAGACGGTGTCACAACACAGGATGTCAAAACAAAGTGTCAAAACACACGTTGTCACACCAAAGGTGTCACAAAGGTGGGTGCCACAAACAGGATACCACAACACGGGGTGTCACAACCAAGTGTCACAATACAGGGAGCCACGACACAGAGTGACAAACAAAGTGCCACAATACAGGGTGTTAGAACACAGGATATCACGACACAGGTTTTTACAACACACGGTGTCACAACACAGGGTGTCAAAACAGACGATACTACAACAGAGGGGCCACAAAACAGGTTGCCGAAACAGAGGTTTTCACAACACAGGGTGTCTCAACAAAGTGTCGAAACACACGTTGTCACATCATAGGGTGTCACAATGGAGGGTGCCACAAAACAGGGTGTCACAGCACATGGTGTAATAACACAAAATGTCACAATACAGAATGCCACAAAACACTATGTCAGAACAGAGAATGTTGCAACATAAGGAGTCACATCATCGGGTGTCACTACACAGGATGTCAGAACAATTGGTAACAAAAGACAGGGTTTCACAACATAGTGTGTCAAAAGACAGGGTGTCACAACACAGGGTGTCTCAACACAGGGTACCAAAACAGACAGTGTCACTATACAGGTGTCACAAAACAGAGTGTCACAACAAAAGGATGATACAATACATGGTGTCACAATACAGGGTGTCACAAGGCATTATGCAACAACACAGGGTGTCACAACAGAGGGTGCCAGAGCAGTGAATTCCACAACACAGGGTTTCACATCACAGGGTGACACAAAAGATGGTGCCACAACACAGGATGTCACAGCACAGAATGACACAACACAGGTTATCACAACTCAGGATGACACAACACAGGGTGTCACAACAGAGGATTCCAGAACACAGTGTGTCAGAACAGAGGATGACACAACATAGGGTGTCACAACAGAGGTTTCCAGAACACAGGGTGTCAAAACACAGGATATCACAACTCAGGGTGTCACAAAACAGGGTGTCACAAAACAGGGTGTCACAACACAGGTTGTCAAAACACACGGTGTCACGATAGAGGGTAACACAACTCTGTGTGCAAAAGAATAGAATTTCAATACGCAGTTCAAGTCAGTGTGTTACAAAACCGGGTGCCACAGCACAGGCTACTACAACACAGGGTTTCACTACTAAGGATGTTACAACACAGGATGTCAAAACACAAGATGTCACAACACGAGATGTCACAACACAGGGTGTAACAACACAGAGTGCTACGAAACACGGTACCACAATACAGGGTGTCACAACAAAGGATGTCACAACACAGGATGTCAAAATAGGTGTATCACAACAGAAGGAATCACAACACATGGTGCCTCAACAAAGGATGACAGATTACAGGGTAACACAGAAAAAGGTACAACAACACAGGGTGTAAAAACACAGGATGTCGCAGCACAGGGTGTCACAAAGCAGGATTTAACAACAGAGGGTGCCACAACACAGGGTGCCACTACACAGAGTACCACAACAAGGGGTGTAGCAACAAAGGGTGTTGCTACACAATTCTCTTGTAAATTTCTGTGTTAATATTATCGAATTATACAGAAGAGCTGTCGAACTGGCTGCCTGTATCTTCATTGTAATGCTTGAAGTGACGCACAATATCCGCTGTGTACGGGAGCAAATTCACCTGGCACATTTTGAATATAGACACACACTGATAATATTCTAGCTGAGGGATCCGCTTCCTTTCATTAGATTTCTTTTACATCTGGCTTATTAAGCGACACCAAAAAATTCAAACTAATTTAGAAGCCGCTTTTACTCTCACAATCTCTGATTGATTTTCGAAACTATTCAGTAATATCCTGTGTATACTTATTATTGTAAATTTTAAGACTTCCTAAAAGAGAAAACAAGCTGCTCAATTACTGGAGTTGATCGTCTTTGTTATTTGTTTTGTATTCGCCGAACAGTAATGTGTGATGTTGGAATTATTATGCGCTATGATATAAAGGTCTAAAATCAACAGCAGAGTGAAAATCATTTTCAAGTATTTTATATTTTACTTAATATTAATCGGTACTCTCAATTGCAGTATATTTGAGTGACATTATATTCTAGTAATACACCAGAGCTGTCGACTTCGTTGCCGTTTATTCAACTGTAATTGTAATAATATTAACAATAACAATAATATACTATACATCTTAGAGAAAAATATCATCCAAATACTTGATTACATTTCGAACAAAACTGACATTATCGCACTTCCAAACGGATTACCGGTGGATTGTGTGTTGTTTGCAACATAGACTACAGCCATGTGCAAACACTGCTGTCGTCAAATGATTTTTCTCATCACAGCAAATGTGGTGTTCTCTGTGAGGTACGAACTGATCGTACTATAAATTGTGTGTAAAATTATTTTTCATTTATACCTTCTCGATCATTATAATTGCCTGATAAAATAAGGGTACAAAAGGTTTGTACATTGTGGCACTCGATCCGTCGACGGCGCCCGTACCGTCTGTATTGTCATACAGTAATAAGATACATTAAATATAGTTTCCCTGTTACGACATTTCGGTCCATAGTCCCATCCAAAACTAGTTATCCACAGAGGTCGATCTGTTGTTTCGTATTCAAGTCTCCAGAATGATTTCTTGCCCAAGAATTTATCCAGTAGCTGCTTATGTCTTCTTCCTCGTCCTCATCTTCCCTCTTTCATTCATTCAGTGTTTAAAGAACGGTCGGTACATAGTCCCATCCAAAGCGAGTGCTCCACAGATGTCGATCTGATGCTTCGTATTTCAATTTCTAGAATAATTTCCTTTGTCGAAACGTTTATCTAGTAGCTGCTTACGTCTTCTTCTTCATAATCATAATCCTCCCCCTATATTTCCTTCAGTGTGTTACCAAAGTTGGACCACAGTCCATTCCAAAGCTAGTTCTCCACAGAGGTCGATCTCTTGTTTCGTATTTCAGTTTCCCCAATAATCCATTGTCCCCAATTTTATTCAGTAGCTGCTTACGTCTTCTTCTTCATCCTCATCTTCCTTCTGTATTTACGTCATTTTCTTACGACAGTTTGGTCCATAGTAAATTCCAAAGCGACTTCTTTACAGGGGTCGAAGTGACCCGGAATACTCCTTGTTAGAAGTTAAATCCAGTAGCTGCTTAAGACTTCTTCTGCGTCCTCCTGTATTTCCTTCTGTGTGTTGCGTCAGTTCGGCCTATAGTCCCTTCCACAGCGTGTTCTGCAGAGATGTAGTCCTGTAGTTTCGTATTTCAATTTCCAGAAAAATAACTTTTTCCAAATTTTATCCAGTAGCTACTTACGTCTTCTTCATCCTCGCCTACCCTCTTTTTTCGTTCAGTGTGATACATCATTTAGGTCCATTGTCCATTCCAAAAGAAGTTCTGCAATCAGCTCGATCTGTTGGTTTTTATTTAAATTTCCAGAATAATCCTTCGTTCAAAATTTATCCAGTAGCTGCTAAAGTCTTCTTCCTCATCCTCATCTTCCCTCTGTTTTTTCCCCCAAGTGCTTTACGTCAGTTCCGTCCATAGTCCATTCCAAAGCGAGTTCTTCAGAGAGGTCGATCTGTTTCTTCTTATTTAAATTTCATAATGCCTTTTCCAAAATTTTATCCAGTAGCAGCTTACGTCTTATTCTACGTTCTCGTATATTAATAATGTATGATACTACAAAGGACACTGGCCAGTAGCTCGGATTAATTACCACACACTATACCCAAGGTTTGTGCACCGATATTATCAGGAAATTATAATGGTCGAGGAGGTAGAAGTGGAAACTTGTCGTAAGAAATTTAAAACTATTCTACAGTATATTCAGTCCGTACCTCACAGAGGAGAACACAGTTGCTGTGATGAGAATGACACGTCTGCGACGGTAATGTGAATTAATTTGATGCACAATTTTTTACGCGTCCAATGATACTAGGAATTGAAAGTAGTTGAAGTGACAAATCGAAGCTTAAATTTTCCTCCGTGATATAAATTCCAAATAATTTATGTGCTGCAAGGTTTCCACAGACTCTTAGCATCAAGCACTTAAAAAATACCAGCCCCAAAAAAATTAAAATTTTATTTTCTGTTTTTATATATTTCTAGACTTCACACTGTCTTGTAAATATCTGTGTTAATATTATCGAATTATTCAGAAGAGCTGACGAACTGGCTGCCTGTATCTTTATTGTATTTCTTGAAGTGACGCACAATATCCGCTGTGTACGGGAGCAAATTCACCTGGCACATTTTGAATATATACACACACTGATAATATTCTAGCTGACGGATTCGCTCCCTTTCATTAGATTTCTTTTACGTCTGGCTTATTAAGAATACCCAAATCATTCAAACTAATTTAGAAGCAGCTTTTACTCTCACACTCTCTGATTGATTTTCCAAACTATTCAGTAATATCCTGTGTATACATATTATTGTAAATTTTGAGACTTCCTAAAAGGAAATACAAGCTGGCCAATTACTGGGGTTGATCGTCTTTGTTATATGTGCTGTATTCGCCGAACAGTGATGTGTGATGTTGGAATTATTATCCGCTATGTTATTAAGGCCTAAAATCAACAGCAGACTGAAAATCATTATCAAATATTTTATATATTTTTTTAACATTTATCGGTACTCTGCATTGCAGTATATTTGAGTGACATTATATTCTAGTAATACACCAGAGCTTTCGACCTCATTGCCGCTTATTCAGCTGTAATTGTAATAATATTAACAATAATAATAATACACTAAACCTCTTATAGAAAAATGTCATTCAAATACTTGATTACATTTCGACGAAACCTGACATTATCGCACTTCCAAACGGATTACCAATGGATTGTGTGTTGTTTGCAACATAGACTACAGCCATGTGCAAACACTGCTGTCGGCAAATGATTTTTCTTATCACAGAAAATGTGGTGTTCTCTGTGAGGTACGAACTGTGTCGTACTATAAATTGTGTGTATAATTATTTTTCATTTATTCCTCCTCGATCATTATAATTGCCTGTTGAAATAAGGGTACAAAAGGTTCGTACATTGTGGCACTCGATCCGTCGACGTCAACCGTGCAGTCTGTATTGTCATACAGTAATAAGATACATAAAATATATTGTGCGTGTTACGAAATTTCGGTCCATAGTCCCTTCCAAAACGAGTTCTCCACAGAGGTCGATCTGTTGTTTCGTATTTCAGTTTCAAGAATGATTTCTTGTCCAAGAGATTATCCAGTAGCTGCTTATGTCTTCTTCCTCGTCCTTATCTTCCCTCTTTCATTCCTTCAGTGTTTAAAGAAAGGTTGGTGCTTAGTACCTTCAAAAGCGAGTGCTCCACAGATGTCGATTTGTTGCTTCGTATTGCAATTTCTAGAATAATTTCATTGTCGAAAGGTTTCTAGTAGCTGCTTACGTCTTCTTCTTCATCTTCATCCCCCCTATATTTCCTTCATTGTGGTACGAAATTTGGACCACAGTCCATTCCAAAACTAGTTCTCCACAGAGGTCGATGTCTTGTTTCGTATTTCAGTTTCCCCAATAATCCATTGTCCCCAATTTTATCCAGTAGCTGCTTAGGTCTTCTTCTTCATCCTCAACTTCCTTCTGCCTTTCCGTCATTGTATTACGACAGTTTGGTCCATAGTCAATTTCCAAAGCGACTTCTTCACAGAGGTCGATGTGACCCGGAATACTCCTTGTCAGAAGGTATATCCAGTAGCTGCTTAAGTCTTCTTCTTCGTCCTCCTGTATTTCCTTCTGTGTGTTGCGTCGGTTCGGCCTATAGTCACTCCCAGACCGTGTTCTCCAGAGAGGTCGACCAGTAATTTCTTATTTCAATTTCCAGAATAATCACTTTATCCAACATTTTATACAGTAGCTGCTTACGTCTTCTTCTTCATCCTCGCCTACCCTCTGTCTTTCCTTCAGTGTGATACATCAGTTTGGTCAATTTTCCATTCCAAAAGAAATTCTGCAAACAGGTCGATCTGTTGATTTGTATTTAAATATCCAGAATAATCCTTCGTTAAAAATTTTTCCAGTAGCTGCTAACGTCTTCTTCGTCATCCTCATCTTCCCTCTGTTTTTTCCCCCAAGTGCTTTACAGCAGTTCCGTCCATAGTCCATTCCAAAGCGAGTTCTCCAGAGAGGTCGGTCTGTTGCTTCTTACTTAAATTTCCATCATAATGCCTTGTCCAAAATTTTATCCAGTAGCTGCTTACGTCTTCTTCTTCGTTCTCGTGTATTAATGATGTATGATACTACAAAGGACACTGGCCAGTAGGTCGGATTAATTACCACACACTATACCCAAGTTTTGTGCACCGATATTATCAGGAAATTATAATGGTCGAGGAGGTAGAAGTGAAAACTTGTCGTAAGAAATTTAAAACTATTCTACAGTACATTCAGTCCGTACCTCACAGAGGAGAACACAGTTGCTGTGATGAGAATGACGCGTTTGCGACGGTAATGTGTGTTAATTTGATGCACAATTTGTTACCCGTACAATGGTACTAGGAATTGAGAGTATTTGAAGTGACAAATCGAAGTTTAAATTTTCTTCCCTGATGTAAATTCCAAATAATTTAGGTGCTGCAAAGTTTCCACAGACCTCTTGGCATCAAGCACTTAAAAAATACCAGCCAAAAAAAATTTTAAATTTATTTTCTGTTTTTATATATTTCTAGACTTCACACTCTCTTGTAAATTTCTGTGTTAATATTATCGAATTATTCAGAAGAGCTGAGGAACTGGCTGCTTGTATCTTTATTGTAATTCTTGAAGTGACGCACAATATCCGCTGTGTACGGGAGCAAATTCACCTGGCACATTTTGAATATATACATACACTGATAATATTCTAGCTGACGGATCCGCTCCCTTTCATTAGATTTCTTTTTCATCTGGCTTATTAAGCAAACACAAATTATTCAAACTAATTTATAAGCAGCTTTTACTCTCACAATCTCTGATTGATTTTCCAAACAATTCAGTAATATCCTGTGTATATATATTATTGTAAATTTAAGACTTCCTAAAAGGAAATACAAGCTGGTCAAATACTGGTGTTGATCGTCTTTGTTATCTGTGCTGCATTCACCGAACAGTGATGTGTGATGTTGGAATTATTATCCGCTTTGTAATTAAGGCCTAAATTAAACAGCAGACTGAAAATAATTGTCAAATACTTTATATCTTTCTTAATATTTATCGGTACTCTCAATTGCAGTATATTTGAGTGATATTATATTCTAGTAATACACCAGAGCTTTCGACCTCCTTGCAGCTTATTCAACTGTAATTGTAATAATATTAACAATAATAATAATAATAAACTATACCTCTTATAGAAAATTGTCATTCAAATACTTGATTACATTTCGACAACACTGACATTATCGCACTTCCAAACGGATTACCGGTTGTTTGTGTGGAGTTTGCAACATAGACTACAGCCATGTGCATTCACTGCTGTCGGCAAATGATTTTTCTCATCACAGCAAATGTGGTGTACACTGTGAGGTACGAAATGATCGTACTATAAATTGTGTATTTAATTATTTTTCATTTATACCTCCTCGATCTTTATAATTGCCTGACAAAATAAGGGTACAAAAGGTTTGTACATTGTAGCACTCGATTCGTCGACGGCGCCCGTGCCGTCTGTATTGTCATACAGTAATAAGATACATTAAATATATTGTCCGTGTTACGACATTTCCGTCCATAGTCCCATCCAAAATGAGTTATCCACAGAGATCGATCTGTTGTTTCGTATTCCATTCTCCAGAATAATTTCTTGCCCAAGAATTTATCCAGTAGCTGCTTATGTCTTCTTCCTCGTCCTCATCTTCCCTCTTTCATTCATTCAGTGTTTAAAGAACGGTCGGTGCATATTCCCTTCCAAAGCGAGTGCTCCACATATGTCGATCTGTTGCTTCGTATTTCAATTTCTAGAATAATCTCCTTGTCGGAACGTTTATCTAGTAGCTGCTTACGTCTTCTTCTTCATAATCATCATCCTCCCCCTATATTTCCTTCAGTGTGTTACCAAAGTTGGACCACAGTCCATTCCAAAGCTAGTTCTCCACAGAGGTCGATCTCTTGTTTCGTAATTCAGTTTCCCCAATAATCACTTGTCCCCAATTTTATCCAGTAGCTGCTTACGTCTTCTTCTTCATCCTCATCTTCCTTCTGTATTTCCGTCATTGGCTTACGACAGTTTGGTCCATAGTCAATTCCAAAGCTACTCCTTCACAGAGGTCGATGTGACCCGGAATACTCCTTGTTAGAAGGTTTATCCAGTAGCTGCTTAAGTCTTCTTCTGCGTCCTCCTGTATTTCCTACTGTGTGTTGCGTCAGTTCGGCCTATAGTCCCTTCCACAGCGTGTTCTCCAGAGAGGTCGACCTGTAGATTCTTATTTTAATTTCCAGAATAATCACTTTTTCCAAAACTTTCTCCAGTAACTAATTACGTCTTTTCTTCATCCTCGCTTACCCTCTGTCTTTCCTTGAGTGTGATACATCAGTTTGGTCCATTGTCCATTCCAAAAGAAGTTCTGCAATCAGGTCGATGTGTTGGTTTTTATTTAAATTTCCAGAATAATCCTTCTTTCAAAATTTATCCAGTAGCTGCTAACGTTTTCTTCGTCATCCTTATCTTCCCTCTGTTATTTGCCCCTAGTGCTTTACGTCAGTTCCGTCCATTGTCCATTCCAAATCGAGTTCTCTAAAGAGGTCGATCTGTTGATTCTTATTTAAATTTCCATTATAATGCCTTGCCCAAAATTTTATCCAGGAGCTGCTTACGTCTTATTCTTCGTTCTCGTATATAAATAATGTATGATACTACAAAGGACACTGGCCAGTAGCTCGGATTAATTACCACACACTATAACCAAGTTTTGTGCACCGATATTATCAGTAAATTATAATGGTCGAGGAGGTAGAAGTGGAAACTTGTCGTAAGAAATTTAAAACTATTCTACAGTACATTCAGTCCGTACCTCACAGAGGAGAACACAGTTGCTGTGATGAGAATGACACGTTTGCGACGGTAATGTGTATTAATATGATGCACAATTTGTTACCCGTCCAATGGTACTAGGAATTGAGAGTAGTTGAAGTGACAAATCGAAGCTTAAATTTTCCTCCGTGATGTAAATTCCAAATAACACTGATCTACAAAATTTCACTTTTTTTTGTAGCAGAAATTAAATGAGCCAATTCTTATGTAAATTGAGCTGCTGAACACGAAAATCACAATGAAAATGCTTCATTGGCTACGGTTTTCGAGTTATCGTGTCTTACCTGTACAACGCAGGTTGCGTAAATCTCTAGCGCAGTCGGGCCTTATTCGCCTGCCGACTGAACGTTGAATTTGGTGAATCCTGTATTAAGGTCCAGCAATAATCAGCAATCATTGCTGGGCTCCATTTTCCTTTGTATCTGTCCTCCATCGTTGCAAAGTCCTGGTGAAAACGTTCACCTTGCTCGTCACTCACAGAACCACAGTTCT
>Ga0268261_10002425_pt1 | contig 13351 bp, 8 predicted proteins | sample TergutNc150P1_FD_190353 | JGI IMG/M metagenome (GOLD analysis project Ga0268261, IMG submission 190353) | Nasutitermes corniger P1 segment gut microbial community from laboratory colony in Florida, USA - Nc150 P1 (SPAdes) (version 2) | ecosystem: Host-associated > Arthropoda: Insects > Digestive... | reverse complement strand
CGACGAGCTGATCACTCGTCCAGAGGAGTCCTACCGACTGTGCTGCGTCGTTGTGTGTGATCTAGAAACATCAAGAATAGGTGCTCCATATATATATATATATGACATTAGTAGCCTAAGGGTTAATACGAGCGCCCACTGTAGTGGGCGCAAGCAGGTTAAGGTTTAAATCCCAATGTAGCTGCTGCCGGTCGAAATTACTTTCATTTTAAATGTCCATCCGTGCAACTGAGTGGGACAGAGTTCTGGCTTTCTTCCATGAAGCATTACATTCAACGACATATGAGCTGCCCGTTTGACCAACAGAGGTTAAAGACACCCTGTCCTTTTACCCACAAAATACTGACACGCTAGAAGAGACTACAAGACTTCAGCGTAATTTAACACTGCAGACAGTAAAGAAGCACTGTCCGGCATGTTCAAACTTCTTAAAGTCCTAAGACAGTAAGAAGCGAAATATTGCAGAATATCACAGATGTGCAAATTAATGTGTCAAATTGTAACTGTAACAACATTTTAACTGGCCACAAATGTCTTGCATTTTTATTGATATCGCAAGACGGAAGGAATTACACAAAAAGACATAAAATATGTGCAAAACTTGAAATAAATATTGTTAGGAGGAAAGTGTGAGGTACCTTATGTTCAGTTACATCAGCCTGCAAAAGAAGAACAGAACAACTTTGGGAGACCGACTGGTGTCATCTTACAGACCTTCTGAATAAATTCTCTGAAGTTATTTCTATGTGAATTCTAACCTTAAAACTAAAGCACACACAATTTATGTTATGTACACTGTTCAAACAGCAGCTACTGCAGAATAACAACGCTTATCTATCGTCATCGCTGGCAATTCGATGAGACTCAAGTGGTAAGATTTATCGCAGTGCCGTAGTTTTGTACAGAAGTTACAGAGGGCAGGGCGTGTACTGGTATATACAGTGAATGTTGTGGGTTGTCGAACGAGTTGAAGATAATCTGTATATTTGTGAACTGATGTATTGAAGAGACAGGCTTATAAATTATGGAGAAGAGGGCGGAAAATCAGCAATAATACAGATAAACTGACGGCCACTGCAGTGCACATTTTACACTTTGAGCTCTGAAGAAGTCACCAGTGCACGACGGTGGGTAACGACGAAATAATTCTGCGAGATTTATAAGACGAGAAAAGCAGAATAATTCGTATACTGCTGTTAGCCTTAAACGTGGTGCAATATTACAATGTGAGACTGAAGGTTATAGCAAACGTAGCCACAGCCACAACAATTGCAGCTTTAGAGGAAAGGAAACAATGCCAGTTAGGGGAAACTGGAAAGCGAAATATAGGCTGTGCTGTGTGGAAAAAAGGCATCCTTACCTTTTAAGACATACTGACTCTTCCCACGTTGATTTGTTTGATATGTTTTTGTTACCAAAATGCCAGCTGTATAACATTACATAAAGGAAATTGTCTTATTAATAAAGATTAATTTTGCACATTATTTTTAAGAGATTTCAATTTCTGTTTTTTGCTGCTTCAGATTGTGCTGTACGTTTGGCAGCTTGTGTCTGGACTGAAATTGGAATAACCGACAGCGTTAAATGGTGCCAACATTTTGTATAAGGGGTGGCTAAAAATAAGTGGAATATGTGAAAGTATTTGCATAGTGAAGTTAGAATTATTTACATGTCATTTCACCCCTTCGAATTTCTGTACATAACAAACTGCACACCTCCACATATGTCAATTACAGGCCTTGATAATATCCCCTGATGTGCTGTTCTGACAGGAGAACTAAGATAAAGATCTCCCTCTAAACGCCAGTGCAGCTACAGTTCCATTCGCTCTTATCCTCGGCATTACACTAAAATGAGTGTTCACCCTCACGCTCCTGACACTCAATCCAACCAAAAGATCCCCAGTACCTATGTCTATGTGATGCTGAACAGCATACCTGCTAAATAGCCCATTGGTTTGTAATTTGTAACTACTGATTTGTTTTGTCTGTCAGTTGCAATACGGACAGACAGACAGGAAAAACGGTACCAGAAAATGACACAATTTAAAATTGAACACAAACGTCTATCTTTTTTTTAGTGTAAGGACAATGGAAATACAGTGGCTGTAATACAACACACGTTATGTGTGCAAAAATTAAATATATTCAATATTAGAATTTATTATATTTACAGACAATTTCAAGTTCATGAAATATGCTAAACTTGACAGATTTATTTTTGACAGTTACTGACTTATATTAACTATTGTATTATCAATTTAAACAGGATATTATTAAAACGGAATTTAAGAACATTATGTCAAAATATATATTACGTATTAATATTTTAATCTTTTTTGATTTTTCATCTGAATTTTTGAGGATTTTTGTCTCTCTTATTATCTATAAGAAAATTTCAGTTCACAAAACCGCTATATAACATGCAGTCTACACGTACCGCCAATAAACTAAACTTAATAAATTTTTATCTTATAGTGCCAACATGTATACAGTTTATATTGACATGTTCAGACTCTATTGGTCAATAACTTCCAGTCAGTCACTTGTTCATGTACACACACGAACAGACGTACGTATTTTCTTCACAATAATAAATTTGTGTTGAGGACGAGCTGAAAAAATTTATTGATATTCTACAATTTTACATGTTTATTGGGTGTGGTTATTTTTCTTTATTCCTTTAACTGTTCTGCTTCTATTTATACTCGATTATATTTTCTTTTAATTTCCCACAGGTTCAACTGTTACTCTTTCAGTGCTCTCTCTGCACATCACCATTAAACAATAAGACCACAACTTCCGTCTCTCTTCTGGCGATCTACACAATTCTCCACCCACATTACACAGCTGTCTATGATTAGTCTATTGTGGCTGGACTGCTGAATGTAAACTGTGCAGAAGGACATATTTAACACTGAAATTCAGGTAATATTTCCTGTACATCTCAGTACAACAGTAATTAACAGCTGTACACCCGTAAAGTGGTGACCTGTCAGTGTCGTGTTGTTCCTCAAGACAGTCTTAATGTATTCATAATTCTGTATTAATTGCTAACTTAATATACAAAGACACGTACTGATTTACATTTTCATGAGCCCAATCTCTGTCAACAACAAAGAAGCAATAAATTCTTATAATTCCTTTTCTACATAAACCCCCTCCAGTACCAACATTTACACAAATTATCCACTCAGTATCACAATCCGGTGACTCTAAAGAACCAACTGCTGTCTGCAGCACACACAAACGGATTTTAGCTACAAAAATCTGAAGAACAGAAATGTTGTACGAAATTTGGTTCGCTTTTGGCGATACATTGTACGTTGTTGACAGTAAATTGTAAATGAACGTAATCGTTGTACGTTGATGTTTACTGACATCCACGGACGGTATACAGAGCGGTCTGTAGGCAATCGAACTGTATGTTGGGTGGGGTAGTGGGGATTGGTTGTGAATTGGGACAGTGAGGGGAAGAATTCACTATGTATATAACATGCAGACATCTTCAGTAGAAGTAAAGGTAAGTGTAAGCAATTGAAACTTAAATATTGCGTTTAACATCAGATAACTATTATGATAATAATGATAATAAAAATAACAACAACAACAATAATGGCAATGCAGCACTGTCATTTATCTCTATTATCGAAATAAGGTTGAAACAAATCTACGACACTCTACACAGCACTTCTTACTGCTGAGCGGTGAAAAGAGGTGAAATGGGTGAAAGAGAGGCCTGCAGTTAGCTCAAAATAATCCGTAATTCACAGGAAACCGAATTCCTGATTTACTGCATTTTAACCCTCAACGTACACCTTTTCTTGTAACAAAATACAGACACACGATCCAGCTTCATATCCTGTCTGTTGACACTGTAATGTAGACCTAACGTATCTGTAGCAACTGAACAGCTGTAATTACAAAACACAGTGATGTCTTGCATCTCACAATTTTTTCCCGCAATACAATACTCTCTTCTGACCTTCTGTTACGTGCTTTACGACGCCGTGTCACTTGGCAATCGGTATTCGACTTTTCGAAACACCCTATTATTTTCATATTCAAGTTTCGACAATATTAAGAATATTTCGCTTCATGAAGGTGTGTGTTCAGGTTTGTATCGAAACGTCGATGACAAATTACCTGTTGACGCAATGTTACTTCTAAGCAGTAAGGATACTGAATGCAGTTGATCACATCCAGGTTGTAACTGGCGGTCTTGAGGGACGCATGGCGCAGAAGGAACTGAATAAATATTTTGAAAGGACACTTGAAAATTGTTATGCTTATTTTGAATGAAAATACTAAAATGGATACTAAATAAAATAGTTTCGTTTTTAGACTTAATTCTATAATACAACCGGAGCAAAGCGAGATATTTTGAAGGATTGGTGAAGTTATTTTTTATAAAGGAATGAAAGTCTTAAAAAACGTTGCAACTGGATCTCTCTGAGGAGAATTCAAATCCATGATTTTTCTTCATTCTTTAGTTCAAGTTTTTCTGAACTACATAAATACTGACGTATTCTTAAAAAGAGAGAACATACTTTTATTAAAAAAAGTAACTCCTAGCAGTTAGCTTAAAAATTAGCAATTTTCTAATATTATTCCATTAATCTACAACTACATACTGCATTCGCATTTTCAGGCAAAAATTTGTAGACAATTTCCATGTCTCCCAAACGTCTCACCTGCACCATGAAGCATATTCTCTTAGAATTCTTTGCAGTTTTCCCCATGCTCATGTTAACTTCTCCATATCATATCATTCATATTAAAAAGACAGTTATTTAATTACTGGTGATATAAATAACACGAAACTTACTTACGTAATTACTTACTTACATCTTAACCCATGGAGGAGAGTCATTTAGAAGCAATCTGTTTAGCAGCGCTTCAAAAATTTCACCGCATTTTATGGAATCCGAAGTTTCATTACGTCATTCACAATTCTCAGCCCCTGTCCATATTCTAAGTCAGCTTGATGTAGTCCATACCGCACATCCAACTTCCTGAAGATCTATCTTACTATTATCCTCCCATCTATGCCTCGGTCTCCCAAATGGACCCTTCCACTCAGGTATCTCCACCATAAACCTCTCTCCTCTAACTTTATATTCCTCTCCTCTACCACATACGCTCTACATGTGCTACCCACCTCATTCTTCTCCATTTGATAACCCTAACAATATTTGATGCACAATACAGACCATTAAGCCCTTCATTAAGCAGCTTCCTCCACTCCTCTGTTACCACGTCCTTCATAAGCTGAAATATTCTCCTCAGCACCCTATTCTCAAACATCCTCAGCCTACGTTCTTCTATCAGTATGAGCGGCCAAGTTTCACACCCAAACAAGGCCACAGAGGAAATTATAATTGTGTGTGTCTTAATGTTTATATTATTATAGCAAACTGGAAAACAAAACATTTTGCACCAAAAGATAGCAAGCATTGTCTAATTTCAATGTGTTCCTAAATTCTTTCTGAGTACAATTTTTTTCGTTAAAGATTTTAAAATTTTTTAAAAGTATTTGAATACTTCAAAGCAACTATTGTCAGTCTTTTCAAACTTTTCCATGTTTCATGTTACAACAACAGTCACATTGACACTCACAATTACAGCCACACTCACCACACTCACCTAACGTGCGGTACAGCACAAGACTGTCTCGCTTATTTGTACGAATCACAGTACTTATAAAATGTTATGTGCTCAACAACTCAACATTAAACAGCTTATTGCCAGAAAATGTGCACTTATGTGTTTCCTACAATTGCCACAGCACACAGCCATTATGTCCCTAAACAACACCAATGGATTTGTTTCTACTCTGGACATAGAACTGAGTGTGAAGTGCAAAGTGAATTGTCATACAGCGTTTAAATGACGGTCAGAGCGGGTTTTTCTTCGAAGGTAAGCAGGCCGGGTTAAGAATGAGTGGAGCTAAATCACTAATCGCCCCATACTTTTTCACGCTGTGCACAGGCACGACTGTTACAAAATCGTTGCTTCACAGAGTACATAAATTTGAAGGATTCAAACTTCTTCACTTTCTCCTACAAAGTTTCAAATTAACTTCACAACAAAACCGATGGTGTAATTCCTGTGAATGTTGAGAACGGTATAAATATGTACCATTATTCTCTCTGACCACGTAATGACGTACAGATGTTCAATCCCAGATAGAAATGCGGAAATTTCTGTATACAAAACACCAAATTGTTGACTGGTTTCCTTATTGATATTATTAAGACAGACACACTCACATGATTTAGTTAAAGACTGTAGAGAATTGTGAGATTATGTAGCGTAAGTACGTAGCATTAGTGTAAGGATAGTGACGGGGAGAATGGAAAGAGCCAGGAGGAAACCCTTCATATTGCAAATTTTGTAGCTTAACGAATGCCAAATTGAAGGTCCCGTGTTCCTATACGAGGCTCTGCTGTGACTGACCGTCTGAGACATGACAGGGTGACTGTTGTGAAATTGTGTGACATGGGCAATAGGCAGTGTCTTCACCTCAGTAGTTTGCTTTAGCAATACAACAGAATAATATGACGTAATTCTACATTTTATATAAAATGTCACACATATAACAAAATAATGAAAATATGAATCAAAAGAGAAAATGTCTTAAAACATGCCAGTAAACAAACACAAAGACACACAACACCCCCAGCTGTCACACAGTAGACATTTAACTATCAACCCACAACTACGGTGAAATTATATTTACACAGGTCTGCGACCAAAAAACTTTTTTAACCAGAGTAGCTAGTATTTTTGGCATTTTTTCGCGCTGATAACTGGAAAAATAGTGAAAAAGTTCCATCACGTACCATTTCGATTTTGGCACCCAATGGATCACTTCAGGGTGCTAAAAATCATTTAAACCGTGTGGAACCGTAAAAAAATATTGCCTTCTTGTCTGTACTAACGTGTTTTGGAAGAACGACGATGTGAGTCAACTTCAAAACTGTGGAGGGTCCGGTTTTCCCCCTTAGGGAGGTGGGGAAGTGCGGGGTTTTCCGCCTGAGTCATCTAGAGGCTTACATCACCCGCCGAAGTTCGCGATTTTTGTGTGTGTGAAAAAACTGACAAGAGCACCCCTGATGGCTAGTAGAGAGTGTGTCAATTCCCCAGACAGATTTTGCTACATTTGGGGTGAGGTTGTAGTGAAAAAACAGCAGAGAAACATTTCTGACTTTGTGAAAAATGTGTATTTTGCTTGCTTGATTCTAAACAAAATCAAGTACAGCGATCACGCATGGATCATATGTGGAGATTTAAAAGTAATTTCTATGCTGCTAGGACAAGGGGAAAACACAAAGTACCCTTGCTTTCTCTGTGAATGGGACAGCCGAGATAGGGCCAAACACTGGAACAAGAAGGTATGGCCCATAAGAACATCCCTAGCACCAGGCAGCAAAAATGTCCTGCGGTAAAGTTTGGTAGAGCCCAATAAAGTCATACTTCCTCCACTCCACATCAAACTGGGACTGATGAAGCAATTCGCAAAAGCTCTGGATAGAGAAGGGGATTGCTTCAAATAATTAGGAGATAAGTTTTCTGGACTGCCGGAAGCCAAACTGAAAGATGGATTTTTCGTCGGCCCGGACATCTGCAGACTTATGAAAGATAAGGCATTCGAGTCCAAGATGCAAGACAATGAAAAAGAAGCCTGGAATGCCTTTAGAGACGTTGTGCTGAAGTTTCTGGGTAACCAGAAAAACCCCAACTTCAAGCGGATCGTTTGCAAGATGCTGACAAAGTTTAAGGATTTAGGGTGCTCCATGAGGCTCAAGGTGCACGTTTTGGCTTCCCACCTGGACTACTACCCCGAAAATCTTGGAGCTGTTAGCGAAGAGCAAGGGGAAAGATTTTACCAAGATATCAAGGAAATGGAACGAAGGTACCAGGTAAGATGGAATGTAAATATGAAGGCAGGCTACTGCTGGACACTACGTAGGGACGAGTCGCAAGCAGCACATAAGAGGAACAGCTCAAAAAGAAGTTTCGAAGGAAAGAAGAAACGCTATTACAAGGATCTGTGACGTGTACAAGGCATCATTTATGACTTCACTGATAAATAAAATGCTGTGTTATACATTTTTTAAATAAAAATTTATGAGATAAAATTCCTCTTTAACACAGTTTTTCCAATTTTGCAATTCCATTTTGTGAAAAACCCTTATGTGATGGGGGAACATGAAAGCCATTTTCGGATTCAGCGCATCAAAAAACATTAAAAACAGCTAAAATGGTGCAAAACGTTTTTGATGGCTCTCAAAATGCAGAACTTTGTTATTGATGGGAGGAAAAACTTGTGTAATTTAGAGAAATATATGTACATACGTCGTGCAAAATGCATGTATTCTTTGTTAGGTTAGTTGGTCAGGATCACAATTTACTGCAAACCTCCATAATATCTCTATATTGCCCTACGCCAGATCCTCACAACAAACACAGTAAATCTCAAATCTCAAAACACAGTAACATTCAATATCAGTTCCTCTCTATATTGCCCTTCCCAGACCCTCACAACAAACACAGTAATATTCAATATCAGTACCTCTCTATATTGCCCTCCCCAGACCCTCACAACAAACACAGTAACATTCAATATCAGTTCCTCTCTATATTGCCCTCTCCAGACCCTCAAATCAAACACAGTGACATTCAATATCAGTTTCTCTCTCTGTGCAGATTACAGCAACTCGCCATGCCATCAAGACTGACTGTGGTGTTGGTGTCACTGCTGTTAGCATTACCTGTTGTGATATTTTGGTTATGGTTGGTGATCGTGCCTGCAAGAGTGGCAATACTGTGTCCTGAGGGATGCCGGTGTCACAGAGAAGGATACAGAGTCATATGCCACGAATCATCTTTAAAAGATATTAATTTAATCCATCTCACAGTCTTTCGAGAAATCTTGCTTTTTGATTACAACATAACGTTGTTGAAGAAGGACAGTTTTGTTATACTGCCTGAGCTGGAAGTTTTGGGTTTAGAATGGTGTGGGATTAGAACAATAGATTTGGGTGCATTCAACGGGCTCACAGCGCTGACAGAACTGTCCATAGGAAATAACGAGATAAGTGAAATAATACCAGGCACATTTCAAAATATTATCAGTCTGATAGTTCTTAACTTAGAGGGTAATAGAATAGAGCACTTGGATAGAAATATGTTCAGTGGGTTGTTTAAATTAGAATATATAGAGTTAAGTCAAAACAAACTGCAGTTCCTCCATCCAGATACTTTCTCTGGGTTACCAAACCTCGAACTCTTATATTTAAACAACAATCCCGGCCTTCATATTCCAACTGACCGCAATTTCCTCAATTCACATTCTTTAGCAGGTCTTGATATATCACGTTGCAATGTCAGTTCAGTGTCAGTTGAAACAATTGCAAACGTCAGTGCACTGAAATGGCTTCTCCTGAGCAACAACATTCTGTGGACTGTAGATATAAATATACTGACAGCATTACCAAAACTGTCCACACTGCATCTGTATGGTAACCGACTACAGTGTGACTGTCAGCTGAAGGAAGTGTGGAGATGGTGTGAGGATCGTAACATAAGGACAGGGGATGTGAAATGTGACACACCGAGAGAAGTGGAGGGAATGTGGTGGGGGGTGTTAGAGAATGGGCAGTGCTTAGAGGGTAATATAACATATTATGGAGACTACAATAATTCAAGATATAATTATACTGAGAGTAATGACGAATATAATTCTGATTCTTTAATGCATTACCAAGTACCAGTATATGCAGTTCCCTTCATGTTTGGTACAACAAGCAATGTCATCCTTCTCATCATTATCATATGCAACAAGGACATGCTAACAGTTCCCAATATGTACATCACTAACTTGGCTATAAGTGATATCATTTTTGTAACGTTTCTTTTCTTCGAAGCTTGTGCAAACAGAATATCTGACACGTTGCTAACCGATGAGTTTATGTGTACGTTCTTTCGATTTTGCCGTCGTCTGTCAGTCTGTCTGTCAGCGTACTCTGTAGCTTTGCTTAGCATCCAGCGATACAGAGTAACAGTGACACCCTTCCACGTCCGTGTCTCTTCAAAACCAACATGGCGAGAAACTGTGGCTACAGTTTGTGGAGTGTGGTTTGTGGCTGCATTATTCGCCTTACCATCAGCTGTGTCAAGGTATCAATGTGTAAAAGATATTGCAATAGCAGATACAATGTATTATAACCGCGTTGTTATTTTTGAACTCTTAGCATCCTGTGTACTTCCTCTCTGTGTGATCGCCTTCACATACATTATGACAGCTCGCCATCTTGTGGAAAGCTCTCGTTCTATATTCGAGGGGACAGAAAATTCTCATTTGAAAACCCGCAAAAATACTGCAAAAATTGTGGTGGGACTGACTGTTGTTTTTCTGATCAGCTATGTGCCTTATCACGTCTTCTTGACTTACATTATTTGGACCCGAGGTACCGAAATTTATTACATGACATTTAGAGCTATGATTTCGCATTCGAATTCTGGAATGCAAAATCTAATTTCAACATGTTTCCTTTTAATTAATTCCTGTCTCAATCCTGTAGCTCTGTTCTGTACTAGTTCTCCGTTCAGACAGCATCTCAAACGCTATTTAATATGTTTTTGCAAAACAAATTCTCCCTCCACTGATCTGGAACTTACAAGAAGAAATTAAGTTTTTAATAACTTTCTTTATTTTCTTCAGTTACAATTACGCTATATATAGCAAACAGATTTTTGTGATTTAAATTAATTTAATGACAATTTGTTTTGCCTGACTCTAAGGCAAAGCACGGTAAGTTGTGAAATTTAAATATATTCAATATAATATTAATTATATTTAAAGACGACTTCATAATAATTCCTGCACTAAAATAACTTTTAAACATATTGGGTTTCACTTTATGTTGCAAAAGCAAATTTTTAGGATATTATTAAAGCGGAACTTAAAGTCAATACATTCATTACCTATTTACGGGTCTTTCTGTGTTGGTATTTGTCGACAAATGTTGATGTTTGTTTTTGTCTCTGTCACATTCCCGAAGCACTTTCCATTTCGCAACACCTGTATAATACACAGCCTACACTTGCAGGCAAATGAACATTTTTCAGTTAATTTCCATCAAATAACTTAATTTATGTTTCGTCAGTTTATTGACATCATCAGAACGTACTGGGCAATAAATAGAAATTTGTCACGTATTTATGTATACAAATGTATATTTGTGTCAGATGAATACAAGAATATTCAAACATACACATGTACCTATGTATCGTATTATAATAATAAAATTATATTTTAAACGTGACAGAGGGTTGTATTGATATTCTTTAGTTAATTGTGCTTATTGGATTGTAGTTTCTTCTTTATTACTTTATCCGTTTTATTGTATTCAAAAATAGTAAAAATTTCCCACTTCTGTACACACTGTGTTTATTTTCATGTGTGTGTGTGTTGGAAAGGAAAGTGCTTTTGTTGTGTAGTGTGATGTCAGCTGTTCCAGATCCTTCGAAGAACTCCTTAGAAATGTTAGATGATTTTCGTTACAGCAGTGTGCTGTAAGGGTTGCATAACTGAACATCAGAAAGCGGTATCACACCGTGCATGTGCAGAGCCTTCTTTCAGACTTGGATCAACTGGGAAGGATATCCATCGTTTTTAACAAATATCCAGGATAATTTTAATATTCATGGATCCTTGCATCGCAGTATGACTCAGTAGAAATAACCAACAAGATGCAACCTTGTAACAGAATTTATTATTCCACCCTTCACTGACAGCTCAACATGTTTCGAGCGGAATACCGCTCATTATCAGGAGCTCTAAATATATTTGCATCCTCTGGTTTAAAAACGCATGTGGTGACCGGCTGTAGTCAAGTCTGAGTGGGATCACCACATGCGTATGTAAACCACAGACTGCAAATACAGTTAGAGCTCCTAATGATGAGCGGTATGTCGCTCGAAACATGTTGAGGTGTCAATGAACGGTGGAATAATAAATTCTGTTACAAGGTTGCATCTTATTAGTTATTTCTACTGAGTCATCGTGGATAACAATTAGAGATTATATTAAAATTATATATTTATCAATTATTTTCAATGTCGACAATATTAAGAATATTCCGCTTCATGAAAATGTGTTTGAAAATTTTTTGCAAAATATCGATAACCAATTACCCGGTGACACGTCGTCACACCTAACCAGAAATGTTACTGAATGCAGTTGATCACATCCAGGATGGAACTGCCGGTCACGCATGACGCATAAGGAACTGCAGTAATAGATTTTAAAAGAATACATAAAAGAGAATATTTGTATATGAAATGATAATATGAAAATGAATATTAATTAAACTATTTTTAATTTCAGACTTATATTTTTCTCTGCAACACGGGACAAAGCGGAATTTTTGGAAAAGTTGAAGAGGTTTTTTTGCACAAAAATAAATGTATTAAAAATTATGAAATTTAAATTTTCTGAGGAAGAATTCATATCCATTATTTTTCTTGATTGGTTAGTTCATAATTTTCTAAACTCCTGAAAATATAACTTACGCCTAAAAAGAGAGCATAGACGTTTTTATCCTCAAAAATAATCACAAGATGCAAAATTAAAATCTTGCAATTTCTGATATAATTTATTAATATCTTGTCATTATTCATAAGTGAAATGTGACTACAAATTTTTTAAGCCCAAAAATAAGGAAAGTTGAATTACTCATTTTCTGGCATAAAGTTATAACCTAATTTGTTTATTTTGAATAATAAATATTTGGAAGACGTAGCTATAGAGAGAATAATATTAAAATAATTTATTTACAGACTGTATTTTGGATTTATATTACATAACCCACACAAATACAGTGTAAGAATTTGAAACGTTCAAATCTCATTCAGGACCTAAAATCGTACAAATAAAAATGGCCATAAACATAATAATATACCTGACCCTTAACCAGAGTTACCTAAAACACGTAAAAAATTTGTAGGTTAAAAATTAATAAAAAATCACGGTGACCTGTTATAAACTGAGGTATAAAAACGAATTACATAAGTTATGTTTCTGCAACTGCGTACAGTGCATTAACACTTAAAAGCCTGAATTAAATGCCATCTGCTATTTGCTGGCATTATAAGAGCTCACCATTTTCTCCACGTTAGCAGGATAAGGGTTAAATTATTAACCCTTAGGCTATTAATGTCATATATATACGGAGCAACCATTCTTGATGTTTCTAGATCACACACAACGACACAGCACAGTCGGTAGGACTCCTCTGGATGAGTGATCAGCTCGTCGCAGAGACCTCTACCTGACAACACAC
>Ga0268261_10002424_pt1 | contig 13353 bp, 6 predicted proteins | sample TergutNc150P1_FD_190353 | JGI IMG/M metagenome (GOLD analysis project Ga0268261, IMG submission 190353) | Nasutitermes corniger P1 segment gut microbial community from laboratory colony in Florida, USA - Nc150 P1 (SPAdes) (version 2) | ecosystem: Host-associated > Arthropoda: Insects > Digestive... | reverse complement strand
TTTCAGCACCATATAAAGCTATGCTCCAAACGTAGCACTTCACTAGCTTCTTCCTCAATTCCAAGTCCAATGTGCTAGTAAAAAGAGTCCTCTTCTTGTTGAATGCAGCTTTAGCCATAGCAATCCGACACTTAATTTCACAAGTACATCTTCCATCATTTGTTAAAGTACTGACTTTTAAATGCCAGTAGTCCCCTGCTGGCCAGACTTTTTTGGGCATTTAAATCTTGAAATTGCAGGCCTTCAAAAAACAGATATATTTTCTGCTCTATATAACATAAAATTGTGAAATAAAAACTAAGAGAGAATCGAATTCTACATTAATAGACGAAGTGTCGAATTTTAGCAATAAATCGTGCTCACGAAACTTTATGATAGATTTCAAATTTGTTTTGCATGACATATTTAATGACCCTTCTGTGAACTTTTTATGTACTTACCCCTTGCTTTACACCGCTGGCTTGTGTGATGTTACGTACATAGGAGTATACACTTGTTTACACGGCAAATGTTTTCTCTCCGCGCTGTACAACAATATAATTTGCCTCGCGTTGCCACAGTCAACGCTTCTCTTTGTGTCTAGTGACTCAAGTTCACACGCGTATGCCACTTCTCGAAGCAGTTCACTACGCACAGACCGTCACACTTCTTGCAGAAATACAGCATGCTCCATGTTTGCTTGTGCAGCGAACACACGCGACACCGCCGTTGCTTTCCTTTGGAAGGCCAATGCTGCGAATGTTTTACTTCCAGTCGACTGAGCTGGGATGCAGTTGGTCTTGGTCTGCCCCTTGAAATGCCACTAGCTGTCACATTTTCCTCTTGCAAATGGACAATCAATTCACAAATGAGAAGCTCGCGGAAATATTTGGGCGTCATTTAGCCACCACACGATTTGTGGATAAGAAATGCGTTTAGAATGGTCATGTCTGTTAGGTGGAAAAAAAGTTTTTTGGTCCACTTCCATGTCCTGCAGGCAATTCCATAGCTGTTGACCATTCTGTCTGCCTTGTCCACAAACCCCATGCATGCATTGTAGTCTTCTACAACACGAGGTTTGATAGCCTGGCCAGATTCGTCGGTGAAATTTCCTTCAACAGGGGGAGCATGTATGTTTGTGAGAATGTATACATCCCGCTTGTCCTTCCAGCGGACGGCCCTTAGTGTTCCCATGACTCGTGTCGATATGTCCCCCCTTTTCATTTTTAGAGATTTTGGTCCTATATCTCTTGGCATTCCACGCCTGTCATGGCGAACTGTGCCACACGCACTGATTTTTCGTTGGAACAGGTCATCAAACAGAGCAGGCGAGGTGAAATAGTTGTCCATGAAAATTTTGTGGCCCAGTCCCTCAACTCTTTGAATAACTTGCAGCACCGTTCCGTGTGTTGCTGTTATTTGAGCTGTGGCATTCTGCCTTTGCTTGCCTACATACACGCTCATGTCATAAGTGTAGCCCAGAGAGTCGCAAAGTTTGTAAATTTTGATGCCAAATCTTTTATGTTTCTTTGGAATATGTTGCCGAAAGACTACTCTTCCTTTGTACAACACGATCACTTCGTCCACAGCAAGATGTTCTGTCGGATTGCACAGTTCACAAAATTTGTTGTTCAGTGTGTCAAAAATCTTTCGTATTTTCCAAAGTCTGTCGTAGTCTGGGTCGTCATGGTTCGGAGGGTCATCGTTTTCAAAATGAAGGAATCGAAGAATGTGGAAGAAGTGATCGTGTGCCATTACATTTGAATAAAATGGAGTGCTGTACTGCTCTTCTCTGGACCAATAATCTTTGAGACTGTGATGCTGGTCATGCCCCATTTGAATTATAAGTCCAAAAAATTTGTACATTTCTTCGATGGTAATATCAGGTGGTTGTGCTGAAGTGCTTCCTGTACGTCTAGATGACATGTATTGATGGAAGTAGCGGTTTGTTTCAGTTAGAATAATTTGAAAGACCTGCCTAAAAAAAGAGGATGAAAATTGAAAAGGGAGAAAATTCTGCATTTATATCAGAGGCAGCTGATTGGTTAACGCCGTTTGGTGGTCCAGTAAAATTCAAGAAATTTGACGAATCCCCGGCTCTTGTAGCCCGAAATGCAACTTCGGTTTCCTCGACATCATCATCTTCTGAGGATGAGGAAGACTGTACACGAAGTTCCACCACTCTGTCTCTGTCTTCTAATTCCTCATCAGATTCCTCATCCATCAGTACCTCCTCTATTTCGTCAGGATCGAGTGATTTTGAATACTTAACTCGTTTGTGAGGTTCCATTTTTTAAAATGTCCCAACAAAATCAAATAAGCCACAGTTACTAATAGTGTACCACTGGTCTAAAGTCTAAACAATTCTTCAATGGGAAAGTAATCCAGGTGAAACTCTGTCGGTAAACACTGACGAAAAATATCAGTACCGCAGAAGGGGTACTTCCTTACAAAAAGCCAGTGAATTTATGCAATATATACCAGTTCGCCACTGATAATGTAACTTCAGACACGACCGTGAAACGCAACACTTGCACCTTGGACAATAAACATTGTGAAGAATTGTTAATTGCTGTTTCTAACCAATCCACCGTCACGTATAAGCCAGTCCGCCACTACATAATATCAAGACGCACCACACTTCTACGAAAGCTGCCAGAAGACTAGCTAGAGCTCTTCGTCATCGAGGTTCTAAGTTTCAGCCTCAAAACAATGGTGTACTGTGTCGTGCCTTTCACTCCCTCAGCTGATCCCCAAAGGTCAAGTGTGCATATAAATAATGTCGAAACCCGGACCGCCATAAATGACATCATTGCTCCTGATGAATACCAGGTCTTGTTGTGGGACCCACAACAAGTTTGTGTTTCCTACTCAAGCAAACACCGTGAGCGCTGAGAAACTTAATGCATGCACGGCGTTAGATATATATAACATTCGGCCACTGGGGAGTGCAGGCTGCGTTAGATATATCTAACATTAGGCCTTTAAAGGTTAAAATGCTACCCAAATATTTAAAAGATTCCACATTCTCCAGTTGTTTTTGGTCTATGATAATTTTCACTGGGAATGGTTGTCTTGAAATTCTCATTACTTTTGTTTTTTCCACATTCATTTCCATTCCATATCTTCCAATTTCAATTAGTTTATCAATCATGTCCTGTAGCACCTTTTCTTCCTTAGCCAGTAACACAAGGTCATCTGCATATTTCAGAGTTTGAATGATTTGCCCACCTATTTTGAAGTCTCCCAACCTGTCCAAAGCTTCCTTGCTTTGGAAGGGTTGAGAGACTTCAAAATATGGAGTATACCAAACAATAAAGGGTTTGGTCTTACGAGAGATCATGCTATGTAGCAGATAATTTAACACATCCAGACACTTAAAAGGAAAGCCAGCATACGTTAAATTAGCCACTACTCAATGTAACATTCCAGAAGACCAGAGTGTGCTGTGGAAACCTCAGTCTCACATAAGAAAGGGTTAATTTAGCAAATAATAATGTGGTTCCATTAAAAACACTGAAATATTGATGTTAAGTTTATTTATAAATTCAAGAGTAAGTATGCAATTAATATTACATTAAAGTGACAAAGAATGTTAGTGTGATCTGATATACCCTCTCATTATTTTTACATCATCAACTGGCCTATCATTTTTATCGGTTTCAACCAAACCTATCCTTTTCACGACATTCATTCCAGAATGTACTCGACCTACGGAAAACAAACATAACCTTACAAATTGAACAGCAAATATTAAATATATATAATTATGCCATTACTATTTAATTTAAATTATGGATATACAGTATCTGCACATTAATATCTTTTGCTATTGTGCTCCGGCCATAAAAATACCTCTTTATGTTATCACATCTTAACATGAACTGACCATTTTGCTAATAATGCTGTTTTCATCAGTAACTATTAAATGTTGATATGACTGACTGGACAAAATTAAGGAATAAATACTGACAAGAAGAATGGTAATAAACGGTACAGGCTTCAGCATTAAGAATTAACTGAAATAAAATGGACAACAGGTACAGCTGATTTTGTTTTGAGGGAAGTTAAATTTCATAATGTTTGTAACAGATGAGGCCCAGAGCAAACAAGCACATTATAGGTGAAGATTACTGTCTTTTGGGATGTAATACCATATCTGAAGAATGTAAACTGACAAAGAATTTCGGTAACTTAATGGGAGTGTATAGGAAATTCCCACCTCCACAAAAATATTACCATTCAATAAACCAGTAAAAAATGTTAAGTCTCATACCAAATATAGCGTGTTTCCCGTCTAGCCACTGTGTTGGAGCGAGTGTAATAAAGAACTGGGAGCCATTCGTATTTGGTCCTGAATTTGCCATGGATAATATTCCAGCACCTAGAAGTGAAATTCATACAATGTTAGATCCCCATGCATCTACATGCCTGTTCCAACCACAAATTTCTTCACTTTCCTAGGATAACATCTAACCTGTGTGTTTCAATTCTTCATGAATTTCATCATCAAAATGTCTCCCATAAATAGAAGCACCTCCTTTACCTGTTCCAGTGGGATCTCCACCTGAAATTAGTAGTGTGTCATTAGTTCAAGCACCTTGATATAGTTTAAACATGATCCCTTATTGAAGGGATGTGCATAGCCCTGGTGCCAGATCCTAGTGGTGACTAAATTTGGTATGGTGGCACAAGATATTAGTGCATCCTCAGTATGGAACTTGCTTCCTGTAATCCTTCTGGCACCTGGAATTTTGAGGTTGCTCCTAGATTTTTGAAATGCTTCTGCTCCTCTGCCATATTGTACATAATAAATTCAAAATAGGAAACACATCCCTAGACCTACTTTGGTTCTCACACATACACAATTAAAGTATTTCCCGTTGCAAGTATATGTTGGTCCACATCACCTCATAAAAATAAAGTACAAAACACAAATGAACTGGGAATTCTGTAACAACATAATGTCACACTTCAAATTCTACAAATGTTTGCAATTAGTAATTTTTTCCTGCTCAATCTCTGATTAGGATATATGGAACATGAAAGAGATATGAAAACTAGGTACACAGGAATATGAGACTGATGTGAGGAACAATTACACTACTTCAGAACTCACATTATATGAAGTATCTGTGTTGTTTTGTCAATCCAATGTGGAAAATTTAAAACTACTTTCATACTCTTTCTAAGAGTTAATTATTAGCATACATGTTAATACACAATAAATGATCTGGTAAGTCTGAAGCATTTCGCTTAAAGTGAGAAGATTTGTAGTATTGTACCTTGTATCATAAAATCCCTTATAATTCTGTGAAACTTAGTTCCATTATAGTAATTTCTTCTTACAAGTTCAGCAAAGTTTCTGCAGGTCACTGGTGCATGTTTCCAGTACAATTCAATAACAATTTCCCCCATCCTGAAATAAAGTAAACATAAGGCTGGCAGTATAATCTATATTCACCTTGAACGTTTTTTTAGTCACTTTAAGCAACATGTTGCATGAACCATTTCATCACCTGTAAGAAGTACCACCCAGTTTGACAACCTAAGAAAATGTGATACTGTACATCTGCAAATTGATCTTATGATTGTACCTAATCTGTGGTACTGACATGATACAGTAAGTTCAGAGTGCAAGGACAGGCAGTTTCAAGGATACTATCCCACCCACTTGCCTGAGGGATCCCTACATGTAGCTCAGTAGTTTTGGAATGATATATTTAATGAAGTATCTCACTATGCAATATGCTGCTGCCTTAGAAAGTCATATATAAACTGGTTTTCAAGCACCCCAGAAAAAAAAGTATGCAAAATGTATCAAGTTTGTTACATATATTACTCTTAAATATGAAATCAGGTACTAGTCCAGAATACATGAACTTGCCATTTCCAGCAGAAGTGGATACTACTGCACAGAAACAGTGAAAATGTTATGCTTTTAACAGCAGAGTTTATTATTGAGCATGTCAGCAATATCATAGAATATGTACCTTATTTTACAGTGTGCAATTCACAGTGCAAGCAAAAGCATGCAGGGATGTACACTGATATGGAATGCAACATACACGATAGCTATAAAGGACAGCCAGGAAGTTTAGGCTATGTCACTTACATGTTTGATATTCTTATTAAAGTTGATGTATCAATAAAATAAAACCTCAATTCCTAACCTTCATGCAATAAATATTTTTGTAGTGTTGCATGCCCGCTGTGTACATTTTATTTGTCAATAAAGCAACCAACTGCATACAGTCAGGTTACACATGCTGGAAAATATACAAACTAGGTGGAGTATCACAACCTCATTGTACACAAGTTGGTTTATACCCTAAAGTATCCTTTACTGCAATAAAATTAATCCCCAGAAGGTAAAACTTGTGTCATTAAACCGAAAACTAAAAAACATAACCTCCGCTGATCACAAGCCTTCCTTTTGTCTTGACACCTCAAAGCATCAGGGCGACTGTTTTAATGTTTGTAGTTGTGCTATACGTATTCAGTGCCGTGAATGAAAATAGTAAATGGTTCACGCATAACGAACTACAGCGCAAAATCGTTGGTTCAATTTATGACTATATAAGATGTCAATCCGCCAAATCTTGAAAACCTCATGGCAACGTCCATGCAACATACAGCTCCGACCTACGTGGTTTCTAATATAGCGTGAGGAGGCTGCCACAACTTATCCGGTATTCCTGTGGCTGCAGACATTGTACTGTCACCAAAACAGACTTCAACTTTTCTACTAATAGGCAATCTTTCGCACACTGTTCAGTGTTTACATAGCAGAACTCCCACCACCGTCCGCCCGACACAACAGATTTGCTAACCACAACTGTGAAACATACTAAATGACTAAATAATACTATCTATGATCCATGATAATCTGTGTGTGAAACAATCCGCAGTATTTCACCACGGATAAAAAGAGAAAACCCCAGTCACTGTCCCAGATGTCCGCTGAGTGCGCTGTGTCGCCAGATACTCGTCCGTGGTATAATGGCTGTTACGTGTAAGAGGTTGTGCGTTGTGGGTCATTATTATAAACCCGCAATAGTCAGGGACTCATTCGCAGCATTAAGTTATGTATTATAAATGTGCAACAGTAGAGCTTTGAATAGTAGGCTGAATGGTTTTATGAGTGTATATTACAGTGCCGAATGTATTAATTTTCTGTCTAGTCAAAGTTGCCATGCTTGGCCAGTTCAAGAAGGATTATGTGGCTTTAAATTTGCCTAGCGTAGGGGCGGATGCAAATGGTAATCGAGGATGGCCAAAGAGAAGTCTGTGGCGGGTACGTAACTTTATATTAAAATGTTACCGTATTAAAGGTTGTATGTTTTTCCCAAGATTTATTACGATCATGTCTGGACCAGCAGGTGGGTGTTGCTAGTGTTTCACCCTTCTCACAAGTTTTCGCCTTTATTACTGACCGTATGAAACCAGAAAGAATGTGTTACGGCGGCTTTCGGTCGCATAATATTTGTGCCAGCTTGCATAAAAATCGGTCACCTGGTTTAAAAGTTGAAATGGATATGCACACACAGCATTGTGGTCTCATTAATATACTTCTGCCGTTTAAGGAAAGCTGTACAATAACTGTGTAGCAAGTACATTGTTGTCCATCAGCATAGGTTTTATGTAAGAATAATTCCCATTTTCAGCCATGGAGTTTCAACAGAGAAATTCTGTGGCGTTTAACAGTTTCTACCACAACTGGTACATAATCATTCCCTGAAGGTTTTATCTAGAATTCTATCTATATCCAGTATATCACTTTGGGAGGCGATGTTGGTTTTAAAAATCAAGGCACAGAAAATTACTTTGACCTGTAATACTGTTAGTATGTAGGTTGACTACAAATTTGATGTAGGTGTCCTGTGACATACAAGGTTTCTAAAGTGGTAAAGATTCTGGCTTGTAACACATATATTCTGGATCATTGTTAGCCCTTTGCTGAGTGTGAGTTTTAGTATGGTGGACAGTAGAATGCTACAGAATAAGATTCTAATCTTTCAGTACATATGTTCTGATTTTTCTGAGACTTCCTCTGTAGTGCAGTATGATCACTCATGGAGTCAACTTTGTGTATCTCAACCTTGGTTCTCCTCTTCACTATAAACAGGAGATATACATTACTACAGGATGTTTGGAGACAGCATTCTACATTTTAATAATCAACATATTTTAATCTCAGTCATTGTAATAATACTGTACATAAATTAACTGTTGTATCTTTCTAATGTACATATGTTTACCATTTACTGACAAATTAGAAGATATGTTGCTTATGTCTTTATAATATTATAGCTCCCTGATTGTGCCTACAACAGATAGCCAAAACGTGTAGGAATGCAAAAGCTAAACCTTGTATAATAGTTGGGAATAAAACAGTGTGTATAAGACAACTACACTGAATATGTATAACATTAAATATAGTCAGGGTAGAGTAGGGAGTCTAATTAGATGATGGAGGCAACAAGTTCGTCCACAATATCATTGGTGTCACATTCAAGAAGGTCTTTACAAATGAACACTCATAGTGATTGTTAAATATGTACTATACCATAAAATGTTTCATGGTGCCTTACTCCATGGTATGGGAACATCATTGAGTAGTTGATAGTTATTTGTGGTCAAGATATGGCAAAATGTCAACACTTTTTTTTGTTAGGTGCAGATCATTAGAAAGCTCATGGGCTCTGAAAATATTTTTATGGTAAACTGATCGATGTGCATAGAAATGGGTGTACATAAATATAGTATTTTTATGACTTAAACTGGTTTTCTGTTGCTCATATATGCACAATATAACTTAAACACATTGCATGTCACAATAGCAAGTTTTTCAGTAGACTTACCCACTTATGTTTACCTCATAGAGTTATTGTGGTTGTGAAGGTAACTCACTTTTTATAGTCTCCGAGTTAAACTCGTCTTCATGTGCACTCATTAGTAGCACTTCATATTGTGAGTTAATTTCAAGGGAAAAATTGATTGTGACATGGAGGACTGCCAAATGACCTTGAGGTGCTTGTATGTTGCCACTTTTGTTTGTACAGTGGTGGAACCAGCTGTCAAGACTTCAGCGGAGTGTAGCCTACATGCTTACATTAGCAGCTCTTCTTACAGTTTTGTACTTCCTTCCTGGAACTCATGCCATTTGGAATCCAGGCAGTGGCAAATTGAATACACCTCTGGATAATAACTATATACCATCTCCACTATCATTGTTTTTTAATAAAAAGGTACTGCTTTTATCTAATAACAGAATATGAACTCCAACACAAGTTGTATATTAGACTGAAATATTCTGCCCACATAAGAATGTATAAATAATATGTTTTTCAACATGTGCTGGACTTGTTGTATGTACAGCAAAGTGTCTTGTCCTCATTTGGTAGCAAAAATGGATTAATTTGATATTTATTATTGTGCTTTGATTGACATTATTGTTTGCAATTTTCTCTTATTAGGCACAGGACTCAAAGGACAAAGAGGAGCCTGCAGAAGAGAACTATGTGCATGGTGAGATTCATAACAAGAAACCTGTGCAAGACAGAGAAGGTACAGGTTTAAGTGGTAATGTGGTGACTAACAATGTTGGTCAGATTCATTCTCCACCAAGGGAAACAGTGAAATTTTCAGGTATTTTTCTTTGTGGATGAAATGTGGCTCATTTTGTAGTGTGCTGGTTATTGTGACCAGTATTTGAAGATGTAGCCCTTGGAAGATGCAGGTCTTCTGGGATGTGTATACCATGTTACCTGGTAAATAGTTACCAGTGTTTTGGAGGAGCATACCACCTCCATCTTGAGGTTGCAGCGGTCATGGCGACAGTATGCTCCTCAAAAATGTTGGTGACACGGTGTAATATGTGAGAAGGCTTGGATCTTCATCAATACTGCTGTGAGAACCACATATCTTGCATTGTCTCCCCCTTCTGTGTGAGTGCAGGCATCCTGTACTCTAGCACTGACCTGAGTCTTTCCAAACAAAGTTTTGGAAGCTTCAGTAATGCTGGTAGTGCTATGAGCAGCTTACATTTAGTGCTGTCCTGAGTCTTTCCAAACAAAGTTTTGGAAGCTTCAATAATGCTGGTAGTGCTATGAGCAGCTTACATTTAGCATTGTCCTGATACTTTCCAAACAAAGTTTTGGAAGCTTCAGTAATGCTGGTAGTGCTATGAGCAGCTTACATTTAGCATTGTCCTGATCCTTTCCAAACAAAGTTTTGGAAGCTTCAGTAATGCTGGTAGTGCTACGAGCAGCTTACGTTTAGCACTGTCCTGAGTCTTTCCAAACAAAGTTTTGGAAGCCTGAGTAATGCTGGTAGTGCTATGAGCAACTTACATTACTTTTGCAGTGAAGGTTTGATCCATCCGCAGGACCCAAATGTCTTTGCAAGAACAGAAAAATTGATGATTGAATACAGCATAGCATATGTCTGCTTGTTACAGGGCCTACAAATGCAAGACAGTCTGCAGTTGTTGCAGCTTTTAAACATGCCTGGAAGGGTTACAAGAAATATGCTTGGGGGCATGACCATTTGAAACCCATTACTGGCACCTTTCACGACTGGTTTAATCTTGGGCTAACTATTGTTGATGCCCTTGACACTATTTATATAATGGGTCTTAGAGAAGGTAAGGCCATTATTCTTATGCTGTTCATCAGAAGTAGTTTAGGTATGATCTGCAGGCCTGGAACTTGAAACAGTGTGACTTGTCAACATCTTGTGACAATTAACAGCTGCATCAAATAGCTAAGAGAAATGCTATTGATAAACTGTATTCATACATCAGTGACATGTCGTGTAGAAACCATAAGAACATAACGAGTTTGTACAAGATTTGTCATGACAGAGCAATCCAAGAAGAATGCATTCTTCCTAGACTGCTTATCCCTTGAAGATGGGCTAATAGGCTGTCCCAAAATGCTGGTAACTAACTACCTATCATAACCGCATAATGTCTCAGGAAAATATCTCTTTTACAGTGTAGTGGAAGCCTGATATCTTGCATTTTTTCATGTGCTAATTTTACCTTGTCCTGTACAGCTGAGCAAGTTGGCTCAAACACTAATGCTTCTAACTTGTGTTTGGGAGCTGCCCAAATCTGAATGGAGAATTCGATTATCCTTATATTCTTGTTTTCCTTAATTTCTTCAAGCACATGTTGGGATACTGTATTAAATTATGCCACATCTGCTTCCAAATTCTTTCCACTTCACTGAATTTTCTCATCCACCTAATAGATACTATATAAGGGGTGTCCAACCTGCAGCATGTGGCCCCACCAGGTTGTGTTGTGCAGCCTGCAACCATATTTGTAAATTGTGTGTCCTATGAACCAGCCTACAATAATGGTTGTGGTACTTTGCCAAAAATGTTGGACACCCCTGTGACATATAGTCCAAGTTACTGACAGCATCATTAAATATACTATGGGAAAAAAGAGTCTTTTGCCTCACCTAATACCATATTTTCTTTAATATTTATTGCAGCAAATGGCAGAGCATGCACATCGCTGTGTATAAATTAACCTTTGATTATGCAATAGATAACCGTAAGGTATTTCATATGCATATATGTATTGGCTCATTCCTGAATGTCTGATTGCCTCTCAAATGTATTTTGATAGAGAACAATTTCCTTAGCAGTTATTTTCTCAGGTTGTGTTTTGAAATATTTAAATAAATGCCATGTACAGTAAGTGACTGCTGGGGACAAAATCTCAATGCAAGCCTTCTTTTTTGTATATGTTGGCTGTGGGTAGATAGTTTGTCCAGATGTGACTATTGACTTTGTATTCTTCTGTGGTGCGAAGATATATTTGGATGTTGTTTCTCGCTGTGAACCAGAACCTCCTGGAAATCTGGTACGTTTCACCTGACTTATTTATTTTGTCAGTTGAAAGAAGAAAACTGGAGGTATGAACATAAATGTATAAGAAGGAACGGAGGACGTACCAGACAAGGGCATCATGTTGGTTCACATGTATGGCAAAGGGAATTGAATCTCACTATTTATGGGACTCAAATGTTACCTACCCACTTGAGTATAGTGGCAGACTTTTTTCTTTGCTGTACATAGCTGTAGTGTGACGTGTAATCTGTAGGATATGTCAGTCTGTGTTTGTCTATCAGATTAGTGGTGTATGTTTTCCCAAGCCTTGTGAATTCAACATTGGACCCTAAAATTTCAGCTTCTGAAATTGGGTTTGATGTAGTTCAGTTTCTTGTTGTAGTTTGTGGGTTATTATAAGTAGTGTATTTATGAAGATTAGCAGATTTGTAAAACAGAATGCATTTGAGAGTTCTTTGATATGTCATCTGTATGCATGTTTTCATATATATGAATTGCATAATGGAGGAAGGTGATGGCTCTGCAAATTCCCCACCTTTGTTTAATTGTAGTAGGTACATGTGAAACAAATGTCATGCAGGTAGAAAAATGAATGGTGTATTTTCTAGATGTAGAAGGTATTATTCTGACTGTATTTTATTAGTAATCAACAGTCTCTGTGGTGTTAAAGATGTCCAGACTATTCTGTATGGGAATGTCTGACAGCATAAGTAAGCAGTGACCATGAGGAAAACATTGCTTTGGATGTGGACTGTGAGAAGCATTCGCTGATGAAGTTAGGGATCCTTCAGCAGCTAATGAAAAGTTATGCATGGGAAGATTTAGGTATATACAATCACAAATGATGGATAAAATGAGTCAGTATAGTATTATCTATCATTTGTGATTGTATCTAACACAATGGGGATGGCCCACTTAAAGATAAGGTATATACAAGTAACTGAGACTAAGTTGATGGGCTGTGATAAAGGACATGCAGTTCTGTATGAGCTGTTTGATTGAGATTTTCAGTTCAGGCAGTTCCATTTCCATCTTCAGCCACTATCTTAATTGGAATGTTGTTAAGACCTTTGTACCATTACTTCTTACTCCCACTTCCACAACAGACATATCAGATGGTGTATCTTTAAGACTGTACATGAGGGCACACCAAAATTCCCAGTTCCTGGTATCAGTGGTTGGAGAGTTTTTTGAATTCAAGGATCATTCTTAGAAATAAACACACAAAGTTAACATTTTTTAGTTTCCTTTGTTTCTTTTCCAACTTGATACACTTTTATTTTTCTTTTTACATTTACAATTTTTCTCTACATGTTTCGGACCGGCTGGTCCATCATCAGGAGAATCAAATTACATGTGCAGCATCTGGCACCTTTCCGTGTAACATGAGTTTTGGATTATAGAGGTTATTTAGTGTGCTGTATTGCATTTGTCATTGTCTTTAAATTGTCCGAGTTTTGTGGGTAAAGTGTTACCTTAGTTCTATTATGTGGTGATATGTATGAT
>Ga0268261_10002423_pt1 | contig 13353 bp, 11 predicted proteins | sample TergutNc150P1_FD_190353 | JGI IMG/M metagenome (GOLD analysis project Ga0268261, IMG submission 190353) | Nasutitermes corniger P1 segment gut microbial community from laboratory colony in Florida, USA - Nc150 P1 (SPAdes) (version 2) | ecosystem: Host-associated > Arthropoda: Insects >... | reverse complement strand
TTTAAATTTTAGCACACCCTGTATGTAAAATGTGAATAATACAGGAACCAAAAAAGGTAGCATTATGAAATAAACGGCATTTTGAAGAGAAAAATGGAGAGTGTGCAGCATGTTTAAAATACTCAGTTCTTACAGTTGTTGAAAAAATATATAAAATGCAACATATGGAGGGTAGCGGTACGCCTGTCATATATATAGGACGCATGGTTCTTAAAGGTTAAAGTAGTGTCATGTGAAACATGTAGATGGACAGACAGACAGGATATAGCTTTCCAGTTTGCCCATACTTTATGTTCTTTGTGCAGTGAAGGCATAACAAGGATAAAATCAGGTTTTTGACAAATTTTTATAACAGATCTTACCGTTATTTACAGCTTTTGAAGCAACCAGCTGGTGCTTCATGGTCAGCTGTTTTGTACTCCCACTAATTTTGGTTACACTGACTTCTTATAATTTCCATGTATGATGTTAATGGCATTTCTGAAGTTTCAGCCCAACTTAGGTGTGCTTAATTTGTTTCAGGCACCAAATGTGAAATTACGAACTGGTATTGTTGGCATTGAACGAGGGATTCAGGAAAAGCAAAAAGCAACAGATGAAAGTATCTCAAAAGCTTTTCAAGATCTTAGTATACTTATGGATATGGCCAAAGATATGGTCAACCTATCCAAGAATATTTCACAGAAAATTAGAGTAAGTTAGCAGGTTATACTGTGTCTGATAATGCATTCATTTTTAGACAAATTTCCTTCTTAGAAGGGAAAAGAATTGACCTTTGATATTGTCTTGCTGCCTGCTCCATCTATCAACACTCTTGGACTGTGCAGGTACCTAATTCTGCAAAGTTTGGGTATTCAGTCACATCAGAATCGTGATGATGGAGAGAGAGTCAGCCTGTGAAATGTTGGTTTGTTGTAACCACCTGACTTGGCTGTAAGCCAGCGAATATTTTATTGAATGTTGTCACTGCCCAAGCTTCAAAACATACTTATCTGTTGCAGGAAAAGCAAGGCGATATAACAGAGGATGAGACAGTGAGATTCAAATCTTATTTGTTGAGTCTTGGAATTGATGATCCAGTAACAAGAAATGACTTTCGCAGTCAGAACCAGTACTACAAAGAACTTGCAAGACAGCTAGCTGATATACTGGAGCAACCAATTACGGTAATGACAGATTAAGAAAAGACTGAAAAACTAAACCTTACAAGTGACACTGTTCATATTCCTGAAATGGCAGGTATATTCTTCTTGATTTCAAACCTTCGCTGTGTTTTGAATGTTGTATGCTTTCTTCTGGGTAATTCCTTGGCATCTGAATTTTACATGCCGACATTTCGGAACACTCTGTTCCATCTTCATAGGCAGGTAGGTATGAAGATTGACTAGGTTTGAGAAATGTTGGGGTATTTATACGGGAAAAGGTTTGGCTCGAAAATAGCCTGAGCCAATAGGAAGGAGGGTGACAGGTTAGGAGCAGGTCAGAATACAGAGGCTGTGGAGGGTGACGACCCACATGGAGGCCACGGGCGGGTGTGTGAAGGAGATAGGGCATGTGTCGGGGTGAACCGTGAGATGGTAGAGGTCAAACTATTGTATTTTAGGTGGCTGTCTCCTCTCCTTAAGCTTGTGTAGAAGGGGTTTCCAAAATTTGCTTAAGGTCAGGCCATCTTCTCTGTTGTTGTGTGGGTGCATTTCAAGTTCAGTAGCTTCCCTGATGAGTCAATCCATGTATGCAGTTTTAGCAGAGAGGAGTTTTGTGTCCTGTAGTGTAATAATGTGGTCATGGTCAATGCTGTGTTACCCTCCACAACCTGTTTCTGTACTCTGATGTGTTCCTAGTTAAAATTCAGAGTTTTGACAGTTCATGCATTCATTAGCATACAAAATATGTATTGATGTGATAGATTTCAAAGGATCAAGTGTGGCAAATGTGATTAAAATTTAAAAGAAGGACATATGAAATTGATATTAACCTTTATCCTGCTAACGTGGAGAATAGGGTGAGCACCTAATAATGCCAGCAAATGGCAGATGGGATTTAACTCGGCATTTAGAAGGTTAAATATCATGTAGCTCCATAGCTTTCAATATTATGTACATCTCCAAAACTTGTAGGAGGGCACAAGCTTAAGTATGACTTTTAATTTCTCTTATGTGCATATGTTGGTATATTCCTATAGTACAACCAACAAGATGCACCTGTTATCTCAAATTATTTTTCTTGTAAAACGCTGTACATGTTTCAGACGGTCTTTCCGTCCATCATCAGGAGCTCCAAACTGCGTATACAGCAACGACATGTGTCAAACAGCTGCTGCTACCTACTGCTATTGGGGATGAGATGGAACGCAGTTTTGAGCTCCTGATGATAGACGGAAAGACCGTCTGAAACATGTAGAGCGTTTTCCAAGAATAAATAATTCGAGATAAGAGGTGCATCTTGTTGGTTGTACTATAGGAATATATTACGATGCACGGACCTATAAATATTAAATTTATAAGTTGGTATGTGTGAATGATTGTAATTAACAAGGTCATGTGTAACTTTTATCTTTGACATTGGTTACTAATTTGTAGGAAGTTGGAGGCATGATGGCACTGACTGATGTTTATTGCCGTGTGAATCGTGCTCGAGGATTGGAACTGTTGTCTCCTGAAGATCTTATTCAGGCCTGCCACATGCTGGAGCAGTTAAACCTTCCCATTAGGCTGCGCCAGTTTGATAGTGGAGTCAAAGTCTTGCAGCTTCAGAGTCACAGTGATGCAAATGTTGTGAAGAACACAGCTCTGGCTGTAAGTATCTTATGGCTCTTCACTATACAGTGGGATGTCAGAGACAGTAGCAAGTTTTAAGCCAGCAATTGACCAGGTTCATTTCAAGCAGCACTACTATGTGCTTGGGACAGCATGCTGTTTTGGCTGAGGAAGCTCCTGGATAAGAGAAGGCAAAAATATGAGACAGAAAGTAAATAACCTTTATATTTAAATGCCAAGTGATAATGTTTTACATTTTTACACTGCAGTTTCTAATGCATGAGAACACTGAATGCATCGTGCCAACAGCGAGAGGTATGTAATGTTTATTGAAACATTTGAATTGTATTATTTTCAGTTGGAAGACCATGGCTGTCTCACTGCAGAAGAATTGGCTCAGGCAGTAGGTATTTCAGTTTTATTAGCAAAGGAACGTTTACTGACAGCAGAGAAACATGGAAAAGCTTGCAGAGATGAAAGTATTGAAGGCCTTAGATTTTATCCCAATCAATTTCTTCAGAGAGGAGACTGATATTGTACAAATGTTGACACGTGTATAAATAGGATCATTCCAGAAGGATGCTTCAATTTTAATAGTACTGGTATGGTAAAACCCTCTTTTAAGATGTTTTTGGGAAAATTTATTACTTCAGGCTTCATTAGCAGAAACAGTCTTTAAAAGGGTAAGGCTGAAAGTGTGTTATTACTTTATAATTTTGTATTGAAACTGACAATTTAGTGGAATATCATTCCTGATAAGTTTTGCATTAAGTGCTTTACTTTCATGAGTGTTATAAAACTGTGAACCACACTGTAAGTCTTGACTCCTTCAGTGATTTTGATGCATTGCTGAATACAAAACAGCATATTGAATTCAACATGTAATTTCTTTTCAATGTTTTTTTGCTTTTTGTTTTACAGTTGTATTGTCATGAGAGCCTATTTTGCCAGAACCATTCCATAAGTACTGATTTTACCCTCTCATATTTGGCTATTTTCGTCTTTCTTCTGGCTTTGCTGTTTGCTTACAGATGTTTGGATATTGTTATGTTGACTTGATTTTGCTGTGTTTAAAAGTTGACTCAGGAATGCCAAGTTTTCAGCCATTTTTATGCAAGAAACATGTGGACAGGGCCAGCCCAAGACATGGGCACCCAAAAGAGGCTAATAATTTGGTGCCACGGTTGGACTAACAACACCGGATAACAAAATTTTTTTTTTGTCACATGAGCTAGAGTAGGGAAAGTCAACCACATTTTTTGCACTCAATTCAGATATGTTGTTAGTTTTTTTTTTTCTATCAGGTAATGTTTTTAAGAGATACATAGTTGAAGTTTGAAGAAGACCTGTATTTACATTATATAACTGAGAGTATATACATTACCTAAAAAGTAAAAGTGGATGACTCTCTGGTATATTTTGCCTATGGAACATCTCCTCTAAGTGTCCAGCAATAATCAGCCAGCATACTGGTACTGCACTTGCCTTGGTATTGCTTTTCCATGGTGGAAATGTCCTGGTGAAATAGCTGTTTGTGATCATTGCTCACTGTCGTGAGATTTTCTGGCAAGAAGTCTCAGTGAGAGTCTAAGAAATGCATTTTTAAAGATACATTACACCCCACAGCTTTGTATTGTACAAGATAAGCCACCATATCAAGATAGTTTACTGCCTGATGATTTCCAAAAAAATTGGTGGTGACATTTTTCAATGATTTTCATGCTGCTGTTCTCACACAGTTCGAGAAATGAAGGAAGCAGTTTCACCAGCTGTCAGGATCAGAGAACATATTCTGGCTGCAGAAGTACCAAATTTTTAAGTTGTAACTTAGTGTACACCTTTTTTGAGTTTCCTGAGTCCAGGTGCACAAGTGGAATGCATGTTTTATGTTTTGGTTTATATTTACAACCACAAATGGAGCATCTTTTGGTAAAGACACTGTAATACAAACCATAAAGGCACTATGAATAATACTTGCATAAGTTGAGACATGGATAATCATGAAATATTACATATTAAAAAATTGCTTTGTTCTTCAGATCAGTTTATTAAATGCCTGTGTTTTGCACATAAAGGTATAGAGTATAATCATAGCAAGTACTATATTTTATTTTTCTGTCACCAGTCAGCAGCATGAGCTTTGCAGCCCCTTTAATATGGAGTAGACAGAAAATGTTTTGGTACACATCTCATGTGCAAATGTTTCTGTCACCACGCAGCTGTATGAAAAGACTCCTAGGTCTTACTGAAAAGTTCTTCTTGTTTTGTTTGTTATTGTCTTTCCTTCCTTCCTTTCAATATTCAAGTTTTCTGGTCCACCAGAACACATGCATCTTCATCAGTAATGCTGTGAGAACATCCACTCACACCCCTTGCACTTGTTCTCTGTATCACTGTGGTAAAAGAGAAAAACTAAAATGTTTTAGAGTTACATAGTGCCCCCATTCAAGAAGATCTGAATACTCAAAATGAGCATTGTCAGAAATGGCTAACACTTGTTATATATATAGTGGGCACGTGCTTAACAAGCGTAGCATGATTGGGTGTTTTGAACACATTGATTAATTACATGAAGACTAAATATTCCAAGAAATACATAAGCTAAATTGCAAGTGAAGCTAGAGGCATTGGGCTTCTGTTTCTTGCTGTGTCCATTTGTTTACACAGAACAAATCTGCACCTCTGATTGATGAAGAGATGAAACAGAACATGTTTTCCAAAATAGTCATGTGTTAGAAGCCATACCTTTAAAGAACTTAGGTTCTCTACACCATTAATTCTCAATTTTTGTGCCTTATGTCAACCAGTACTTTGTGTATATATACTCGCATATACTTAAACCAGTCTTAATGTAAAAATAAAGCTTATATTTTCCCAAGAACTTAATTTTTTTAGTTTTATATTAACAGTACCATTCCCGGTGGTCGTGCGGTCTGAGGCATAGGTCTATGGCTGCATGCTTCCTGGGATTGTGGGTTCGAATCCCACCAGGGGCATGGATGTCTGTCTCTTTTGAGTGTTGTATATTGTCAAGTGGAGTTCTCTGCAATATCTATAAATATTCACAGTCACAACCAACTCACTTGTAAATAGTTTTATTTATATGGTAACTAGTTTCTACCCTAAACTTCGGTCATCATCAGGCCATAACACAAGAACTTGAAACACGGAAAGAAATGAAAAGCATAAGTTGGAGATCTCCCTTTTTTCACATAAAAAAATACATTAAAATGTATGAGTAAAAACAGTTAAAAAAGCCTAAGGATATTTTAAAAAGATTGGAACTATTAAAAAAACTGTTGTTGAAAAACTGATATCAAAATTTCCATGGGACAAAGACGTATTATTTCATCAACTGTGATGTTTTGTACTAACTTATTAAGTACTCACATGGTGCGTGCTACCAGTATTGTATATAAGTTGCCCTGTGTTATCTAGTGATATGTATGATGCAATTATCATTTGTGATTATCAATTGTCAGTTCTGTCATGAAGATAAAATCCTCATAGATTTTGGTGTTTACAAAAGTGTTAGATCAGACTCATCGTATTGTTGAACGTAACTGCTTTTGCTGGGGTTGTCTGTGGGACTGGTAAGTATTCTGTTACTAGTTTTTTACAGTTGAACCCTTGAAGTCTTACCAGTGAGCTGTGAGCACCAGTTGACAGACACAAAACACTGGACTGTGTTTATCTTGAAGCTGAATAAGAGCATAATCTTTTTCTGAATATTGGACAGGCCATAGTCTTTAATGTTATATGAATGTGGTTAAAAGCATTGTTCACCTAGTGCTCACAGTTGACCTGTTTCTACAAAACAAAGCATAAGCATAAGCAAAATTCTTGTAAGCAAAGCCAGTTTTCCCACAAGAATATATTACTAAAGAAGGTACTTACTAATTCAGTAAACCCTATTTGGAGATTTAAAAGCATATAATTTGAACAATGTGCATTTATGAAATAAATCAACAGGTTTTCAAGAACTGTTTGCCATGTAATGGGTACCTAGAGCATGGTATGGCTTTTCTGCTGGATACAGATGGGTGGTGGCTCATACTGTATAGTGAATAACAGACAGGGATACCTATGTAGGAGTGGTCCTCCAGCTTTGGGGTTGATTGGAGGTTGACAAGCCATCACCATAAAATATGACTGGAGTGTCTGTAGGGCAGATCATAAAGACATACAGTGTGATGATGTGAAGGAGCAACATTGGACTCAGGATAATTTATAGTTTGGAATCATGGACATTGTCTAGATTTTTTTTTTCACAACTGTGTCCATTGATGGGCTTTTGTGAAGGCAGTAATGAACCTAAGGGTTCAATAAAAGGCAGGTGATTTCTTGACTAGCTGAGCTATTACCAGATAATGCTGTGCTTCATACAGTTGATATCAGTGCTATTTTTGGTACATTTGTATCCCAGTGGAGTCAACAGTGACATTTTTGGCTTTTAACTTCATCAGGCTGTACAAGATTTACAATAAAGGTGCAGTGTACAACAACGCAAGTATTATTTAACATCTCACACTTTTCATATTCAGTATTTAGGTAATCCTACTAGTAAAATGGTAATGAGAATATTCTCATTCTCATTTATTTTCATTCTGTAGATCCTTACAAGGTTAAGTTAACCCTTAAGATATAGAACATGTCATAAGATATAATATGATCACTATCACAGTGATAAAGTAATCATGAGATAAGATAACAAATGCAGATATGCAGTAAGGAACCTAAGTAAAGTGGTGCTTCAAATGAGCCAAAGGCCATGATGAAAAGTGGCTCAAATTGAAATACCTTTGCATCATGGTGAACTGGAAAAAAAATTGGTTAGTTCATTTGGGTGCTAATGTGGAATGACATGCCTAACCAAAAGGTGGTTTTTGAGATCTATTCTCATATTGCACCAAAATATGTTTCAAGTACAATTTTAGATTTTAAATGGAATTTAACAATTTTTCTCCATAACGAGCAATCTGTGAGTAAACCAATTAGAACCACGTGGTTACATTCTGATGTGAATAAATAATTGGAAGTGCTTCTTACATACTTGTAGCAAAACATCTGCATAGAAAGGATATCAGTACTAAAAAGAAAATTCTGGTTCCTAGACTGAAATTGACATATTTTGGATTGTGTGCTGGGGTCTCCAGATTTGCAGTAACTTGTCAATTGTGGGTAATTTTAAATAACTCAGAACAAGTCGGAGCAATTTCGTGAAGATCACCTAGCCAAGCCTAAAATATTTACCCAACCTTAGAGTGAAGTACTACTCACACAGGTGACAGCCAATCATTACTTTCCTGGTTTTCTTTATGTTTCCACCCGAAGAATTTACCGCTGCAAGACGTAAATCGTTGAAAAATGCAAATAAATTAACACTCAGTATCTTCTAGTACTACAAGTTGTACATCTCAGTAAATATATTTGATTTACCTTTCACCTTCTTTGTTGCGTTCTGCTGTTGTTTTACGTAATTTGAATACACCGCTTATGACACAGGCGTACTTCAGCTGTTGCGAATACGAAGTAAGGATGTATGCACTGAAATTCTTGCTGGAATGAATGATTGGAATTATACGTTTAAGAACAAAAATAGAAACGAGATTTTAAATATTAGGCTTTTTAGCAAACTGCTCTTTCATGGTCAGAGAACCGCCTGAAACACAGTTCACCTGCTTACTGCAGGGTAGTCAAAATAATAAATTCAGTGGTTTTTATGTTAATGTCGTAATTATTGCTTTGCTTACGAGATGATGGGAAATACTAAATATAACTTTTTTTTTAGTTGTGATGATGGACTGTGAAAAAAGCCAGATTTAAAGAAACCATGTCCAGAACAATTAATTATGACAGCACAGAGTGTACGTTGGCAACCCTGTCCGGCTTTTAGCTGTCATCCGACGCTGTTGACGGAAGGTAGCTCAGTGGGCGGATATAGGCCTATGCATCATAGGTAACTGGTAAGTGGTGAAATGTGTGTTATAGTGATAAATAAAATTTATAACAGAATAACGTTTTGAATCCTCCAGAGCAGTAATAAAAACTACATATAAGAATCATAAACGCTGAAAGCTATGTTCTCCCACATGTTTGTCATTGTCAGCCTGAACCAAAGCACTACACATATTTTCAGGGCGTGTTTCGTTATATGAGTACTTTTTGCGAAGAGGAGTCACATAACAATGGCGTGGCGATTCAAGGCTTCGAAATACAAGAATGCTGCTCCAATCGTTCCGAAGCCAGAAGCTTGTATACGAGACATAACCGTCGGCTCGTATCAGACGTATGGGAACAACATTGCAGCATCAGCTGCATTTATGGCATTTAATGTTGATCATAATGGTATGAAACGCCCCAATCTAGTAAAATTCTTTGCAGATACGTGTGTATTTTACTCATTAGGAGAAACAGTTGTACGCTATTTGTATGACTGTGAGGTTTGATATGTCAATGCTTTGATGCTACTCGTATGGCCACTGAATGGTGTTAGTGACTTAATCCAGCATGAATACTCGTTCTAGAACATAGAACTGAAATGTTAAATTAAAATTTTTTTGACCTTCTGTATTATAGGTGTACATTAATTACTGTTTTACCAATCTCTCAGGCTCCAGTCTTGCTGTGCTTCCCATTGATGACTGTGGCCGTAAGAGTAAGACGATGCCACTTCTTCATGCTCATACAGACACAGTGACGGACATGGACTTCTCTCCTTTCCATGATGGTTTATTAGCAACTGGATCTCAGGATTGTCTTGTTAGTAACTACTTTTTTACATACTTGGTTTTTGACAGATATGGTTGATGGACAATCACATTAAGTATTTTGTTGCTGTCTGTGCATCAGCAACAGGTGTGGTGCCTAGGAATATAGTAACCCTTCCCCTTGTACAACATTGTTACAGTTATGGATTCTGCCCCCCCTCCTCACCTAAGTGTTTGGATGGTCCCTGTTTGATTGATTTCGCTGATGTAGGTGAACCTCCACCTGACCTTTTCCATAATTTGTCATCCAGTGTGTTATTGACAGTCTTTGAAAAAAATACAACTGTGTTTGCTTTGCTAGGAAGTGGTCATTTGGTGGTTTACTATGACTGTTTTTATGAACAGTATGCTGACATTTGTTTTAGTTATGGATTCTGAAATGGAAATAACAGCGCAGTTGTTGCAAAGTATTGATCACAGTGTCCCAGCTGTAGATTCCCACGCAGATCAGCACTTAGCAATTGAGAGAAACTGGAACATTCCACACAAGTATCGGAGAATGTGCCATACAACAAGTTGATTGTGGGTGTTGCTGCCCTTTTATGAGACAGTCCTTTGGGCACACAGAAGACTGCATACTTTCATATAAATTGAACACTTTGTACAGTCAGTGCAGAAAGTTGTGTAGAAGAGCAACTAGTGTATACTAAACAGTTAAAATTGCTGCAAAATTGAGAAGACAACCAAATAAGATTGTTTTACTCTATCAGAAATTTTCTTTGCATTTCCTCAACTTTCAACAGTATGTGTGTGGAAATTAAGAAATAGGTCAATATTCATACATAATTTTTGTGTAAGGGTCACACGGTAACCACCTGAAGTTTGGTAGGTATGTGTGGGACATTCTGTATTTAAACAGACTGCTACGGCACTTGTGACAGTGTCATTAGTAACATACATTAAGGTACATTTTTCCCTTTGTATGCCGTGAAGGCTAATCTTGGCTCCAGATGAAGGTGAGTGTTAACTATACACCCTAGCCACTTTTCCACTGGAAAGAGCCACCCTTACCCATTGAATGGAGGGGGGGGGGCTGAGTGGACCTCAGAGCCTGTCTGGGTGCTTTAGAGTAGAGAAAAACCTGTTGTACCTGCTAGGAATTAAACCTTTATTCCTCAGTTTTCCATCCTATGGCCTAGGTATAACAGAACATAAATTTTATGGTATTGATATGATATGATATTTTATTTAACATTCCATAAATCCACAAATACAAACAAAGTTGGATACAGAACATGTCAAGAGTAATACATTATTATATAAATGTTTGGAATCAAACTGATTCCAAGTCAAATACATGAATGATGTTTAATACAGATGGGAACAAAACATTGTGTAACAAGAATGCATAGGATATGGCTATAGTTACAAACAGAGGAACAAGTCAGATACAGACAACAAGCAATTATGGAAAAATGAATACAAAATGCAATTATAAGCATGTGAATAACATTAACATGGCAATGACTGAAATTTTTTTTGTAAGACTTAGTGACAGTAAACATAGATTATTAAGGCTATATATTAAGTAAATGGTCTTATTAAAGACATTTAATGGCATATTTTCAGCTTATGATAGATTTATGTTGAAAATATTCTTCTAGGGAGTAAAAAGAATGTATAAGTAGGAATCGTTTTAAACAAATTTCAAATTTCTTAACATTATTAGATATATCTTTAATGTATGGAGGAAGACTGTTGAAGATCTTAATGCCCTTTGGTATACAGTAAGAATAGTTATGGGTTTATTAATAATATATGTCATGTTTCAGGTGAAACTATGGCACATCCCAGAGAAAGGTTTGGAAGAAAGTTTGTGTAATGCAGAATGTACTTTCTCCCACAAGCAGAGAAGAGTGGAGACTGTGTGTTTCCATCCTACTGCTGATTGTCTGCTGACAACAACTTCTTACACAACATTGACATTATGGGACATTAGCTCAGAGAAAGAACTGCTCTGTAAGTGTTATGACAAGGGTAATGTAGATACCCAAGCCTGCAGTTAACATGTCCCCCCCCTTCCCCTTCTTTTCGGTGGCGCTGCAACCCAACGCGGGTTATGGCCTCTTTCTAGATCACACACAATGACGCACCACAGTCGGTAGGACTCCTCTGGATGAGTGATCAGCTCGTCGCAGAGACCTCTACCTGACAACACACAACACTCACAACAGACAAACATTCATGCCCCCGGTGGGATTCGAACCCACAATCTCAGCAGGCGAGTGGCCGCAGACCTATGCCTTAGACCGCGCGGCCACTGCGACCGGCTAGCATGTCCTGTACCTGTTATATTTTAAGGCATAACCTCTGAATTTGAGGGGTTGTCATGATAAATTGGTTGGTTGGTGGTTACATATTTGCGTTTTATTTATGCATTTTGAGCCAAAACTGTACATGGCAAGTGTGCATTGTCATGTTTTAATGACAGTACCGATTGCGATTCGCCAAACACTTTGTTAAGCAAAAGACCTGTACTCTCGTTACAGTTATTAGTAAATGGAACGGTTACTGTCACAAACCAATGAACTTCGTGCAGCAGATTCCTTCTTGGGAAGTTAATGTATTGGTTTGCAAAGAAATTTCCCATCTTTGATAGAAACTAAAGGTTGTGTTATTGAGAATTGTATCTTGCACATTTTTCATATGTGTGTATTTGGTATGAGCCTAATAAAATTAAATAAAAGGTCACATATATGGTAGATGTGCAGTCAAAACACAACTGTCTTTATTATTAGCTAATGGTTGTACGCTAGCTGTCAATAACAGTTGTTGACGGCAAGTGTACCACTGTTAGCTAGTAAAGATAGTTGTGTTTGGACTGCATGTCTACCATATATGTGATTTGACAAACACAACAGGGATGTCTCACCTCAAGATTAAATAAAAGGTATTTTAGCCATATCTTTGATGCACCCATGGCCCTACTTAAAGATGGGAAAGCAACAGCTAAAAATACATTTTTATTTAGAAAGCATCAGTAATGTGACAAAAGGCCTTGGCATGATGTTTAGTGTTTGTTCCTGTTCATTTTTCTCTTGTAGCCAATGCCGAACATAGTGATGTAATTCAGTCTTTGAGCTGGAAGAAGGATGGAACACTGTTGGCAACTTCTTGCAAAGACAAACAGGTTCGAATATTGGACCCACGCTTACCAGCAGACTGTTTTACACATACGGCTAATAGTCATCAGAGTATCAAGGACTCAAGAGTGGTGTGGCTGGGAGACACAGGCAGGATTCTCACAACTGGATTTGATTCGGTAAGTACAGACACTAATGTTCTGTGTTGGAAATGTACATAATGTACAGTTTTCTGAATTCTAATTGGCAAACTCCATGGAGCACGTTTGTTTGTGAAACACTGATGATTGTTCAGCTGATCGTGAATTTCATCCCTTTATTGTGGACCCAGTCCTGAGCCAGATGAATCCAGCTCATACTCTCCTACCACGTTTTTTTCAGAGCCATTTTAATGTTATTGTTCTGTATATGCCCTTTGTCTTCAAAGTGCTCTGTTTATTTAAGGGTTTGATGATCCAAATTTTTACTATTAAAGCAAGGGATGCCAGAAGAATAACAGCAGCAGAGATGAAATACATGAGAAGAACAGCAGGATACATTTGGACTGATTACAAAACAAATGCACAAATTACAAAGGAATTAAAAATAACCCCAATTTTAGACAAATTACTGGAATACAAGAGAAACTGGATACAACATGTAAATAGAATGCCCCGTAATAGATTACCCAGGGTAATGAAACGCTATTCCCCAACTGGCAGAAGGAATCATGGCAGACCTTTGAAGAGACTTCTGGATACGTGA
>Ga0268261_10002422_pt1 | contig 13356 bp, 14 predicted proteins | sample TergutNc150P1_FD_190353 | JGI IMG/M metagenome (GOLD analysis project Ga0268261, IMG submission 190353) | Nasutitermes corniger P1 segment gut microbial community from laboratory colony in Florida, USA - Nc150 P1 (SPAdes) (version 2) | ecosystem: Host-associated > Arthropoda: Insects >... | reverse complement strand
TTACTGTGACTAGGTTTCCCATTTTCATGGTTTATTATTTTCCAGGTAGTTGCCATTTTATTATTGGAGTTAAGAATAAGTCTATTATAGTGTAATTTTTTAGCTGAGAGAATTACATTAGAAAGTAGTTTACAGTACTTTTTATAGTAGGTTTTTAGGTTCTCATCATTATTGTGTCTCCATAGGAGGAAAAGTTCTCTTTTCCTTTTACAGGATGTCTTTATCCCGGTGGTCATCCAGTGATTATTATCATAAGAATTCTTAATTGTTTTTTTATGAAAGCTGGAATAGTAGTACCTCAGATATGTGTTAAGAAAATTATTAAATATTTCATTGACGTTATCATCCCCAAATACGTTATCCCCCTGTTCATAGCTTAGCTTAATTTGAAAATCGGTTAGAAAGTTATTGTCAAGTTTTATAGTGTGAATGAATTTTACACTTTTATTCGGAATCAGTAAATTAAGTAGAATCAGGCTTTGCCCATCATGGTCCGAGAGTCCATTTGAGCATGATTGTATAGTATAGCTTCTACTGTTATCAATAAATATATTATCGATTAGTGTCGCTGAGTTATTAGTAATTCTTGTAGGAAAAGGAACTGTGTCGTTTAAATTATAAGTACCTAATAAACTACCAAGTTTACAATGAACAATGACATACAATTCTTTCCTGGCATGAACATCTATAATTACTAAACCATACGTAACGTTGAGGATTCCTCGGAAACCTGAAGAATTGAAGGTTACAATGTGTGTCGCTGTTGTAACACCCTCTGGCATCGCACACCCTCTGCATTCTATTGGCAATACAATAAAGTAAAATAGTAATCATGCACCTTGGTCGACGAAATAATCAATAATGAGCAACAGTTATGACTGTAAGTTATTTTCACACACATCCTACGCCATGCAAACTAATCATCATCATCATAATCATCACACTTATAAATCACCAAAGCAAAATTATTCAGCACAACTCTCACACACTTCCAATAACGATAACGTCGTCTTAACTCGTACTAAAATTATAACGGCAATTACTTTAAAAAATTTTTTCACGTGCCTAGTATGTGATTGGCCAAGCACACATAAGATACCTTTCCTGCCATCTATTTTATACAAAACGCACCCACTGTGACAAGCAGGCTACAAGTAACTCCACCGTGGCCGCTTGTGGCGCCTCAGTGCTTGTTTCCAGAGCCTCTTTAAGTTTCACTGGCATCCTAGACATGGATCAGAGTCAAGATTAATAAATTACTGCTAATCCGTGGCAACGCAGCTCCTAGTGCTGCCATCCATTAACGCGAGGCACTTCGGACATTGGCAAACAGCGCCTCTACCGGTACTCCCGAGTACTATACGTATAAAACTCGATTACTATGTCTCGAATTCAACAGAAAAAATAGTTCTTCTAATCGTTACAACTCACTTCCGTGTATAATGCACGTAAAGGAATTTAGATTAGATAATTTAAAAAAAAATGCTCATTATTTTATATGAGAAATTGACATATCATTTCCTTTACATTGCAATATCTATACAGACAAATGTATTTACATTTATCGTTTATGGTATAGCAGTTACTATATTCCTTACGTTTTTATGTGATGGGCTTGTACAATTACAATTAATTCCACAAGTCCACTATGTAAACAATGCGACATCCTATAAAAACAATTCACATGCCATACATAATATCTTAATATGCGTGGAAACACCCACCTATCACTTCTCTTACCTCTATTCAGTCCTCCGTTTCTCCTCACGGCTCTCCTTCCTCTGTATATGCACCACTCCACGTACCGACCCAGACGATAGTCGCTTAACCGTTACAGCATAATTAGTTCTCCGTTTTCCCTCACAGCAAAACTCCTCTATAGCCTCTGATCCACGCAACAAATCAGACCGCAACTATTTCTCCATTACACATCAGAGCAACCATCTCTCTCTCTCCCTCTTTCTCTAACTCCAGTCTCTGTTCTGCGCTCCAAAACCGAGCACCGCTTTCCATCACATCAACGGTCTCACCATCTATCTTTGTCTATCTGCGGTCACTGCTCCGTACACTCACACGGCAGCACACTCCTTACATCACAGCAGCGCTCTCACGTTCCCTCTATCTCTGTCTCCGATCACCCATCCTTAACCTGCCAGAGCACCTTAACGGCGGTGGCAAAACGGCCCTTTTTAGTGCCACAACTGAAGGGACTAGTTCTGCAAGTCACGTCTTACAAATCTGCCAACCAACCAATGGCAGACCAGACAATACGACAGAGATCTGTATAAAAGAGACAATCTTTCCATGGACACAATTGTAAACTATGTGAAAAGATCTTACTAGCTAAGATATTAAATGAAATAAGCGAGCCAGACTAATGCGAGACAAGCAGTTTGGGTTCAGACCCAGGCATAGCACGCCCTTGCAGCTGGCCAGCTTCGTTGAAAGAATAACCAGGAACTTCAGTGAAAAAGGGCTAACAGGCGCAGTTTTCCTTGACGTGGCCAAAGCCTTCGATACCGTCTGGATCGATGGCCTCCGTTACAAGCTAACACTTTTGAACTTCCCGTCCTGCTTCTCGTCAGCTACCTGGAGTCATACCTCAACGACCTTCAACGGTGGTTGAGTGAATGGAGGATCGCCATCAATGTTTCTAAGAGCACCGCGACAATCTTCGCGCGTGCCGGACGACACTTCATGCAACCCCGACCAGTAACATACTTCGGGGAACCAATCCAATTGGTCTATACAACTCGTTATCTGGGGTTAACCCTGGATACACGACCCACCTGGTCGCCTCACATCGATCAGGTCAGAAAGAGGACTGATCAAAGGCTGGGTATGTTAGATCACCTCCTGAATACGAAGAGTGATCTCTCCGTCAGGAACGGAGACCTGCAATATAAGCAGCTCATCCGCCGCATGATGGATTATGCGTGCCCCGCATAGAGGTCCGCTGCCCGTTCCCATGTCCGGAGGCTACAGGTGTTGCAATCCAAGTGTCTTCGCCTTGCTACTGGTGCCCCCTGGTACGTAACAGGCAGATACACGAGGACCTGGGTGTACGGTTGTTTGTCGACCACATTAGAGCCCTAAATGCGAGCTTCGACTCAAAGTTAGCTGACGTGGAGAACCCCCTTGTACGGCAACTCGGCATACCCCGCCGCCTCACGTGAGTCAAGGGCGGCAAGAGCCAGCAGGCCAGTCGAGTCCATCGCCCGCGACGGCCAAGTTGACCAAACGAATCGCATTCGACGCTGATCAGCCGACCGCTTTTCGGTTAACCTGATTGAGGGTTTCCGTGATTTTCTTCAGGTGTAAGGCAAATGCCAAGGTATACGATTCAAAGTCGGGGCACAGCCCGCACTCTCCTCTCCCAGGCGCGGCGGCTTCGCCTAAGCGCCTGACAAAAGAAGAATTTGCGACTGAGCCAGTCTGGGCTCAGTACCCAGACAGCCAACCAACAAAAGTTTATCCCTTCCATAATTAGTTTATGCCGCTTAGGCACTTGTCTTTAGCAATCAGTCAAGGCCCTCAGCCTGACTTCAAAATCGTTAGCGTAAGCATATTCCCATGTTATATTTAAGGCGTCTGTCGTAGAGCCCAGGGATGCGGCCAAACACAGGAATGGCAGGGGGACGTCGACTTGCGCTTCGCGCAAGTCTCCACCCCCAGTTAACACTTTGGCTTGGCTTGGTTTGGCCGCAAATCATCAGTCGGAATGAGTAAACTGTCTAAGACACTTCAATAAACACTCGCCGCACCGATACACCGAAAAGGGATTAATGTCGCTTGACGCCTAACATCAAAACGACAACTAACGAGCGGGCTGGAGCTTGTCGCGCTCCCAGAACCGGTCGGCCACGCATCTCACTGCCGACTGCCGCAGCCACTGGAACGGCGACCATCGCCTCGGTTCTACACCGCGCAACGCACTGCGCAATCTCGCACTCAGGCAGCCCGCCAGCAGCGAACCACACACAGCAGGACCAGGCCAGCGCACGGCACTCACGACTATTAAGCAACTGTCAATCTGACTCTACGACTACCTCAAGACAAAAATAATTATTATGTATGTGTTACTGTCGCTTTCACTGCAACAATCCCATAGTATCCTACATATATTGGTGACCCCCGACGAGCGACACGACTGCATTTAACTTTGCAACATGAGAGGCAACTGACGAGACTTCCAGCACAGCAGTGTACAGAGTAGTGGTGTGCTTGCCGCCCTTCTGTCCCGACCGACCAGCTATCTGGTTCGCGCAAGCGGAGGCGCAGTTCGAGATGTCAGCTATCACGCACCAGCAAACCAAGTTCAATTATGTGGTGTCACAACTCAACCAGCAGCAAGTGGCCGAGGTGGAAGACATCATAACTTTACCACCGGAGCACGAGCCCTACGACGGCTTAAGGCAGAGCTGGAGCGCCAGGTTTTTACCTCATGCCAACAGCGCGTGAGACAGCTCCTCTCGCATGAGGAAATGGGCGACCCGAAGTCATCACAGTTTCTTCGGAATCTCAAGGGCTTAGCACAGACGTCCCAGACGAATTCCTTCGCACCATCTGGGCCACCCGACTCCCACCACACGTGCAAGCCATACGTGTCGGCCAGACTGAGGGCAGTCTAGAATCAGCTTCGTACCTCGCGGACAGAATTTGCGAGGTCACTCCGCTACCTACCACAGCGATCGTCTCCCCTTCGACGCTCGATACCACAGCCGGCCTACAAGAGCGTGTCGAGGAGCTCACGCGTCAGGTTGCCTCACTGCGGGCATCACAACACTGCAGCCGCTCGCAGTCCAGAGACCGCCGCCGCAGCACACCCAACTACTCTCCGACGCCCCACGATACCTGCTGGTACCACTGGAAATTCGGGGAAGCCCAAACGTGCACCCACCGTGCTCCCGCCAGCAGACGGACTCCCGCCAAGAGAGACTCTCGCCAGCAGGAAAACTTTACCAGAGGACGATAACGGCGGCTAACGTCTGCGCCACCAGCTCCGGCCGCCTCTTCACTACGGGCCATATCACAAAGCAGCGGTACCTAGTGGACACGGGGTCCGACCTGTGCGTCTTCCCACGTAAGCTCCTGCCGGGGCGCAGGGAACGCACAGACTACACCCTGTACGCTGCCAACGGGACCACCACCCCCACATATGGATGGACCTCAAGGAACCTGAACCTGAGACTGCGCCGTGATTTCACATGGCGTTTCGTGATAGCGGACGTGGAGCTGCCCATCATTAGTGTGAACCTGCTCTCCCATTATGGACTCCTCGTCGAATGCAGAAAGAACCGCCTTTTCGACGGGGTCACATCGCTGTCCACACCGAGCCTCATCGCGCCACCAGCTGTCCCGAGCGTAAAAGTCATCGCAGGGGGCACGCCCCCAGACAGCCTCCTGGAGGAATTTCCGGGGCTGACAAAAGCAGCAGGGAGCCATCGCGAAGTGCGGCACAACTCAACACACCACATCCGGACAACCTGCCCGCCTGTAGCCTGCCGCCCACGCCGCCTGGACCCAGACCGCTTGGCTGTGGCCAAGGCCGAGTTTGACGCCATGCTGAAGGTCGGTACAGCCAGATGCGCCGAGGGCCCATGGTAATCCACCCTCCATCTATTGCCCAACAAGGACAGCGGTTGGAAACCCTGTGGAGACTACCGAGCTCTCAACGCTCGCACCGTCCCTGAAAGGTACACAGTCCCACACATGTAAGAATACTCCCACCGCCTTTCTAGGTGCACCACATTTTCCAAAATTGACCTTGCAAGGGCGTACTACCAGATTCCTGTCCAACCCCAACGACATCCAAAAGACAGCCATCACCGCCCCTTTCGGCCTTTTAGAATTTCCCTGTATGTCCTTTGGCCTGCGAAAAGCCGCCCAAACCTTCCGTTTCATGGACGAGATCCTCTAAGACTTTGATTTCTATTCTGCATATATAGACGACATACTTTTCTTTAGCCGTTCCCCCCCAAGAGCACGACCAACACCTCCGCATCCTCTTCACTCAACTCCAAAATTTCGGCATCCTTTTGAACTCTTCGAAGTGCGTTTTCCGTGTCCCCAAAATCTCCTTCCTCGGATACAGAATCTCGTCCATGGGTTCCCAGCCCCTCCCGGAACGTGTTGCAGACCTTTAAGCCTGTCCCTCTCCCAAGACCGTCAGCCAATTCCGGTGTTTCTTGGGAATGCTAAATTTCTATCTGCGTTTCCTTCCACACGCAGTCTCCAGTCAAGCCCCTCTCCACGACGTACTTTCCGGCCCCAAATTCAAGGGCTCCTATCCTGTTACCTGGTCCGATGCACTCGTCGCAGCCTTCGACGAGTGTAAAGCAAGCCTGTGTCGAGCTGCTCTCCTAGCTCACCCAGAGCCAACCGCTCCACTCGCTCTGGTCACGGACGCTTCAACCACCGCCATGGGTGCCGTCCTCCAACAGCGGGTGCAAGACGTCTGGCATTCTTCTCCAGAAAGCTGAGCCCGGCCCAACAAAGTACAGTGCATACGACAGGGAACTCCTGGCGATTTATGAGGCTGTGAGGTACTTTCACCACATGCCCGGCATTTCATCGTCCTGATAGACGATAAACCGATCACCTTCGCTTTCCACCAGAAGAGGGACAAGTGCTCACCACAGCAGTTTAACCATCTGAATTTTATCTCGCAATTCACGACGGACATCCGACATATATCCGGCCAGGACATCGTCGCCGACACGCTTTCCCGGGTTGAGGCAATCACCGCTCTGGTAACACATGACGCGCTTGCAGCAGCTCAGGAGAGTGACGACGAACTACGGACGCTTCTGGTGAGTACCATAGCACTACAGTTCGAAAAAATCCTCATCGACACCAACAACTGTATTGCTGACCTACTGGTGTGATAAAATCTGGAACTTCCTCATTTATGACCTTCTGCCTAGTAGCTTTATTCATCGACTGCAACCAGCTTACCTAATCCAGTTAACGTCAACTCCCTTCTTTAAAGCATTTGTCCAATACAATTCAGATGACTCTAAGTGAGCCATCTTTGACATCACCTTCTCCAAAACAGTCACAGCAGTACCAACAGTCTCCACCAACTACTCAGATATGCAAGAGACTACTATACTGCTGTGCTCCTTTTTTGCATATGTCACGACTGCTATTATTAAGCAAGCGCTTGGCAATGAAACCACTGACATATGGCACTGAAAACTTTTTCATATCACATGCACACACCGCAACAATCACTCCACATTGTACTTCTTTTCCAATATGAACAATGTCTGGAACACTGTCAGTGGTCTCACAGTCATGACTTGTCAATGGACTGGTTGATGAAACATTGGATGGCTTGAGAAATAAGTATAAGTCCTCACAGTTAGTGCCATACAGGCTTCTGTAAGCAAGACCATTAATGTTGACTGTCTTTAGGGCATCTACAAACTGTCCAAGAGATGGGTTATTGTTTGAACCACAGTGCAAAACAAATAGCACCAAATGTGTTCTCAAGAACATCCTGATTTAGGTTTCTGGTCTCAAGGAATATGAACTTTGGCTCCTCACTCGCCTTCCTCCATACATGCTGTACAGCACCTGAGGTAATTAACCAGCCGTTTTGTGAAGGGGGAGGAAGCACTGATTCAGATTCCTTGTTGAGGAAGGTCCAGGGTATCACTTCTCCAGTATTCCATGTGCTGACTGGTACTGGTAAGACAGCAATGCAAAAGCTTTCCATGGTCAGGATAGTGTGTGACACCAATGAAATTGTCAAAGAGGTCATCGATCTCTTAAACAAACGTTGCTCTAGCAAGGCATCTGTTGTCAACGGGACCTGAAAAGAATATTACAAACATGTATGTTATCTTTGACTTACAGTTGCATAAAGTAAGAGTGAATTTCAAACTGAATTACATGACAAGGCTGTTCACATAACGAACCTTTTAAAAACATTTCTCCTTACTTGCAGTCACATGAGTACCTATAGCTGCAGCTACAGTACATTTGCGCAGCTAAGCTGACTTTCATGGCATCCCGTGTAAAGGGTTTCAGGTGTCTGTCAGTTGTATTATGCAGCAGATAATACAGCTCATGCTGTTTGTCATTTTCATACACCTTCAATATGTCTGCCATTTACAACAACCCCAAGCCCAACACTTTATGTGTAAGGAAAGGATTATGTGTGCATTTAATGAGATGAGAAGAATCAAACGCTGCTGCAATTTCTTGTTAATGAAACCTGAAGATAGGTAGGTGTCTTTTCAGAAACACCCAACTGTTTCAAGGCCTTGACATTGTTGGCGCCCATGTCACACACAGTGGCAACAACTTCCAGTACTGCATTGTGGGAGGCATCAAGAATTGCCATCAAGAAATTAATAAGCATCTCGCCCTTAGTGCTGTTGCGAATCAAATAGAAAGCTACTGGTTGCTTCCACTTTTTACGTAGACCATGAAGCATGAAGACCAGGGCATGATAAGCAATACTGCTCATCCTGCCGTGGCTTCCAAGGTCCTCAAAGCATTCGGTAAGTCAATCTTCTGATTGAAATGCAAATGCTCTCTGACTGACATCTCGTCAAACATGAGACAACACATGCGATCTTCATCAGATATTGTCTTACATTGTCTTTGAGTATACTAAACAAATGGGCATTAATGCCCATCCTAAATTGGACAGAGTTTAGAAGGGATTGTAAGGTTCTTCTAGAAGGTAGGGGAAATAGGGACCAGAGAAATGCATTGGATCTGGGGCTACATTTTAGGAGAGCCAAAACTTTTTCTTTAGGCTCATGCTAACTATTCCTAACAATAGATGCCAAAAAACTTGAAATATCTATATTCAAAGAAGACGAAAGTAGACTGTATCAGAGGATTACTGTCCAACTGACAAACCTACTTCAGCTTGTTTGCCCTGTACTTCTTCCTAAGCTCTCTGGTCCAAATCAAGCTTTTAGTACAGAATGCCTTGTTTTGCGCTTTGGGGAAGAACTTTGAAGGCTGACACTCCCCAGTTCTCCACCACAAGTATTTTCATAAACACAGCCAAGGGGAATGGAGGATTCTGTACTTGAAAATATTTTGGATGTCGTTATGGACAACTTGGAATAGGTTTTAATTGATTTCTGGGCAGGAAGGTAATCTGGACAAGCAACAAGTGGTGACGAGGAACTCATAGGAGGGATAAGGAAGGTAAGTTCTGTAGGTTTTGGTGCTGAATGTGAGTGTGATAATGTTCCACAGAAAGTAGGAACTACCTTTCTGTTCAGGCATATACACTCAGGTGATGTAAAATCACCCTCTGAAAAATGCTGGCTGCAAACAACCATCCAGCTGAGTTGTTTTATAATCTGTGCACTGAACAGCACACCCAGACTGTCTGCCCACAGCTGAGCCCTGCACACAGAAGAAAAAGCACAGAATATAATTACAGTGTCATTCACTGGCTAATGTCCTACATTGTATTTACCATGCTAGCTGATCTGTAGCTCAAATTACAGGTAGTGAGACATGTAGACTACAGTGTATGTAGTCAATTACACAGATTCTTTTGTCAAATCGATGAAAGTAACTGCATAAATTAACATAGATTAATAAGGCATTAGGTATGTGCAAAATTAAAATAATATCAAATAATAGTACACTATCACTGAATTTTGAATTAAAAATATGTATTTTTGGCGCATAAGACCCAGTATATGATACTGTTTGTTATATAAACAGACAGCTGCAATCTTCGCATATCATTAACATAATTCATGACACCATATAGGATTCTTTGGAAATATAAAAAATTTCAAATCTGCATTACTGCTGCTTCCATTGCATTGTTGCAAGCAGCAGTACCGTTTTCTGTCCATTACGGACCTTCATAAATTCATTATTCATTAAACACTGCCAGCAAAATATTTTAAATTAACCTTTAGGAACCGTGCGTCCTATATACAGGACGGGCGTACCGCTGCCCTCCAGATGTTGCACTTTGTTTTTTTCAACAAATGTAAGTACTGAGTATTTTAAACATGCTGCACACTCTACGTTTTTCTCTTCAAAATGCCGTTTATTTCATAATGCTACATTTTTTGGTTCATGTATTATTCACATTTTACATACAGGATGTGCTAAAATGTAAATGTAAAACTCCAGTGCCAAAAGGTTAATCAAACAACAGCATCGAGATTTTAGAACGACAATTATTAGCCAGCACGGTCATTATATGAGTTATATAGCGATGACATTCACTTACCTTGTCGATGTTAACTGCTGAATATACAACAAAACCAAACCTTACTCTAAACGCACTATACACTTACGTACACCCTCCTCCAATACGTCGACGAAATATACGTTACGCGCTAAATTCACATAAATTAATAGAAGTATGTAATTGGTTGACTGCAGTTTGCCACCTGTTGTGAAAAATGCTAAGTGCCATCAATTAATAGAAGTCTGTGATTGGTTGACTGCAGTTTGCCACCTGTTGTGAAAAATGCTAAGTGCCAACTACGTCGTATAAGAGATGTCGATAAAGGCCGCCAAGTTCCCTCCCCGGCTGACCCACTTGCCACGGCGTGATCCCGGACGTCGTATTCCCCACAGATCAAACATGATGATACGGATAGCAAATTCATTGATATACGTACGTTGACCAACAGAATTGGTGGCATATATGTGCGGCCCACCGCCCTAACGTGCTGCTGACGCAATATTTACCACCGCCATGCCAATGTCACTCCCGATGATGTGGTTTTGCTACGTAACATTCCCCTCACATTTGACAGATGACAAATTAAATTTGATTGTAGATTATCCTCTTTTAAGACATGACACCTTGTGGCTGTTGAATGGCTAAGTACTTATCTGCTCAATTACAAAGCATCACAACCTGCACGACCATCAAGTTGATACCATGTGCGAACCTAAAATCTGACAGCTTCATACCTTTTTTATATATAAGAAAGAAAGTAAAAGGAAAAAATAACAGAAAAAAAGGTCAATATCAAACCTTGTGCATTTGCTTCTCATCCATACTAGAATTTTCCTGAACTCTTCTCACATCCACAAACGTATGTTACTATATATAACTATATACAAGCTACTTGTAAATGTTTTCCTGGCAAGTGGTGTCGGCTCATTAGGCCACTACAGGAATATGTTTAGAAGTAGCTTGTTGTGTGTAACAGAGTTGTACAGAAACACACACCTGTGATTTGATACACCAACAGGGATGTCTTACATCAACACTTCCCACCTCCATCAGCCAGTACAAGACTGTTGCTAGATCTTGAAACAAGCACTTGGAATATTACACTGTAACTCTGCCCAGTATTATGAACACAGAAATGTCCACAGAGCAAAACACTATTGGCAAGCTCATGCAACAACAGCAACATGACACCAGTTAACATTAGAACCAAAGCAGTCATACATGTATACAGGTTTCCATGTAACTTGTCTGTTATGTCCAACTGACATCAACCAAAATTGCAAGATGTAGACAGTTTTTAATAAAAATCCCCTCAATACAACTTTGAAGCAAATGCAGCCAGTTGGTGTGTCCCTGTTCTTTTCAGGTGGATAGAATGCATGAAGCTAATACTCACTTTTTATATCACTTTGTAAAAGTACCCAGAAATGTGCCATACAGGCATCCTGATGAAGGGGATAGCAAGCAGACATTATTACATAAACCGTATGTCTAGAATGGTGCATGGGATTTTGTTCATCACATTTAAAGTGTTTAAGTTGTGGGTTTATTAGGGATCTTGTAATATTGCATTTCTACCACGTACATCCTTAATTATAAAAATGAAACCAATTACATGGTCAAAATGTGCACATAATTGGTTTTCACTTGTTAATTGTTTATTAGGAACATGGTTTGTGTTTGGATGTAATAATTTGTAACACTGAAATTTTTATTAAAATAAAATTCACCAGATCAGTATATTGCTACAATGACAGCATTATTATTATTATTATTGGCTGTTAAAAGTCTAAGATCTCTGGATGGGAGAAAGATGGTGAAAGTCAGATAAGCAAGATACAAGAATATGAAGTATGGTACTTATACCCTGGGTTTATAATTAAAATGTATGTTTATGTGTCTGTACATTTCTTCTTACAAATAGATATAAAATTATTTCCATTTCTGTATTACATCTATATTTTTAACACATGCACACTGAAGACACAATCACAATTCTCTCTCTCTCTCTCTCTCTCTCTCTCTCACTCACTCATACACACACATTCCAAAGAACACAGAGCTCATAAGACTTTTGTCATGATTCTGAAGGGGCTTCTGACCATGTAAAAGCAGACATGAATATTTCTTTAAGAGCATTTAAACATCTATCAAATTTTTGAAAAATATACTGTTCTGCAATGTTTGGTCCAAATTAAGAAGAAGATTCTATGCTAGATAAGTTAACAGAGGTTAAACAATCTGAAGTATGTCAAAATAGATTACCTCTTATTAACATTCTGGAAGGATTTTTAGCATGCAGAAATAAGACTCTACAAATGGAAGATATACCTTTAATCCTTGACTTTTTGTTAGCAGAGTTTCACTTAATAGTAGGAACTGTTACAAATTTATATATTAAACATTCTGTTTAACACATGCTCTTAATGTGACCAGAAGTTCCTTCTGAACCTTATGGAAGGCATATAATGAGTCTGAAAGTACACAGCATAGGATAGTTGCTATGCATTGTGAACACTGCCAAAGCAGTCTTTTCTGTGGTATACAGTGGGTCACAAAATCAGCAATTACTTGACAAAGTTTAAGTTGCTGCCAACTTACTGACAACATGCACTGAAACACAAGCATGACTCCTTCCATACTGGAAAACTCCGAAGAAAAACAACACTGTGAATTGTGATGGAAGCCTCAGATAAAAATGTATCAAGTAGAAGAAATTTACAGCAATGCAGATTCAAGTCTTCTGGGATGTTATGCTGTAGCTGGATGAGTACAGTACAAGCTGAGCTGGTTCATCCAGCACTGGATGGTAAGGAAAGTTGCAAAGGAGAAGCTTATAGAGGCCCATTACATTTCACCATTCCATCTACTGGCAACACACAACACTAATTCTAAGTTCAAAAAGCAAAAGTTGATCAAGGAAGACTGTTTATAGGGTAAATTTACATAAGGGAACAATAATGACAGCGACTGCATGATGTGTGTCTTGGTGTCTTGTTGGAATTTTTACACTAAAAACACACCATGTTATGTAAATAGTAATGAAAGGAAGCACAGTGCAGCTGGGAAAAAGTTACAAATTATATGGTGGCTAGGTAAGATGAAGATACACGTTAGGTGTTTGTTGTTGTTGTTTGTTTTTTTTTTTTTTTTTTTGCACAACA
>Ga0268261_10002421_pt1 | contig 13359 bp, 10 predicted proteins | sample TergutNc150P1_FD_190353 | JGI IMG/M metagenome (GOLD analysis project Ga0268261, IMG submission 190353) | Nasutitermes corniger P1 segment gut microbial community from laboratory colony in Florida, USA - Nc150 P1 (SPAdes) (version 2) | ecosystem: Host-associated > Arthropoda: Insects >... | reverse complement strand
CGAAGCTAATAATCGCTCTTCGCAGTAGCGCGAACACCTAAATCTGAAACGTATTTTGAAAAGGAAAGTAATCAATAATTTTTTTCTCTAGTCTCAAACGAACTAAAACCCTAGCACATATCCAAAGTTAGACGGAGTGAGTTAAGACAGACACAGACCTGGTACTAAGACTGACTCCAGAAACAAAATGCAAGTTTTGGCATCGTCGATAGAAAAGTCTGTCATTGAATCTGGTCCTGGGTCATTTCATTTGTGTTCATTGTGGTAGGTCAAGTTTTTTTGTTTGTATACAGCTTGTCTTGCTTTATACTAAGTTACAGCATGATGTCTTGCCTGCCGCTGTACCAAGTTACACTCTCCGTGTTGGCCGTCCAATATTTTGCCTAGGAAAGGTTTCCTTTGCAGGGTTTAGCAACTTTTCTATATTCTTTCATATCATATGAGCTATAATTTTATCCCAAAGTTTATTGCTTTCATTTTCTCAACATTTACTGTAAAAGCAGAGTTTTAAATCTGACGGCTTTTTATTTCAAATTTCTTCGAAACTTTATTTAATAATTTCCTTTACGTATGAAAGTACAGATTTTATTTGGTTCTAAATCTCTTGCTTTTTATTTCCCGTCGGCTCGATTAATTTATAAAACTTCGACGTGCAATGAAGAAAGTGCTGTTTGTGTCTGATGCATAATGTGTCTGCGAGCCGAAGAAAGACATTTCCAGGACCGTCTTACAATGTGTTGGGTGAAAACCTAATTTTAACTGCAGTACCGGTGCTTTGAAATAAAGTGTGTGGACTCCGACTGAAGCAAAGCGAAAGTGCGATGAAGGCTGCAATGACTGCCGTTATGCGAAATTGTCCGAGCGAAGTAGCAATGCGAGTTGTCAGATAGAATATTGTCCTTTCCGTGACACTTTCTGTCAGATATTTGTAATGTATTCTTTCTTGCACAAGAAAAACCTAGGAAATTACTGAGGCTGCTTTGTTACGTGAGTATTTCAACACTGTTGTTTGTAGCGTAGACGAGATGCCGTCCTGTTAAGTTAGGCAGCGGCGTAGATGGTTACGAGCTGAATATCTTGTCAGTCGGTTCTCGGCAGGAAATTTGCTTTAGCAGGGTATGAGGGCGATCAATAGGAAGACGGATACCTTCTTGGATTGACGTAGTGTTGTCTGGTAACATGTTACCATCAAGTCCTTTGAGTGAAGATGGAAGTAGCATGTCTCTCCTAACTGTTGATTACGAAGTGCCAGGCTTAACATCCAGGCGTCATATTCTAAAAAAGAGTTACTTACAGGGACAATTGTCTACACTTTTCATATCGGCCCTGGGCGTCACCAAACTTCGCATTCAAAGCCTTTCTGCTTTTCGTTATTCTGGGTAAAGAGCGGTCAGAACGTGATGCTAACTTTTTGCTTCTAAGTACTGAAGACTATTGCGATTCTACTTGGGGCTTTACCCGCATGACACCAATGCGCATTTGTGGCATAATGGTCAGACACAAAGACACATTAACCTTTCTTTACTTACAGCTGATGCTATCTTTTATCAACTACAATATAAATCATTCTTATCTGAAATTAACTGGCACTAGATAAAGTAGCTCTCATTCTTTCAGCTTCATGTAAAGGAAGTTCGTTTTAATGTCTCACTGCTACGCGACTTGGTCATTCTCTTGATTTATTTTATTGATTCCAGGAATGTTATTAAAATATATTTGCAAAGTGCGCAGACTTTTCTGAAAGGATTATTTCCGTGGGCCCCTAGTGGGCCAGGGGCTCCACATTATCGTGGTTTCACACCACCATCAGACACCATCAGGACTCTACTAGACGAATGATCAGCCCGACGCGAAGAACTGTACATGACAACACACAACATTCACAAGAGACAGAACTCCATATCCCTGACGGGATTCGAACCCGCAATCCCAGAAGGTGAGCGGCAGTAGACACAATCCTTAGACCGCGCGGCCACTGGGATCGGTCCCAAAAGCATTCACCAACGTTAGTTGTGTGAAAAACGAAACAGAAAATAAAAAGAAAATTAAGGAAAATTTTAATTGTATCTTGTTCATATCCGCGCACTGATCTCACTATTTTATATAAAAATCCGACTAATGCACTATTTATGTTAACATCACATTATTCACACTGTTACACTCCCACATGTTTCAGCCCTCAAGCGTCCATCTGATGCATTTTGTGAGCAGGGTCAACAAAATACATGTCCAGATGTAAATATCTGGAAGTCAAAATGTATTTACATGTAAGCTATACTAAGTATATAATATACAATATACTACAAAGGGTGTATATATATATATGTGTGTAATATAAAATTATTAAATGTAAACACAGAATGAAAAATAATTAATATGCTGTATACTCGTATTATCAACTGTCGTCATACCATTCATTCCGAATGATTTTATTATTATAATTTTGTATTTTTATTTTTATTTTCATGTTGAATGATTTTGTATTATATATATCCTTTATATTATATGCTATATTTTATAGTCAGCATAACGTACATGTAAATATGTTTGACTTTTATATTATACATTTTCCGTGCAACTGTATTACATTCACAGAACATCAAAACCAATTGTTGCGCAGTACTTCTCTTTATTTGTAGTTAGATCAACATGTTTCGCCCAAATTTATTGGCCTCCTATGCGGCGAAGCTTCAAATTGGAATTATTTTGTGTAGTCACAAATGCTGTAGTGTTTAAAAATATTAATTTATTAAATCCGATTTGTAGATAAAATACGGTTGGAATATAATTAAAATACAATGGGCCATATTGTAAAATTGAATATATTACAAAATTATACTTTGTTTTCACACATCTAAGTTTTCGGTTCTTTCTTCTTATGTACATTTTTGGACCAAGTGTTTGGTGTGTTGCATATACACTATGAATGAATACGCCAATAAATCTGCCCGAAATATTTTGGAGAACTAACTGCAGCACATTGGTTTTGATTCTTTGTGAATGTTTTGAATCCAAATATTTACATCTGGATATTTATTTTGTTGACCCTGCTCACGAAATGTATCATTTCTCCCCGAGGATGGCCCCTTGAGGGCTGAAACGTGTGGGAATATAACAGTGTAAATAAAGTGGTGTTAATATTTACAGCGCATTAGTCAGGTTTTTACGTAAAATATATAATTTTCAATGTACACACCTGATATTTTCTGTTTTCTAAAAGATGTTGGTAATGAACAACGATATATCAAATACACATTTTATGTAATATTGATAATGTCCAGTAACATTTTACATGTTATACAACATATAAACCAAATAACAAGAACTCGTATCCCGTGTAGTCTGGTTTGTTGGCTCCCCGATGATGGGAGTAACAATACGGTTGCTCTTCAGAGTATTAATAATGTAATTTGAAAACACAGTTGCTCTTCATAATTTATGGTTTATTGTGACTCTTTTATAGAAAGAATAAAATGAAAAATGAATATCCTTATAGTCCCAGTAGTTTAAGAAATGTGTCCCCACATGAATTAACTTGACATAATTTCTTGACAGATGTTGGTTGAAGAATTAACATATAATAGTAAATAATGTTGCTATGGGTTGGTTAATTTATTTTTAGACAGAAGCCATTACTACGAAAAATGTAGAGTAAGAGATAAACAATACGCGAAAAAATACAAGGAAGCGACAGATATTCGACATCGACAAATAACATTTAATTTACTGGTGTAAGACTGATGATGAAGTGATGCTTTTATCTATGCTGAAAGAGAGATTATTACTAAATTACGCTAAAATTATTTAATTAAGCCTCTCGTTAAACAAAACTTTTAATTCACTAAAATATTTTTAAAATAACGCACCGACCAATTCTTCTATGATTTCTAAATGTAAAGAAATATTAGACATAAAATTTGTAGTTTCATTTAAAAAGAAGCAACAAGCCGCTCTATAACGTAGAGCCTGCTACCAGGAAATTTAGTAACTGAGCTACTTTGACTTGTAGGAAAAAAAATTATGAAGCGATATATAGAAAGCGGAGGGTGGATTTTAATGAAGGTAAAGACAGGACGTTAGTGGTGGAGGAGCATGAATTAACAGCCGCATGATGACTACAAGACGACAGGGAAGGAATAAGAACAAGAAGGAGGAAGGGCTATGAAAGTATAAAGATGGACATAATACGATACTAAACCAAATAAAGATTTGTGAGTAAGGGAAATTAAACTTAAGTATAAAAAACGCACCAAAGACTGACATAGCAAAATGAGATGTCAGAAAGCTAACTCTAATGAATACTGTTCGTAGAGAAATCTCTTAGCCTTCCTTCCTTGGCATTAATATGTATAAATACTGCAGAGGACGAAGTGGGAGCATCATCCTCCATTTAGAACGACAGAAAATGGTGTGAAAACATAAATCATGAAATGTGAAATAGAATGTGACAAAAACGTACTCGTATTTTAAATTGAGCAATGTTGGGTTGTTTTTTCATGATGTAAATTGGTTTGAAAGTAGAGCCAGTTATTTCTGTTGCATCAAGTTAAAGAAAAGGCGGGCTTCTTTGACCGACTTACTTTTACTCCACTTGACACGTTATTTATATCCAAAACTTGGTGTTTTTTCTTTAAAATTAATGTTTATATATTTTGTCACACTGACAGCTGTTTTGCAAACTCAGCTGCTTCAAACTGTTGTAAAATAAAGGAACATTATTTTATGATGTGATATTTATTTACTGCAGTTGGTTTTCCACGCGGTGGCAGTGGTCGATAGTCTTGTACAAAAAATAGGAAAGAGACAGCCATATACAAAAGGAGAAACAATACACAAAACAATAAAAATACACAGAATACACAAAATAGAAAACAAACACACAGAACAAGGAAACGAACATAAAAAGAATATCAAAAACCACAAGTCGAGTAATTAGAAAATAAAAAGGGAAACAAATAATAATGAGACAATGTACTATATAGACTCTACATACATTTACATAAATATAAATCAATGATTATGCACATATTTCACCAAATATCTTTACTTCGTTTCACTTTACTTCCCTCCAATTCAATTCATGTCATTAAACATCATTTCACTTCACTGCACTTCATTACACTTCACTCTCCATTTTTCACTTTCCTCCAGTTTTGGAAGTTTCGTCATTACGCTTCAAAAACTCTTCACTTCTCCACTCTTTTTATTACTTTCATAAACCTCTTTCTAAAAATACGTGCTTTACAGGGAACGTCACCAGCGCCTCTGCAGGCAGTTGGTTCAAAAATTTGAATGTCCTATTTACAAATTAGTATTTACCAATATTTGTTCCTTGTTTCCTGGCCCTAATTTTACGATGGTGATCATCCCTGCTCAGTTAGCATGGTCCTTGTAATCTGTCCTCTTTAGCTTTCCATGCCCGTTCTCTTCTCCTCTTCTTCGAAGAAGGCGCAAATGCGAGGTATCTTCCTACGCAACGCCAAAGTTTCCCAGACCGAACTGTTCGTACGATTTGCAAATTTAGCTGCCTTCTTCTGCACACGGTCTGACGCGTTTATCTGAACTTCCTTGTATGGATGGCAGCACGAAGCCCTATATTCAAGAATCGGATGCACTAGTGACGTGTAGGCTAAACTTTTCGTATTACTATTTCCCTTTCTGAGAACACGGATTATGAAATGAAGTGCCTTCCAGGCTTCTTGTGCTGTGAAATTAAACTGACCAACCAGGCTTAAATCATTGTGTAAGATTATCCCTAAATATGTGCTGCTGCTCGCTTCTGATATTTTTTGGAACCCCAAAAAATAATTTAGAAGATCCTTCGCCTGAGCTCTCATGAAGATTGCAGCTTTACTTTTACTTGGATTTGATTTCCTCGCATTCGCTACCGCCCACTTCCACAAATCAGTCCAGATCTATCTGCAACCTTTCTATGTCACTATAATTCATGGTTTTCCTATATATTATGCAGTCGTTTGCGAAAAATTTAATAGTTGACTCCATGTACCTTCACATATTATTTACGTACACGAGGAAAAGAAGCGGTTCCACTACGCTCCCTTGTTGTACCCCTGACGTTACTCCAACTTCCTCAGATAATTGCCCTCCTACTATAACTCTCTACGAACGGCCTAAAAGGAATTTCCTTATCCATACGACTACCTTCGAATCCACTCCCAAGCCCGCAGTTTTCATAAGCAGCCAATCATACGGAACTAAATCGAAAGCTTTTGAAAACTAAATTATTGTCGCGTCTATCCTGGTTCCCTCATCCAGGGAATCAGCTATGTCCTGGAAAATTGTGACTGGCTTTCGCGAGATTATCTCGGTCTAAATCCATGTTGGCCTTCGTGTAACTACTTCCTCTTATCCCAGACTCGTCTGAGGTATCCTGTTAGGACATGTTTCGTTTGAATGCAGACCACTGGGTTAAGCTGCCTGTTCCGTAGTTTGTGACGACGGAGCCATCACCCCCTTGTAAAACGGAACCACTGTAGCTCTTTTCCAGTCACTTGGGATAGTAGTATTGTTAATTGTTATGTCCAATAGTCGCGCAAGATACGGAATCATGGCTTCCCCGTCCAGTTTTAGAATTTCGCTAGGAACGCCCTCCGACCATATTGATTTGTTTCTCCCGATCGCTGCTAGTCACTTCCTAATATTGCTAATGTTTATGGCGAAGTTTTCACCCAAGCGAGAGAGTCGTATTTAGTGGACAAATAATTTGTTCCTCCAAACGTCCATGGTTTTATCAACTAGCTTAACTTACGAATCTTTTACATGCAATGAACCGTGTGCTTGTTCGATGTGACACGCATGATCATAGCGAAGGAAAGGGCTCCAGCACCTTACTGAAATATAGTGACGAAAAATTTACTAACTGCAACACACTGAATTATATAGAATTGACTAAAGAAAAATTGGAAAGGCTGTGAGTGCTCCGCCCTTTGTAGCACCCTTTTTTGTGTGAGGTAGCAAAGCGAACTTTTGCTTAAAACAATATCTTCGTAAAATAATGTTTGTCTGTCAAATAAATCATATTCAAAGTGTGGAATTATGAATCTTGTGTTCCAGTTTAGATAATTTTGACAGCAAATTCCAAACCATGGCCCGAACGACCAGACTAGGGTTAACAAGCAACAGATAATTTGTTCGGGACGCTGAAGTAACACTCGGAATATCGTTGATTCCTCAGAAATAAGGCAGTGGAAATGGCTGTTCATAAATGAATGCGGCAGCAAGAGTCGGATTTCAACCGCTACGGAATAGTTAAGCTTGCGTCAAGCTGAAAAAAATGCATCAAAGTGCTCGGGGATTATATTCAAAGATACTGACACTTCGGTAGAATGAACGATCTACACTAAAGGTACAAGGACTTCTTATTTAACTTTAAACTCCTGCCAATTTGGAAGAAATGCATCAATGTGGTCGACGTTTATGCTGAATGATATTAATGCTCGAATAGTCATGCAACTTTTAAAGTTGTAATGATGTCTGACTTAGTTGTTAGTATCCAGGCACACTTGCTTGTTACACTCCTTCCTAGAAAGGGCTGTTCTTGGTAAAGTAGCATATATATATATATATATATATATATATATATATATATATATATATATATATGTTCACGTGTATTCCTGGTCAGTGAAATGAGCTTCGTATGAAAGGTGCTGGAGTCTGCGTCAATCCGCAAGTTTGTGTGTGCAGAATAGACAGGAAGGAAAAAGCCAACACACAATGTAGTAAAATTGAATTTTACGTGGGCAACTCCGCCTCTCCCTAGCCGTTTTTAACAAATTCTATTTTGTCCTTTCCACTTTGTGTCTTTTATTTCCGATTTCACTTATCGCCTTTCTCTGTCTCTTGAGCACTGTGCTACAACCTATGTAGACATGCGCCTGACATATTTTGTTAAGGCAATTCGCAATATCCAAGCGCTGGAGAAGTTGCCGTGTGACTGCGGCGTTCCCAGTAATTGGATTAATGCGGTACGTCTACACGATGTGATGTGATGTGTGTTTCTGACAGCAGTGTGTGATAGGGTGGTTTCACGCCGTACGACATTATCGCTGGGCACCAAAGTTTCGGCGCAGCATGCTCTGTCCTTTTTCGGGGTTGAACATATTTATCACACATTGATAATTCCAGCTGCTTAAGGACAGGCCGGAAGGCAGTTTTTCATGTCATAATTTCTACCTTATGTCGGCGCATTCTTAATGTCCTTCTTTGACTGTTATCTGATACACCTTCATGTTAAATTGGTGTTACAAGGATTATGCTGTTTTAACACAAGTGGAGCTAGTGAGGGTTCCAGTGTGGAGCACAGTTTGTGAAAAAAAGGCAGTTGATAACAGAAACGTATTAAAATTAACATATTATTGTAAATTCTTTCATTATTTTAATCTAATAGTTTATTATTCTTATTAAAAGAAGAAGAAGAATTACTACAACTACTACTACTACTACTACTTCTTCTTCTAACACCACTACCACTACCACCACAACTTCCCAACCAACCAACCCTCAAACTTCGATCGAAAAATTTACCGAGCTTCTGGGAAATGTGGACATAAGACATTTTTTATTTTGAATTGGTGAATGTAAACTGGTACACAAAACTTTAAACAACAATGAGCATTTATCTAGTGTGAATAAATAAATAAAATAAATAAATGGCGACAGTGTGGGTTTCCATACGACGGGGGGATTTTGGTATGGATTTGAGATCAGATAAAAAGGAGAAAAGCGATGGATGTTATGAACCAATGTGGTGCAGTTTACAACTCTGTAAACGACACTCAAACAGTTTACAACGCTCGAAACCACAAATAGCTTACAGTGTTAAATCCGTTCATAACGTTTTAGTATAATAAAAAAGATATAGAAAAGATTCGTTGATGACGACCAAGGGTTTTATTGTTGTAGGGACCATCTTCAGGTAAAACACGTATCCGAAATTACTAAGAATAATCACCGGGTTATGGGCGGTTTATATATAATTGAGATATCGTTTGTAGAAATGATCGGTTTATATTGAAGGGTAAGCGGACTGTGTACAGATTTTTTTCCCTTGCAGAGATTTTGATAAGTAGATTAGAGAATAGTTTTTCTTCATTACTCCGAGCAAACTGTTAATTTTTCTGGTGTAGTCGATGTAAGTTTTAGTAGGTGAAATGTGCAGGGCAGGAGACTGGCGTCTGTCTTTAAATGCATCTGATTTAAGGATTCTATATTAGAAAAAGTTTTTAGGAAAAAATTTTATGATATTTAAAATTATTGCTGCTTTTCAATGATGATTGTGGAAAACAAAATAAAAATATTAAAAATAAATATTAAAATGAAGGTGGGGCAATTATCATGTGATGGTATATTAGGGAAGGATTAATATATAGAAATAGGAAAAGGCTTACCTATTTTAGGTGTAAGTCGGGGTTAATTTTATATGTATTATAATTTGGAATAAGGAACCTGAGAAGAATTGTAAGAATTTAATTATAAACAATGTATAATGTTATGATTTCTAAGGGAAGGAATAACATATAACAGAAGACGTATAGCGACTTACTTATGCTGAAGTGTATATTGAGGTTATGTATGTACTTTTGGGTTTATATGTTATAGACTTTAAAGTAAATAATTTACTGCACTGCAAGCAACACTCACAGAGCTTACAGCGCTGTAAAACACACCAAAATAGCTTGCAGCACTGTAAGCAACACTCGGACAGCTCACAGCACTCTACAACTAGAAACAAATACCTTACAGCACAGTAAGCGACACTTCAAACAGCTTACAATATTGTAAACCACACGTGGACTGCTTAAAATGCTGTAAACCACGTTCGGCTTATAGTATTGTAAGCAACAATATAAAAGATTACAGCACTTTAAACCACTAAACCAATATACAGCTATGTAAACCACGCCTCCAGAGTGTGTACAGTGCTGTAAACTGCATTCAGGCATTTTGTAGCACTGTACATAAGGCGCAAATACTATTAGAGTGACTCAGCCTCTGATTGGCTGTGTAGACTACTGGAAATCGGCGCGAGTAACAGCTGACAATAAAATTTCTCGTGGTTTTATTTAGGCAGGTAATGTACTGAAATACGTCGCGACTCTGTCCTAGACGCCATAGTTATTTTTAATTGTGACATAACAACAAATGTCATTCTTTTGCCATGTATGGTAAAGTGATCTTTGAGGAAGGCAGACGTTCATAATGATAGGTCTGTAGGTATACACATTTTGTAATAGTTGGTCGAATCTTTAAAAAACTAAGACGAGACCAAATTATACTTATAATGTTAATTCGTACCCCGCATAACGCGCATTTCTTTGAGGTTTTCAGACCCGTCACTAGATTATGTTATAGGTGAAAATCAGATGTCTTTCCTGAGATCAACACAATAAATGCACACTGTGGGCAGAACGTATAAATTTCGAATTCTAAACGCGGTGATTCAAGAAGAGCGTCAATTTTTTAAAGGATTAATTTTTGTGGCAACCTTAAATATTAGAGTGACAGGAATGGGGCCTGACGTATTTGTTTCATTAACGTCTAAAGGTCTCTTCTCGGAACATTTTCTGTCCAATAAATATTTAGGAAGTTTCGGTGCAGGAAGGTACGCAGGTCTTGGCGTAATGCGTCACTTTTTGTCGCAATTTAAAATGACTGGATAGTGCCTGCGGTTTTTAATAAATCGTGTTAATTAATTTTCATGGAAATGTGTTGCTTAACCGCAGTTACTTCGTAAGGACAGACGTACAGACGGACATGGCAGAGGTTCACACGAAACAGAAAATGGGAAAAAAGGGAAAAGAAAGAATAAATGCAAAAGAAACATATAAGAAGCTGAAGAGACATTAATTTTCAAAGCAACCATAAATATAAGAATTTGTTGGAGGACAGAATTTAAAATTGACGTCGATTGGAAAATAAGAAAGAAAGAGCATAACTCTGTGACCATTTCAGATTGTTCCTCGCCAGCAACTCTCTCTACATTTGCGAAGAGACAAAAGAAAAATTTAATGCCACTTTCAGAGTTCAACTTGTATGAAGCTGTGTGCGTGGTATCGGTTAGCCTAACCCCGCAGTAGTTCCAACGAGCAGCGTGAGGTATATATTACATTCATTTGTCTGCTGTGAGGATCATGGAGGAGACAAAATGATGCATCATTTCGAAAAGGGGATCGTTGCTTTGATTGATACTGACATTTGTACAAGTAAAGTGAACTTCAATGCACTGTACCACGAAATTTCTTGACAATGGAGCAACTCGTACCACATCACTAGTAAGTAAAAAAATTTTTCCATCATCTTAAAAACACATACATTATATTACATACACACGACGTTTCGAAAGATACTGCTTTATTCCTCAGGTGAACAAATAATCTCTTAGATCAAATAGGCTAATATTTCGAAATGAGTTACGCCTTCTTGTAAGAGACTCGTCCATACACGTACTAAATATAAAATAATTAATCCTAATAACACTACTATGTTTGTGACATGTATTATTTTTGGATGAATCATTTTATATTGAATATATGCATGTTTGAGTCTCATGAGTGAAGGTATGCCTCATTTAGATAAGACGTGCCGATTGTATCTAAGACACTCTGTTCACATGAGGAACAAGAGAATAGCTTTCGAAATGTCGTGTGTATATAGTGTGGTGTGTGTGTTTTTAAGACGATGGAAAAAATTCCTTTTACGTACTAGTGATGTGTTGAATGCACTGCTTGAATTTGATTTTATAGAAATACTTTTGTCCATGTTCCTTGTGCTATGTAAAGACGGTTCTTCAACTGCGTATGTTATTTAGACATACTGTTGAATTGTAGGATGATTTTGGTGTGGATAAAAATAAGAATGAAGCGGACGCACTACCTCAGTGTCTGTATGACATGGCTGACGAAGACCCCGCAAGTTTCAAATTAATTGTGTCCGGTAAGCTGACGACGCTCTCTTAACTACATACGCATGCTTAATGCCGCGTCCTTTATGTAGGCCAGTCAGCTGCAGATGCTTTCATAATAAACTGCAATGGCTACTTTTAAGGTACTTTATCCAGGCAATGGGAAACGAAAGACTGCGTGAGGATGGGCAGTAGTCGGGCCGACATTCATACCAGAAATATCTGTAACAAAAATAATTATTTCTGCTTTTACGTACTGTGTGTTTTGGTTTATACCGCTTAGCTAACCTGTGACGAGTGTTAAAAGTGCTAGAAGTGTGACGGCTGTTAAAAATGTTGGCGGGTAATCAGCTGATTGAGTGCTCTAAGCACGTCCGGAAATGAACTTAACATTTAGCAGCCGAGAGTCAACAGGCGCGTCTGCTTGCCACGCTTAGCAAAATTAGTTCGTCTTCTGGAAAGTAAACTTTGCTTCCCCGTAACTTACAAGTCCCAACCTCGAGTGTTAACTCGCAGGTGATATATTACTGGACGAAATGTCATGGTTTGTCACGGTCTGTTAGACAAAAAACAACGTGCAGAAAGTAACTCCCATTTAGGGTCTGCTAGTAGAGGATACCCGTGGCACAAAGGTGTATGGAGTTTCGTTCCTTCTACCCTTGCAAAAAATTGGTACGTTTTACGTTAGTATTTGTCTTCATATGACGTTTTTCGTGTAAGAGTTGCCCTGCGACGAAAGTATTTATAAAGGAAAAGGCAAAATAACTCCTTAAAAAAGTGTAGCGCGATGCTAGATTTTGGCAGATGGCGACCTCTGAAAATTTTCAGCTTGAATTCTCTTATATACAGACTAAATATGAAGAGAAACCAGTCTTCCATTCAAATATGCGTGTGCCGTTTTACAAACAGCTGTCGGACTGCTAGATCTTCCTAATGTAACTGCTTTCATCTACACTTAGTTATTTGAGCAAAACTTTTCCGGAAAGAAATGTTGCACAATCAAAGCTCTTTCTCAGCAATGACAAATGACCATACACAACATTACCTTCCCGCAGCTGCCACTATTTGAAATATTGCTTGGCCGGTAGCTTTGACCATCCCCAGCATCGCTTTCCCGTAGCTGTCACTACCTGAATTATCGCTTGGCCGGTAGATGTGACCATCCCTAGCTTTGCTTACCCGTAGCTGCCACTATCTGAAGTATCGCTTGGCCGGTAGCTGTGACCATCCCCAATATCGCTTTCCCGTAGCTGTCACTACCTGAAGTATCGCTTGGCCGGTAGATGTGACCATCCCCAGCATTACTTTCCCGTAGCTGACACAGTAAGAAGTATTGCTTGGCCGGTAGCTGTGACCATCCCCAATATCGCTTTCCCGTAGCTGTCACTACCTGAAGTATCGCTTGGCCGGTAGATGTGACCATCCCCAGCATTACT
>Ga0268261_10002420_pt1 | contig 13360 bp, 14 predicted proteins | sample TergutNc150P1_FD_190353 | JGI IMG/M metagenome (GOLD analysis project Ga0268261, IMG submission 190353) | Nasutitermes corniger P1 segment gut microbial community from laboratory colony in Florida, USA - Nc150 P1 (SPAdes) (version 2) | ecosystem: Host-associated > Arthropoda: Insects >... | reverse complement strand
TCCAAAAAAAAAACTTTCGGACTAGAACTTAAGTACACAGGCAAATCAAACAGCATGGAATCAGACACCATCCAGTAGATTTCAGTTACATTTGAAGAGAGGTAGAGAAAAAAAAATGACAATTAGTCTTTGTACAGTAGCACGATTAAAGATTTCTGATTTTAATTCATATCTCCTCTACTGGTGTTTATCTTTACCTTTTACCAACAATTTAAACACTGTATAAGCATCAAACTCTGACACAACAATAAAGATACTGTCTTTCATTAACAAACTGTGATCCCAGTAAAAGTATTTTAATGTCAATAAAAGCTTAAATAAAATTGTGGCACCTTGGTACACAAAACTTAAACGATGCTGGCCAAATCAGACATTAAGCTTTGCAGGGCCAAAGCAGAGACTGTGTTTTGTGAGGCCAAAGCAGACATTATGCTTTGTGCAGAATGTTCAACAGGCAAGTTTAAATTATCTATTTTGACTTTTATGTAGTCAACAACTACACACTATTCAAAGAAAAATATAAAAATAATAAATGCACATATGAATTCATGATTGTGTTTACACAGAGATGAATGACAACTTTCTTCTAACAAGAATTTAAGCCAAAGAAGGCTGTCAAACCAAGTACACATGTCTCTTCAGCAGGCAATCTCATGACCTCACATATTATCAAAACTGTAATTGGGTTTGTTTAATTTATGCTTGCCAGGCCCAAAACAAATCTAACACTTAAACTCGAAAGGTGGTAAAATCTTAATTATTACTTACCTCCACAGTATTTGCTATTTTGGTTGGGATAAGGCTCAAATAATACATGGGTAGATGAACAGGAATTTCAGTTTTGCTGTTCATTTTACTACTGCAGTAGTTTACATTTATCAACTATACAAACCTGTGAATAAAAAAAAATAATCTTTCATTAAGCTCCTCACTAAATATTAAAAGGACTAGCATTATGAGTAATATATAGTAAAATTCTGTTTTTGTCACACCACAAACAGAATGTTTCAAAATCTTATGTCAATGTCATGTAACAGGAAATCAAGCAGCTACAGGACTGTCTATCAAAGATACCTTTTCTCTGAACTGCAGGTGTATAGAATTTTATTGTCGCTTGTTGCTCTGTTTTCATGAAACAATGCATATGGATCTCATGTTCGATGACGAGCCCACAAACTTCGTACATTTGGCCAACGCAGTTAACAACAAGCCTTCAAAAATGGATAGTCAATGAAGTGGCAGTAAGAGGTCAGCATTCAAATTTCCAGGTTTATTGTTTCTTGTCATTAGTAGAAAGGTCACGGACAATAATAAAACTTACTAAGTAGGAATGAACCAAAAAATTCCAGGGGCATTGTTATGACTAAACGTGTACTTCATACTCAAAGATGAGCGAAAAGTTTCTGTACATGCCATATGTATGTTAAGATTAAAGTGAAGTTACACTGAATGTACAGCAGTTGCGGTTACCATGCCTGTTAGAAGCTACACCCACAGGCATCTGACAGAGGAAACGTGTGCCACCTCCAACGTTTTACGTATGAAACTTCCAGCACCAGTGCACAGAAACTTTTCGGTCATCCTCTATTCATAAGAACGATTTTGTACAATTGACTTTTCTTTGATAGGGAGAATGATTAAAGACCTGCCCATAGCATTTCTTCATATTGAAGTGTGAAGTTATCTGAATTTGCGCCGTGCATATGCATTGACAATACCCAGAAGTACACAGACTAATTACGAATTACGTGCATTGTTTTGTATGATCTTCTTCTACAGTTTAACATTGGCCACCACCGGTGTTTGTGCTTCTTCTTCTGCTTCCTACTTGTCTAGTCGTCTGGCTGTTATCACCACAGATTAATGCAATACCTCTTGGTTATTACGAGCACTAAGTAGTAATCAGTGATTACAAGCACCTTTCCAGAGTACAGGGCACAGATTGCTACTAAATGATCTGTGGTCGTGGTTGCGGCTGTGTGTGTGTGTGTGTGTGTGTAAGGGAATTTCGCAGACGAACAGGGAAATCGTACAGGATTGGTAGAAATTTTGTGTGTGCGCGCCGTGGGAGGACTCCCTGAGTCGATGGTGATCCATGCAGTAGTTGTGTGATGTTCAGTTATTGGAATTTGAGGTTAGAGCGCTAGTAAATATGGAAGAAGGTATTTTTGTAAGAAAATTTGAAATCAACAGTTGTGGTAAATCCTTAACGTTGTGCCAGAAAGAAGTAGGAGATGTGAGTTGTGTCGTATGGGATGCTGCTTTAGTACTGGCAAAGTATTTGGAAGCCAGATGTAGTGACATGCAAGATTGGCTTCGAGGCCGATCAGTTGTAGAACTTGGTGCAGGATTGGGATGTGTGGGCCTAACAGCAGCATGCTTTGGGTAAGAAATTTTGGTGAGTATAGCATTGTTTCTTTTGTTATATTATTTTTACGTTAATAATGAGAGTTGTACTTGGTGAAATTTTATATTTTTGTGACAGGGCATATGTAACGATGACAGATCTTTCTGAGGTTATGCCACTCCTTCAGAAAAATATAGAAATAAATGAAACTGTGTGGAATTCTCTTGGAGGTAAAGTGTACACTCAAGTTCTGCAGTGGGGCTCACACCTTCAGGATTGGAACACAGCAGATGTTCTACTACTGGCCGATTGTGTGTACTATATGGAGGTATCTGTTTTAACCATTATAACTGTAGAATACAAAATTCGAAAATATATAGGACATTAAGTATCCTTTCTCTCAAACCTAAATTTACTCCTTGTCTGTATGGCATTGCGAGACTCGTGTTTCTTTGTTCCTGAATGCCGAGAACGCCAAGTTTTATGATCATACACATAAATGAATACATTCCATGAATCAAAATGTTAGTCAAAATACATACATCAGGTGTGGTATGTAGGATCTTTATTTTATTTGATCAGTATTTTTTTCACTACTTGCCATGTTGCTTATCTGATGAAGAGTAACCCACTACCCAGCCCACACACACATTGTCATCCAGAGCTTGTTTCTGTATGCATAATCAGTTCTATTTAGCAATGAAGTTTTGTTTTATCTCATTGAATATGTGAACTCTCAGAACAACAGGTAATGGTCAATAGAAAATCCTTTGTTAATACATGAAGTGCCATTATGTGATGTTAAGGTTGGTGTGCTTTGAATGTAAATGTAATTTTCAGACCATTTTTTTCTGAGACCTCACATTCACACAACTATATTAGGCAGATTCTGACACCATATTTTAGACATGTGCCCTATAACAAGAGAACCTGTGCTTACTTTAAGAAGAGAGTGCAACAGCAAACACTGCAAACAATTCTATATACTGTTCAGAGAATGTTTTTATTGACAGACTAATAAGCATGAGAATGTGGCCTGCTTGTTTTTCATTTATGAACAGGGGCAATTTTCACTTGTGAGGCACATTAAGGGATAAGATCTTTAAAATGTACAGTAAGAATCTCTGCACTGAAGATAATCTCAGTGAAAAAAAAGTAAAAAAGGATTCCAAGTGCAGTGTCTTCCATTTCACTAGCAGAACTTTGATGTGAATGAATAATGAATATTTTAGATAATGTAATGGGTCTGGAAGCTGAAGGATACCTGCAACTGAACTCCAATGAATCCACAGACACATGAGCCCTTAAGTTACCACAACAGTGCATGGCCAGATGGTGTGGCTGGTCCTCCTTCAATCCTGGTTGGGCATTAGCAATGTTTTGAAGAATGGATCACACACATTGCCTAAGATTACTGGGTGATTTGTGGTACAGTATGAGGCTTGTCTCAGGGAATTGTTGTGTGATGTTTCCAAGGGAATATCGCAGGATGTTTGATTAAGCAGCAGCGTACATTCAATGTGCAAATTTTGTAACCACAATTTTTGTTTCAATTATTATTAGATTATAAAATGTTGAATGTAACACATTTACTTGGTTGGCATCACTGTAATTAAGTTTATCAACAGTGCACTTTAATCAATACACAAAACTTGTCCAACCTTCAAACCTTTGGTCAGGCTTTTATTGATTAATAGTCAAAATTTAATGAAAACAATATGTCCACTCTGGCTGAATTCCAATGATCTAGTACTTATGAATGCTACTGGTTCAACTTATTTACCCCTTTGCACCTAATTCACTCCTGCTACAAATTTTCTGTTGGCTAATATACAAACATATCTTTACTCCTCACAAGCCAAAAATTCAAAAGTTCAAAACTAAATTTTTAATTTGCTTCCCAATCTGCACATTGAAGTCTCTGAAAGAGCACAATAAAACCCCGCTAGCCTAATGCTCATGGTTATACAACTGAAATTTCTGTCCCCAGTGTAACACATGTACCCAGAAACTGCTTGTAAATTCACAAATTCCTGTCATTGCGGCTGTTTTGTGGTGACCAATGCCAAAACATCCCCTTTTATCAAACTTTATTATGTTTAGGCTAGGGTGGCCTTCCTGCATACATGTTACCAACATGGCAACTGTAATGTCCAAGTTAAGTGACTTTCTGATTTCCCTTAAATATGTGTGTTCAGTCATAACCATTTCCAGCAACTTTGAAGTATGGTGAGAAAAAATCTAATATTCACTAATACGTTTAGTTAAATCTTTCCAGCATTTTTTTAATATGGCATGTGAACTGTAATGTTAACTATAACACACTGAACTAAAGTTTGTTGACCCCATCTCATAGCAGATTGGAAGTCACACTATATTCATCAGATAAAATGATGACTGTGTTTGATTAACATGTACTGTAGAGTAACACGGACATTCTGTAAATGGTCCCATGCATCAGTCTATACTCATACCATTACATCTGATGGCAGACAAGACAGCAATTACCACTATCCAGTGTACCATGATCTTTGGTCAACATGTTTTAATTCAGTCTTTTTCCATTACTTTCAAGTTCTTACTCACCTTCCTTAAAGCATGTGCTGGAATTTCACATTCTGTGGACTGTGCATCATGATATATGAGGGTTGTCCCAAAAGTAAGTGTACTGATTTTTTATTTAAATGTCTATTGGACTCACCTGAAATTACAAGTTATCTTCTTCAAAGTATGACCCTTGGGAAGTTACACAATGGTTCCAACGTTTTTTGCACTGGTCATAGCAGTACCGGAAGTCATTTTCCATAAGTGTGCATAGCTCATCGGTTACAATTTTTTGTATGTTTTCCATCGTCCCGAAATGATGCCCCTTCAACTTCGATTTCAACTTAGCGAAGAGGTAGAAATCGCACGGAGCTAGATCTGGGCTGTAGGGAGGTTGTGGAAGTACGGGAATGTTTTTCTTCGCCAGAAATTCTCGAATTGAAAGCACAGTGTGAGCTGGCGCGTTATCGTGGTGCAGCACTCAATCGTCTGCAATGTCCGTTCAGACTCGCTGGACCCATTTTTGAAGTTGTTTCAAGACATCTTTGTAGAAGGCGTGATTAACTGTCTGTCCTGGAGGTAAAAATTCTTTATGCACAATGCCACAGCTGTCGAAAAAAACAATAATCATAGTTTTCACCCTGGATCTGCTCATGTATGGTTTCTTCGGACGAGGAGAACTTTTCGTGTGCCATTCCTCACTTTGCCGTTTGGTCTCGGGATCGTAGTCGAACACCCATGTTTCATCTCCTGTTATTATTTTATCCAAAAAATGTGGCTCAATTTCGAGTCTTCCCGGCAAATCCTGATGGTCTTCCAGAACGAGGGTCGTCTTTAACATTTTCTCGGCCCTCTTTGAAAGCTTTGTGCCACTTAAAAACCATGGTTCTCGATAGAGTGGCATCTCCATGAGCTTCGGTTAAAGAAGCAAATGTCTCTGTGGTGGATTTGTTGAGTTTCACACAAAATTTGATAGCGTACCGTTGTTCGATATTTTCCTGCATCGCAAACGTAACGTGGTCATAAAACACGACCATACAGCAGTAATGCATGACTGACTCAACCAATCCAGTTGAAACAAGTATGGACATGCATCCAAGGTCACTACCAACACGCCGATATACATCGAGGTGCTACATTACCAATTCGTACATAGGAAAATCAGTACACTTACTTTTGGGACAAGCCATGTACTTGCGTAATAAAGACCAACAAGATGCACTTTTCGCTCTTAATTTATTTGAATAATCTATCCTGTACATGTTTCGAATAGAGTAACTATTCGTCAGCAGGAGGCAGTTACTGTGTATGTAGCATATGGTATTTATCGTGCAACTACACTGACCAGCTGCTAACATGATCAAAGTGGAACTGTGTTCCACTAAGATTATGCTGGAAATGCTTTATGTTGTGAGCTATTGCATTTTCTTGCTAAACAAAGACACAGATCCTTGTATAATCAGATAGGTGAATCAAATGGTGTCAGAATGTGTTAGTTTTTGGTGTGAATTTATGGTCTGAGAAAAGAGAATGGCCCCAACAACCCTAGTTGCACTTATAACACATCGCACGCCAAACTTTAACTTCACATAATGGCACTCCATGGATTAACATGACAGTTAATGTTATTTTGAGAGGTCACGCATATCAACTGTTAAGAAATCAGGCTTCGTCACTAAACAGAAAAGCATTAGGCTGACTTCTCCAGCATGCACCCTCTGCAGGTACCAGTTCACAAAATTCAGTTTTGCTGACAACTGTCATAGTTTGTAAACCACGGCTGTCTTATATGGATGCAAATAAGTCAGTTTTATTTTATTAGTGATGATGATGATACAGTCACACTTTTTGCTGTGCAAGTGAGTCCAGTGATATCCTTGGAGATGTCTTCAGTCTAGCACAAATTTTTGTCCAGTTTCTCCTCAGCACATGTTCTCTGTCTAGCATGGTACCTGTTGCTCAGAAACTCTTCACTTGTAAATTGTTTCCCAGTATATATCTGGTGCATCTGGAAATTTCATCTGCGTTTTCAATGACACTTCTTGTAGCATCTGTATGGAATGTGTGTACCTAGAGAAATCCATAGAGTGACTGCAGTTGGCTCGTAGAGACCTCACAGCTTCTCCAATAAACAGTGTGGGAATGAGTTGTTGAGTGAGCATGGTGTGTAACATAAGTGACCTAACAGGTTGTGATTAGTGGTTGCGATAATTTCAAATGTGTGATTGCATTGTATAGAAACCTTAAAACAATTATGGATCATTTTAAGTATAAAGAATTTACCAAAGTAGTAAAAGAATTTATTGCCAATTTGACATATTCCTTTTCACCCACATACACCAACATGTGCACACATTGTATGTAAAATCACAAATCATCCATTTACATAGACCCTCCTATATGGCAGTTATAAATATAAATGTGTGATGCTGAAATACTGTTAAATAAAATTCACTGATGTGCCACTGTGTGTGGTTATATGTATAAAAACATCTGGTATTGAAGGTTTTGATCCAAAATGAACAGGTCCCTGTACTTTGTATTTATGTATCTCACGTAGAAGAGTGTTGTGTAGGGACTAGATTATTTTGGGTCAAAAACTTCGCTACTGGATATTTCTATGCGTATAACATCATACAATATATATAGTGGCACATTAATGAATTGTATTCAATAATATGTCAGCATCACATAATTTATATTTATAGCTGCCATTATTTATTTGTAACATTATATATGTGAATTTGATACATTAATGTTATATTTTTTGTATTATTGTGTCCCTGATTTATTGCTGAAACATATAGAAGAGCTCATGTATGTGGATGATTTTATATAAACTGTGTGCATCTGTTGGTGTTTGTGGGTAATTACAGTCACGATGCATGGAAAGAATAATTTAGACATGTTCCTTTTTGTTCGTTGTAATGAAACTATGCACTTGCATGTAGTTTCTCAAACAGACTTTTACATGATTTTCCAGGTTTGACATTAGCCGTAATTCTAGTAATTTCTCTTTTCTTAAAGGCGACATCATCTTACTCTTTATGCTTGTTTCCTGTGTACAGTCCATCTTTTTATGGTACATCAGAACCCTCTTTATCTTCATTGAAAGCTCTAGGGATTGTGAATCAAAACAAGGCCTATTTTACTAAAATTGTGTACAGGGTATTGTTTTCCATAATTTTGTCTTTGTTGTTCAAGCACTGAAGCATGAATCATGTTCTTCCACTTCTAGTCTGTGGAGCCTCTAATGAAGACTCTTTGCCATCTGGCAGATTTCAGCACTGAAGTCTTTATTAGTCAGGAGGAACGAGACACAGAAAAACAACGAACGGTGTGGAAGGCTTTTCAGGAGTTGTTACAGAGGCACTTTGAAGTAACAAAAATCCCAGAACAAGAGTTGCACCCAGACTTCTGCAGCTCAGATATTATTGTCCTCAGAGCAGTGAAGAGACATCTGGTGAACTGAGGTGCATCTGTTTTTACTGTCATGCACTGTTTGTATAACCAGTAAAAGTAAATGAATATGTTGTTACTTTTGTATTTCTGTTCTTTGATTTGAGTCATGACATATTTAATAAGGTGAGGAAAAGAGGACTACACAGGTGTGCGTGCCACATAATGATGGATCGCATATATGATGGCGGTCCCATTTTATTATAATATTATAATACTTACCATTGTGTTACAATTGCCTACAGTATTTAGTACAGTAAGTTAGTCACTTTTCCCCTTCCGTTTGGCTCCCACAATTAATTCATTCCGCTGGAATTTTAAAATAACCCATAAGCTACCGAAGAAAAGGAAAAGTAACTTATAATGTCCGCACAAACCGCCGATTTGGAGACGTTGTGCTAAGCTAACCACCCATAACACACTGCAATCTGCCGTAACTTGTGAATCCTCCACAGTCCAGCATAATCAGGAAACACACATCACATCCCAGTGCCAAAAATGTTTGTTCCCAAATACAGTAATTCAGTATACAGAAATACTTTTATTATTAATTTTTTTGGTCCTCCATGAGGGAAAGTCAACAAAACAACAGAAAGCACAGATAAATGAAAACAGAGGTTATCACAGTGTCCAATGTTCAACAGCATTACAAAAGACCTGCCAGTGGGTACCTGCAGTAATGTGCGCCACTCACCAACACACTGTGGACACGCCCCCCTCCAGCAGAGCTGCCACCTGACATTACACCACAACTGTGTTGCAGCTGGTGAACTGAGGCACTAACGTCTTGATGTCCGTTCAATGATGGTGAAAATGAAGTGAATCTCTTTACTAATGCAAGCAACTCTGGCTTTTGTGATGCAAGGTCCAAAGGAGTTTTTCCACCAAACTTCCTTTTGACAAACAAATATACAAACTGAAGTAAGACAGTACACAAATTCAGATAGCACATGACTACTTGAATTCATAATATTAAACTGGCAACTAAATGGTTTTTTTTAATTTTGTCCAAAAAAAAAAAGGGATGTGAAAATTGTATGTAAGCCACACATTATGTAGGAAAATAGGTACATGTACTCTGTTAAAACAGACATTTCCATTCTCCCGTACTAATTGGAGCGAACAGGAAGTAACCTCCACGCTACATGTTCACAGCATAAGTCCCAATGAACCTATTTCCATATGCTATGCCAGCAGGAAGAACCATGCAAAACCATAAAACTGTGTGTGAAAGCATTATGTCACTACATACACAACAGATAAGGTAATGGTACAAAGGCACAGACACACTTTTATTATGCACTGCAGCCTGCAGTATGATAAGCAGACAGAGCTCCACATGATGGCCATCAGCATTCATTAGGTATATCTATGTGGTTACCTTCAAGCTCTACACTCTTCAGCCGGTGCATAAATATACAAGACACAAACTTACAAATTTTATGATAAGTATCATTCATTACAACATACACACTTTGGCTCTGTACAGCCAAAATGCATGTACTGTCCTGCAGTTGGTGTTCTGTATATTTATACAACTGATATGAAGCCACATGGAATACTAAAGTATACAGTTTCTCTAGCCATGGTGGGTTACCAAAACAAACGCGATGCAACGGCATGTGTGAATATACCACAGTACACAAAAATTCCAGCCCTTTGAGGAATGAAACCCTAGCTATCCAGTCCACTGTCAGGCACCTTACAAACAGAGGCATTACAGCTATCCATACCACAAAAACACACTACAATACACACCCTTTCATGTCCTGTATAAGTGGGTTAGCACCACTGTGCAACAGCTCTTCCAGTACATCTTTGTACCCCACTGAACACAGCATCATGCAGAGCGGTTGCACGGCAGGAGTTCATTGCATTCACCTCAGCACCGTGATCTGAAACATGCAAGGAGGAAACATTCACATTTAGACACTGTCGTGTGGCCAACCTTTCAGATATAAAATCCCCCTTGTGACCCACAGGTACAGTACTGTGCTTTTACACAGTCCTGGCACAGAAATGTTACAACAGTGTATTGAAACAGGAACCAAGACAGCTCAGTCAGTACAGTGACCAGACCAGCACGTTGCTCAAAGGGCAGGGCTCCTGACTGCATGATCACAAGGGCTGCACAGAAGATCGATAATGGTCATAACTACACATTGCCTGCCCTTCTCTATTCTATTACCCTCTATTCTATCCTATTCAATAGTGACCAGGCTATGAGCTGGACAGTATATACAAAGAGAAGCTGGGACAGTTCCATCAGTATAATGACTACATTTAAATTCATGGTAGGGGTAAGAGATCTGTCTTGTCTCCCAAATGTCCTGACTAGCTCTGGGGCCCATCCAGTCTCCTATTCACTGGGTATCAAGAGTTCTTTTCATGGTGGTAAAGCAGTCGGTGCATAAAGTTGCCTGCTCACCTGGATCTAGCAACCAAGGTTAAATATGACAGGCACTACAATTCTGCTCTCACTGTACACCATCATGGTGTGGGCATAGATAACAGTATCTTTAATGGCATATTTAAACAGACCTCTCTCTTACCTTCACATATCTCCCATTCAATATACTTACAATCCTCTGTAACCTCCTTCACTGCTAAATCACTGTTGCAGCTGACACAGTTGTGCTAAATAACATACAAAAACCTCACCATGTTTGATCCAGCTAATACAACAGGCAATGACATGCACCTGTATGTTATATCTTAAGTTTCACATAATTACTGTTAGTTCACAACATGGAATTAACTACCAAGGCTTTCCAGTACTCAGTAACATAATGGCAAGATGACTGTAGACAGTGGTTTAGAAAGAATGTGCCAGGACAACAGCTCTGGCACATTGTAAGGTACTGTACCATATGACAACTGTTCTTGTGTGACTCAGTCTATAGACAAATGGTGTTCATAACACAGCAGCAACTATCACAAACAGAATGATGAAAGGAGTACCATACCTTTGGTACTGAGGATCTGCAGTAAAATGTGTCAAGTGACAATTGTCAATATACATAGGCGAATAAACCGTCTTAAACACAGCTGTGTTTAAGACGGTTTATTCGCCTATGTATATTGACAATTGTACCTTCAACACAGCGGGGATGAACAAACTAAAAAAAGTGTCAAGTGAATTTATGTTTTGTCTTTATCGGTCCAATATAACTACAGGACACATGAAGATGAACAAACTTTATCAGTTTTCACAACAAGAACCAGTCTACAGTAAAAAAGACTTAACATAAAATCAACACCCCATTAACATCCACACATCTATCAAATATATCTTAATGATAAATATTAAAGAAAACACAACAAAAATTACTTCTACCTCCATGCAGTAAGGTTAGCCTTGCAACAGTTCACTGAAATCTGCCAGTATTCATGATGACAGCACAATATGCACAATCACAAATAACATATCTTAATTATATACAGGGTGTTCACTCTATCTGAAAACTATCATTTGTCATTTCTCATGGCTACTGCGGTCAGATGAGTGTGCTACAAATAATACAACAAACAAGAAAATATAAAGTGGAACTAGCAGTTGACAGATACAGTAATGACCATATGTGTCACACTTCCATGCAGACAACACTCCTACTTCCGTCTAGAGCAATATTTCTCAACCAATAACCGATTCTGTTCCAAAGGAATGGGGTGAGGCAGCACAGGTGCCTGTACAATGGATATTTATTGACTGCTTAAATTGTACCATATGTCCTTCTTTATTAAATTTTTAACTGAGAATGTTCAACTTGGTCTAGCAATAATCTACTACGAATCACACAGAGCAGTTTACTCTAAAACAGAGACAAGCTACCAGACTACACAGTCACTTCCAAGATGACGGCAACCTTCACACACAGACAAAGTTAAGTGTTCATACATTCATATAGCCAGCATGCAAAACTGTTATTTCACAAACAGTCAATACATCCTTTAAATGCTTGTCTGACTCCTCTGGACAAGTAATCGGCCTGTTGCAGAGACCTCTACCTGACAGCACACAACACTCAAAATAAGACAGACATCCATGTCCTTGGCTGGATTCAAACCTGAAACCCCAGCAAGTGAATAGTCAGAGCCACACCTTGGAACACATGGCCACCAGGATTGGCTTAAAATAGGTCTTAGATAAACGTAATTTGAGGATAATTTAATTAATCCAAATCAGAATACAGAACAATGGTTGGTTCTGCAAAATATGGAAAAGTGGGAATACAAAATCAGCACAGGTGGACAAAGTCATCACTTGAGCAGTTCAAAGGAAGAATGTCTGCCCTACTGTGTAGTCAAATAATATTCCACTGCACATAAAATGTAAAATGGCAAGACGGTACACAGACCAGCACTGTTGAGTCAAACCATAGTTCAGGTGGGTACAAAGGCACAGAATGCCCTGATTCTCTATGCTCTCCTCTGTCTCTGTCAGTTACCTTCCACATACTTGTCGTGCTCCTAGTTTCATTAATGTTCTGGCCAGCTGACAGACTATCAGCTTTTCAAGAAACTTATGCAGTCAGTGATAATATGTACAATAACTCTTGCTGCACCCACCTATCAAACATGTGACAATATCCTTGTTTCTGTAACATGCTGCCCAGTGGAGAGGTGTGTTCTTGCTGTCTTCGCTGTCCCACCAGTTGATACCGATCCCTGCCACAATCAACTGGCACACACGGCCAACCCTGAAACGAACAACCATTCCAGTGTTTCCTTTCCATACTGTAAAATTTATAATAGCAGGGTGTAACCTTACTAATCACACATAAATGGTCTTTGGCACAAGGTAATGAACTCTTCCATCAAAACACTGACACTACATTATTGCCCTCTGATTTCCAATGGCCAGAAAGAAAAAATACAGAGCAGTATGAGTTTCATTCACAAAGCCCTCAGACTCATTAACCCTTAGGCTACTAATGTCATATATATATGGAGCACCTATTCTTGATGTTTCTAGATCACACACAACGACGCAGCACAGTCGGTAGGACT
>Ga0268261_10002419_pt1 | contig 13361 bp, 11 predicted proteins | sample TergutNc150P1_FD_190353 | JGI IMG/M metagenome (GOLD analysis project Ga0268261, IMG submission 190353) | Nasutitermes corniger P1 segment gut microbial community from laboratory colony in Florida, USA - Nc150 P1 (SPAdes) (version 2) | ecosystem: Host-associated > Arthropoda: Insects >... | reverse complement strand
TATATATATATATATACATACACACACACACACACACACACACACACACACACAAAATACATTTATATTTATATTTTTCTGTCTGTGTATCTATCTATCTACCTTACCAGACAAATTTTCTTTTTGTAATAACTGCTTGATACTCAAACCACATTTCATTATAAGACACCATATACACTCACAAGCTACAACACAGAACAAATAAAATGGATGACAAAGAAAGAGCAACACTCATGATACTTACCGCACTCACCTTGCGGACCATGCTCCCATTGCCTCCAGCAATCCTCCCTCTGTGCTCACTTACAGAGTCCCCTCCTTCACTGCGAATGCTCATATTTTCTCTCTCATTCATCTTTTCATCATTGCCTTTAGCCTGCCCCACAAACAATTCATAACTAAGGCATGAGCTCCCTGAAGGAGACTTCACTACTTCTGACTGTTGAGCTGCTTGTGCTTCTTTATCAGCATGTCTTGCTCTTTTGGCCTCTTTGGCAACAGCTGCTGCCTCCGCTTCCTGAAACACCACACACATGATTTATAAACAAATACTCTAAGATACAAGAGCAATGTAGGACCTGAACGCCCTTGGACAACTAGATCAGTTACAAACAATGTATGGTCACATGTGTGCATACTGGAGTGAAGATGGCAGACGTAACACACAGACTGTTAAAACTCAATCAAGATATAAGGTTAAAGATAGAATGTGTGGTTTTAGATCGTACTCATAAGAAGACATAGTGAAATAAAAGGAAATAGAAAGTTAGTGAGTGATAAAAGTGCATTAGAACTTGAATTAGACATTAACGAAATACAAGAACTCCAGACCATGTGCACGCAACCTCTAGTAAGGAATATTTTAGCGTCAATAATTGTGCAGTTTGAAACTGTACTTAATAAAACTCACTGTCGGCAAAAAAGTAACACAAAAGAAGAAAGAAAGTGGTTGGATATAGTGGCTGGTGGGAATCCACATTCATCTGAAAATGGTCTAGTCGCCATCCACAATAATGAAACGGTGATAACCTCAAGATCCCCACACTCCTTCAAAGGAAACCATGAGATGGAAACAAGTAAGATCATCCATCCATCAACAACAAGAACAGATAATAAGCATCAGGACAAAAGACCAGGAATCATCATACTGGGAGACAGCCACATCCACAGATATGCCAGAGAACTGTTGCAGCCTGTAAAACAACATTTTAAAGTAACAGGATATGTAAAACCAAATGCAGGACTAACAGAACGGTTAAACTCAGCCAAAGAAGAAACAAGTAAGTTAACCAAAAAGGACACAGTCATTGTGCTTGGTGGGACTAATGATACTGAGAGAAATCTGCATGGAAAAAAACCTAACCTCAATAGAGAAGTTCTTAAATGCTACTCAACATACAAATGTCATCCTAATAGATGTTCCACTGAGATGTGATCTAGGAAAAAGACCCCATATTAACGAGAAAATTATAAATTATAACAGAAAGTTACACAAAGTAACCAAGAGATTCAAGAATGTTCAATTCTTCTTCTTCTTCTTAATCAGTCTTTTGATTGGTTGGCAGCTTTCCATCTGGATTTGTTGCAAGCTATTCTTTTCATTGTTGTATAACTGTCCGCTCCTATGTTCCTGGCGACTTGCTTTAATTATTGTAGTCGAGGTCTTCCCATGGCCTTTTTTTCCTGATATTGCTCCTTCCATAATGTTTACTACAAACTCATTGTGCCTAATTATATTCCCTATCCATGAATGGCGTCTATTGTTTAAAGTTTTTAAAAGTAGCCTTTCTTCTTTCACCTTTTGAAAAACTTCCTCATTCATTATTCTATCTGTCCACTTTATTTTTAACATTCTTCTCCAGCACCATGTTTCAAATGCATTTATGACCCTCTCTTCATTTTTTCCTAGGGTCCCTGTTTCTGATCCACAAAGAGCAACACTCCAAATACAACTCTTTATAAGTGTCTTTTTCATTTCCAAACTAAGGTTATTCGAGCATAATAGCTGTTTTTTTATTATTAAACATAACTTTAGCTTCTCTAATTCGTTGCATTATATCTTCTCTATTTTTCCCATTTTCTGTAATTGTACTACCCAGGTACTTAAATTCTGACACTTGCTTTAGGGCATAGTCATCCATTTTAATATTAATGTTTTCAAAATCTTTGGAGCAGACCATAACTTCTGTTTTTTTCCTATAAATTTTCATTTTGTATTTGCTTTTTAAAATATCATCTAAACTTTCTAATGCTCTTTTTAAATTTATTTCATCTTGCGCTATAATCGCTATATCATCTGCAAACTTCAGCATCTGTAATGGGAGCCATCTTGACGCCTGTCGCACTGCGATGTGGAAGGAAAGGAGAAACCACCACTTTATGATCTCAAAGCAGCAACCAAAATAGTATGATGAAACCACCTGGTACTAAATTCTCCGGAGATAAAATAGTCCCCCAGCTGGATCTCCGGGCGGGGACAGCGTCAGAGAGAATCATCAAGAAAGAAGTCAATAGAATTGCAACATGGAACATAAGGTTACTAGGAGTGTGTGGCAAACTTGAAAACATAAAGCTAGAAATGAAACGACTGAATATAGATATTTTGGGAATGAGTGAAACTAAATGGAAAGAAGAAGGAGACTTTTGGAGTGACGATTACAGAGTTATATACTCAGGAGACAAAAACAGCAATACAGGAGTTGGAATAATATTATCCAAGGAATGGGGCAAAAGGATAAAAAATTACCTGCTTTACAGTGACAGAATTATACTTATTAAACTTCAAACAGACGGAAATGACCTGATCATTATACAGACATATATGCCAGCTTCTGGCTATAAAGATGAGGAAGTAGAAGAAGTTTATGAGCAGTTAGAAGAAGTAATGGATAATGTAAAGAAAAAATGCTCAATTAGTTAAAGCAATAACCAATAGGGAACTATTTACTTGACACAGGTTGCACTTGAATAAAAAAGGGAAAAAATAATAGTATAGGAGATAATAGAGAAACTACTGACTAATGTAGACAGCCAAAAAGTAAACGTAATCCATTTGCCTCGGAAAACTGAGTCTGCAAAACAAATAGCTATTGAACAGTCATTCTCCACTACTCAAACAAATGAGAGAACAGAAACCCCAATCAAAAAGAATGTTAAAATAAAAGACATTTTAAGCACAGATACATACATGGAAGGTAGTAAGGGAACAAGTAGGAGCTCAAGTAAAAAGGATGTTGAAACAAAAATGGTTTTGAGCACAGATACACATCTAGAAGGCAGTAAGGAAACAAACAGAAGCTCAAGTAGAAAAGTTGTCAAAACAAAAGAGGCACTAAGCTCAAATACACAGCCAGGAGATAGTCAAGAACCAAGTAGAAGCCCAAGTAATAAGGAAGTTGAAACAAATGAGGTTTTGAACACAGACTCATATCTGAAAGACAGAAAGGAGACAGGTAGAAGTTCAAAAAGAAAGGATACCCTAACAAAAGAAGATCAGAGCACAGATATCCACTTGGAAGATAGTAAAGAAATAAGTAGAAATACAAAATTACAAAGAAACTGTCGAAAACCAAAAAATGATGATTTTTTTTATGGAATTGACAACACGCAATAGAATTAAGAGAATAAACAGCATCACATTCCATCATCAAAACATTCGAAGCATAACTAACAAGAGTGATGAATTAAGCATAAATCTGCAAATGAATCACATTAGGCCTCACCTCATTTGTCTTACTGAGCACCATTTGAAAGAATCAGAAATTACAAAATTTTCCTTAGACAGATATAAACTAGCCTCAAGTATCTGCAGGAGGGAATCTCTGGGAGGAGGAGTGTGTATTTTAATAAGCAACAATATAATCTTTCAGTCCAATGACCTGGGAAAATTTTGCCACGAGAAGACATTTGAAATATGTGCAGTCAAACTACATGTTAAAATGATAAAACTGATTATTTTTGCATTTATAGAGCCGCAGCAGGGAACCTAAAACAATTCTATGACTCACTGGAAAATATCTTAAACCACCATCTACAACCAAATGTTACCTACTTAATTTGTGGTGATTTAAACATAAACTTCTTTATCTGCTGAATACATATATTCTCTGTTAAAGTTTGTAGTTAACAACAGAAATTATTTTTGGACAATGCAGATTTGTACTCAGTAAAAACAAGGAATAGCTATAACCTTCATCTCCCTTTATCTCACCTAACAAAATACCAAAAAGAAGTACACTATGCCGGAATTAGGGTCTTCAATCAATTGCCAACTTCCATAAAGAGTAGAGCGAATGAAACAAAAGTGTTCAAAAAGACCTCAAAGAGGTTTCTTATGGATAATTCATTTTATTCTATGGATGAATTTTTTAATTTTAAGGAATAAGGTATATTCTAGATCGTAACAACTTATAACATGATGTATTGAAAATTTCCTATGTAGATTTTGTATACAATTACAAACTATATTGTTATGACAACTGTAATTCAACAGATATATTGTGCATTATACATGACTGTCTCCACATTCTTGGGATGCGCCTGTAAATGGATATATGGAAGCAAATGCATGAGTTAATGTACCAATCTTTCTTTGTTATGTAGTGATGTAAATTATTTTCTTGGCCATAAGTACTGTATTTTTTAAATTGATGCTCTAATGTTATTACTTGTTATACTAAAATAATTTATGTTATGTTAAAACCTGATATATTGCACTAGACCTAGTAACTAAAATTATTATACACTTTTATATTGACTTCACTTCTAGATTTTGTAAGCAAATTTGACTATTTCCATATCCATATGGATTCTGTAATCCACGGAATGAAAATAAATGATATATGATAAAAAAAACAATGATACATTAAAACTTGAAACTCTGATGAACACATTTAATCTGACACAAGTAGCAGACTTTCTAACAAGAATAACTAATAACAATGGAACACCAATAGACAATATCTATGTGGACATCATGATGTATGACAAAATACATGTAAAACCCTTTATAAATGGTCTATCAGACCATGATGCTCAAATAATTTGTCTACAAAATGCAAACATTGAAATTCAGCAAAGTGTCTCTTATAAAAAAAAATAAATAAAAAATAAATAAATAAAAATAAATAAATAAACTAATTAATAAATAAACTATAAAATACTTCCAGACGCTGTTAAAAGACAAAACGTGGGAGACAGTACATAAAACTATCTGTATGCTGTATGAAATGTACAATAGATTTCAATGTATTTTCTTAAGATATTAGGAAGCTAGTTTTCCCATAATTTATACAGATTATATGTCAAACGATAATAACTGGTTTACAAAAGGTGTCAAAATATCACATACCAAGAAATGAGAGCTCAACTCCCTATATAGAAATAATAAAGATAATACTCAGATAAGAGATTATTATAAAAAGTATTGTAACATACTAAAGAGAGTAACAAATGAGGCCCAAAAAAAAAAAATATTTCCACAATCAGATAGCAACCTATTCAAACATGGTTAAAGCTGCATGGAAAATTATTAAAAAAAAAAAAAAAAACTCAGGAAACTCTCAGGCATATGACACAATAACCAAGATAAACTGCAGTAATAAATTACTAAACAACACTAAAGACACTGCAAATGGATTTAATACATTCTATACATAGACAGTCATAAACTTAAACACTACATGTAGTAATACGTAAAAAGCCTCATGATTAATAAGTAATATTAAGCTTGATAATACAGTACAAACGAAAACAATTCCTGTCTTAGAAGCAGAAGTAACAATCATAATAATGTCTCTTAAACCAAAAAACTCAACAGGATACAACAGAATACCTAATTACTTACTTACTTACTTACTCCATGGAGCAGAGTGCTTCTTGAGAAGCTAACTGGTCTGCAGCTGGTCAAGAAATTCCCTGCGTTTTATGGAACCCGAAGGTTCGTCACAGCACTCACAAGCGCACGCCACCTGTCCCTATCCTGAGCTAGCTCCATCCAGTCCACACACCCACATCTCACTTCCCGGAGATCCATCCTAATATTATCCTCCCATCTACGCCTGGGTCTCCCCAGTGGTCTCCTTCCCTCAGGATTCCCCACCAAAACCCTGTACGCACCTCTCCCCTCCCCCATATGTGCTACATGCCCACCCATCTCATTCTTCTTGATTTTATCACCCACAAAATACTGGGTGAGGAGTACAGATTATTCAGCTCATTATGTAATTTTCTCCATTCCCCTGTTACCTCGTCCCTCTTAGGCCCAAATATTTTCCTCAACACCCTATTCTCAAACACCCTCAGCCTACGTTTCTCCCTTAATGTCAGCGACCAAGTTTCACACCCATACAAAACAACAGGCAAAATTATAGTTCTATATATCTTAATCTTTAAATTTTTGGATAGCAAACTGAAAGACAAAAGATTCTGCACCGAATGATAGCAAGCATTCCCTGACTTCAATCTGCTCTTAATTTCTTCCTGAATCGAATTTTGATTTTTAAAGTTGTTCCCAAATATTTAAACTCATCCACCCTTTCGAAGGAGCTATTATCAATTTTCATGCTGTGAGTTCGCCCCCCATTCTGATCTCGAGACATAACCATGTACTTAGTTTTATCAGCATTTACTTCTAGTCCAATCTCCTTAGCAGCTACTACTAAAGCTTCTGCGTTTTCTTTTACCGCACATACGCTTCTTCCCAATATATTAACATCATCGGCATAAGCCAGAAGCTGATGTGTACCATTTAGTTTCAAACCATCCTGGTTTACCTGAACCCTCCTAATGGCCCACTCTAAAGCAAAGTTGAAAAGCAATGGCGATACAGCATCTCCTTGTTTCAAACAGAATACCTAATAAAATCCTAAAATACGGTGTACATTATATAAGTAAACCTCTGACTTATATGTTTAATTGCTCATTGACCACTGGAATTTTCCCAGAAAGGTGCAAATTCACAATAGTGTGACCTATTTATAAAAAAGAAATAAAAAAAAAAGAAAAGAAATAAGTAACTACAGACCAATATCTCTATTAACAACCATGTCAAAAATGTTAGAAATAATAATGTTCAAAAGATCAGAACACCACCTAGAATCTTGGCTACAGAGCAGTTTGGCTTCAGGAAAGGTGTACATATTGAAAATGCAATTTTTACCCTTACTGACAATATACTCACTTCATTAAACCAACGACAGTAGGTAGGGGGTATTTTTTGCGACCTAACTAAAGCATTTGATTGTGTCAACCGTACTGTTCTTGTAAACAAGTTACACTACTATGGAATCAGAGGAAAATGTCATAGCTGGTTTAAATCTTACCTTCAAAATAGGAAACAACGGGTTAGCATATCCCCACACATTTTAGAGAATGAAAAGTCTTCCAACTGGAAAACGGTAACCATTGGGGTCCCCCAGGGCTCAATCCTGGGACCCCTGCTCTTTATAATATATTTGAATGATTTACCATGTGGATTACACCAAGGAGCTAAACCAGTAATACAGGGTGGGGCAAAATACCCTCCCTACTTTCAGTAGGGCATTGTGAAGGAAGGGGAGGCCGTAGAAGGGTGGGGTTGGGCTCGAAAGGTGCAGGTAGTCGGGAAGTTCCCGTTACAACCCTCCCCAGTCCTAAAGATGGTGTGGTCCAACGAGCAGCACGCATTTGCCATTGAAACCTACTTTTCGCAAAGTCACTCTATCACAGTGGCGCAGCGTGCATTCCGTACTCGCTACCAAATCCCCCCTCGGGACCAAATACCGAACCAAAAATCCATTCTGTTGTGGGTTGAGAACTTCAGGGGAACGGGAAGTGTGTAAAAAAAGAAGACGACGACCATGGACCTCTCGAACACCAGAGAACATCGAGGCTGTCAGACGGTCCGTTTTGCAGTCTCCCAGGCGCTCTGCACGCAAACATGCGTCCGCCCTTGGCATCTCAAATCGTTCTGTTCGTTGAATTCTTTACCAAGACCTCCACTTCCATCCTTACAAGATGGTTGTTATTCAAGAACTTACACAACGGGACTGGATTAATCGAATAGAGGCATGTCAACACTTGATCGAAAGGTTGCCTGACGATGGTTGTTTTTTTAGTGATGAAGCGCATTTCCATATGTCAGGCTGTGTTAATAAGCAAAACATGCGTTACTGGAGCAGTGTGATTTAAAACTTCCCATGTTGTAGTTTCAGAATCCAAAAATAAAATTTTTGTATCTCGAATAGTTTTTTTGTTATTCACCTTAAAATTTAGGGAGGTTATTTTGCCCCACCTGTATATGCTGATGACACTAGTGTTTTGTTAACTGCAAAAAATGATGAAGAGTTAAAAAATCCAAATTAATTGTACATTAGATTATATGACAGGATGATTCTCAACAAATGGATTAGCCTTGAACATGGAGAAGACAAATATAATGAAATTTACTTCAAGTTACCACCAGAATGAAGTCTTCCAAATTATACATAAAAAAGATAATAATTGGAATAAACAATATAAAATTTTTAGGACTAGAACTTGACAAAAATATAAACTAAAAGAACCATGTTCAAAAAATTTTACCTGAATTAAGCGGTGCTTGTTACCTGGCTAGAAGAATGTATTCATGTTGCAAACTAAATACTCTCAAAATGATTTACCCTGCTTATTTTCATGCTGTTATGTAATATGGAATTATGTTCTGGGGAGACTCAGTAGAAAGCAAAAGAATTTTCCAACTACAAACAAGAATAATTAGAATTATGACAGGATCTACCTTAAGGATTTCATGTAGAACATTATTTAAAAATCACAAATACTGACTCTGGCCCCCCAATACATATTTTCCTTGATGAGGATCCTCTCATCAAATTTGGAGATATACAAATTTAATACCTCACTACACAATACAAATACACGGCGCAAACTAAAACTGCACAAACCATTAGCGAGACTCACAAAGTATCAGAGGAATGTTTTATAATAGCATAAATATTTATAATAAACTTCCAGATGAGCTTGCTGAATTAGTATCAAATAAGAAATGCTTTCTATTGCAATTAAAAAAAATATCTCACTGATAAGTCCTTTTATTCGGTGGCCTATGATGTGAGGCACAATGTGTTCATGTTTGTATAAGTGTATAAATTTGTTATAATGTATTTAGACATTGTAATTTATGAAATTATGTATTGATGTTGTACTTCTAATATTTTGAATTTTGTATGTGTATATGTATAGTTCAGTGTACGCCTGATAATGTTTGTCAAATCTCAAGAATATGTTTCATATCCGAAGCCTAATGGCTTTCTGGGATTGATGAAATGAAATGGCACGTATGTATGAATGTATGGAACCTCTCTGATATGAAACACATTACAAGGACACCCAAAGTAGGCCTACAACAACTATTACAAATAAATTCACTGTTTATAATCCAGTGTGAATTGTATGTGCCACTTGTTCTACACCAGAAAACACTGTGTTTTGTCCCCCCTCCCCACCCCATAACATACACAGGAGTTTTGTACGATTCTCACCATAAACAATGATTACTTCCCCTGAGAGCAGTATATTGCTGTTCCTTATAATGGACACATAATGTGTTCTCTGTTAGGTGGCAACAAAATTTTTAAATATAATTAGGGAAAAACTGGCAGTCAGTAAACAAACAGCACAATAGTTTGATGTGGAAAGATTTAATCTCAGGAAGCTAAATAAGCTGGAGGTTACGAAATATCATCAGATCAAGATCTCAAACAGGTCTCGAGCTGGCACTGCAGCTTTGAAGATTTCTGCAGCTTTTCATGCATATATTTATCCACCAGTCTTGAGTAACCAAAATTACGTTTTGGTCTGGACACTTCAGAAAAATAAAAATCTCTTGCTCCTGCCAGGAATCAAACCACAATTCCTCAGATGTCAAGTCCATGGCCTAGCCACTACACCAACTGAGCTATCCTGGCTCATGGCCAACAGAAATTACAAAAAATGAAGAACTACCAACTTATGAAGTAATGTAACAGGAACTGGGGCAGAGGAATGCATGGTACATGTAACTTTGTTACAATAATTAAAGCAGTAATTACACTCACCCTCAAGGCTTCCTCTTCAGCTGCCTCTTCCTCCTCAGCCTTCTTCTGCAACTCATCATATGACATGGCAACAATGGCCAAAATCAAATTGACGAGATAGAACGAGCCCAAGAAGATGATCACAATGAAAAAGAGCATGTGCCACGGGCCTGCAGACCTCAGAACCTATGAACACGAAGGCAATAAAACTGATATTCCAGCACCTAGATTAGGTACATGCAAATGTCTCAGCCAACATGAAGTTTCTGCCCACACTTCCATGGGTTACATAACATTTGTTCTCAAAGTCTGGACCACTTTGGGTACATCAGTTCATCCAAAATGAAAAACAAGCACAATTAAAATTCAGTTACTCTAGTACTTAACTAACTCCACACAGAGAGTCCTTTAGCAGCAGTTCTCAGCTAGTCAAGGAATTCCCCACATTTTATGGAACCCAAAGGTTCATTACTATCTTCACAACAGCCCCATACTTGTCCGTATCATGAACTAGACTAATCCAGTCCATGCCCTCCCATTTCACTTATTTAATATCCACATTAATATTATACTCCCATCTATGCCTTGGTTTTACAGTGGTCTCTTTCCTTCCGGTTTCCCCACCACAACCCTGCATGCATTTCTCTTCCCTCCATATGTGCCAAATGTCCCACTTATCTCACCCACCTTGATATAATAACCTGAACAATATTATATCAATACTCAGCAAACAAAAGTTGTAGAAAAAATGAACACACCTGTTTTATCTTGTTAAAGACTGAATTCTTGTACACAGTTGTTCACGCATGGGATAAATTTTATATGTGGTGACAATAATAATTTCATTTTATTGTGATTGCATTAGATTGCATAATATTGCATGGGCTCTTATAGTCAGAGGCAGGCATATGACGCAATCGTCACGAGATTATTCCACAGCACTCATGATCACGTGGTTGCAATTTCTGGATTAATCTAGTTTACCCTTTGTCCTAAGTAGGGACGCTAGCTAGTAGCATGGCTTCAGTTCCACTGCGTACTCCGCGTCAACAAGACGTGTAATACAGTTGTCTTCAGTTCGCATAGGGTGAAAATACAGTTAACTTCAGTTCGCACAAGGCGAAATAATACAGTTCGGTTCGCATAGGGCAAAACAATACAATCAGTGCCTGTCAGCGTATCTAGGATGCGACACGAGTGTGTGTGAATAAGTTAACTCAACATATTTAAACAAACCAAGCAGTTATTAAGTAAATGTTCATATACGTTACAACTACAAACAATTGGTGCCACGAGTGATAAGGATTAATTTCAGTTCTATTAATCATCAACAGTGTATTATGTGTTTTGAATTAAGAAATTAATTAAGTTGTTCTTTTATCTTGCCAATTATGTGAACTTTTTGTTCAACGCTTTGTGTATCTGAACCAGAGCAGGTACATAAAAGTGGTCTCACCAGGCCAGAAAATTGGTCCTTTCCAGGCTAAACACATATCTGGTTCCACCGATCTGGATATTTGGCTATCAGCGGGTAAGATTCAAAAGAACAAAGAACTGTGAACATTTGTGGTGCCATAATAGTCAATTGCATTGTGTAACTTCACGCAAAGTGCACTGGAAGAACAGTAACACCACATTGCACAACTCATTTGCAAACGCGGCAAGAAGGCGCACGCTAGCAGCGGCCGAAGACTGTGACGTCATCACTAGCCCAACAGCTTCCAGCCAAGCAGCACCAGGTCACTGACCCACATTCATACCACATCAGCTGTTATCCAGGCAACGATGGACCCCACATGTCACCAGCAGCTAATCAGGCAACGTGCGGCTGCCAAGGCATCACTCACTCGAATGCAGACATTCATCGAAACAGGTGATCGTAAACTAAATGATATTCAAGGTAGGTTTGATGAACTGCCAAACATTTTTAACAAATTTGAAGGTGCACAAAGTGAATTGGAGTTATCAGATGATGCAGATTATTCAGTCGACAGACAACAATTTGAAGATCAATACTTTGAAGTTAAGGCAAAGTTTAATGAACTTCTACATCCTGTGGTAGACCCACCATGGTCTAGGCATAGCTCCCCATGTAGCAGTCTATCAGGGCACAGTAATACCTCACCGAGGTCACATGCCAACAGTGCACACATTAAGTTACCAGTCATTTCATTGCCAACCTATGACGGTGACACATGTCATTGGTTACAATTCAGAGACACCTTTGAGGCATTAATTGTCAACAATTCAACATTATCTAATGTTCAGAAATTTCACTACCTCATTGCGTCACTAAAGAATGCGGCCAAAGATCTGATAAGCAATTTACAGATAACCAATGAAAACTTTCTTGTTGCCTGGCAACTAGTAACACAACGTTACAACAATAAACGATTAATTGCCATGATGCACGCCAAGCGTTTGTGTCAAATGCCCCAAGTCAAGAAGGGAGATGCTTCATCATTGCGCTAATTAATTAACCATGTGTCAAGCCACATGAATGCACTCCAAGCATTGTCTTTAAATGTATCTGTCCAAGATTTAATGCTAAATCACTTAATGTTAGCTACATTGGACACTAAAACACAGCGAGAGTGGGAGTTATATATTGCTTCGCGTGCAGACACGCCAACCATTGCAGAGCTGATCACATTCCTGGAATCAAGGTGCAGGGCCTTGGAACTATTCCAGAATACCCAGTCACTGAAGATAGTTACTGCCAATCCACGATCAACACAATCTGTTAGAGGTAAGGTCAGTAAACCCTCATACTCCAATGTAGCAACACAAATACAGTGTATATTGTGCAATGGTTCACACAGATTGTTTAAGTGTGACACATTTTTTAAATTGCAACCAAGGCAACGTCTCAACCATGCCAGACAACAAAGATTGTGCTTTAATTGTTTGCAACCATTTTTAAAAAACCACCCACGTTCAAGGCAAGTGTGTCGTAAATATAACAAGAGACATCATACCTTGATTCACATAGACACACAAAACCAAGAAACCAGTGACAGTGGTTCTACAACAAATAATAAACTATCTGCCAACACAAAGGGTGCCACAGTGGCAGAGGTTAATACTTATCATACATTTAAGGGAAAATCCAGAAACCATGTTTTACTAGCAACAGCCATTGTTGAAGTTAGAAACAAATCTGGTCAATATGTATCATGCAGAGCATTGTTAGACAGTGGCTCTCAATCACACTTCATAACAGAGAGGTGTGTACAACGTTTGAGGTTACCAAGAACCCAGACACATACATCAATACAAGGAATAAGCAATGTAAACACTGCAACACAC
>Ga0268261_10002418_pt1 | contig 13367 bp, 5 predicted proteins | sample TergutNc150P1_FD_190353 | JGI IMG/M metagenome (GOLD analysis project Ga0268261, IMG submission 190353) | Nasutitermes corniger P1 segment gut microbial community from laboratory colony in Florida, USA - Nc150 P1 (SPAdes) (version 2) | ecosystem: Host-associated > Arthropoda: Insects > Digestive... | reverse complement strand
TTGGCCGAAATCATGTACGGATCCCCTTTTCATTAACGATGAGTTGCATGTCAAGCTGTAAGACAATTATTTCATCTCCATTTGCGAGTCATGATTCCAGTCCATGTTCAATACAGATAGACAGTAAACCAAACGAAACACACAAATTTCTTGATTTGGCCCAAGTTATGTTTAAACCCATATACAGAAGAGGTTAGATGTATGTCTAATTACAATACACGAATTTTATCACTTGCAGTGAGTCATGTTAACAGGCTTTGTCACACAATTGTTGCATGTCAAACGCTTAACACGTACCCTTTGAAGTGGTTTAATCATTTTTGTAGCCCCTATTCAGCACAGTTAAGGTGCAAGTGGTTCGCAATTATATGAATTTCATCACTTGTTAAAAGTCTAAACCCTGAATAAATACTATGCAGTGTACCTGTAGATTGCCATTAAAGAGATTTCAACACTTTTATCACGAATATATTAGAGACCATTTTAGCAGAGTTGGTGCAAGTCACTTTTTAGTCACTTATTCAGTACACCTAGACTTCATTTCGAGAGCATATATGTTTACAGTCGTTTATGAACATTATAAAGCTTTATGTTGGGAATCAGAGCTGATCATATTAAGTTGGCTGAAGTTATAATTCTCGCTCATTTTCTGCAAAGATATACTGTGGTTCGATCGCCAATACATGAATTTCGCCCGTTGGCGCAATCCACATTACGAATACAAAGGGTCGAACATCAGTACTCTTTCATAATGGGTTGTCGCAAGTCTTTTTTTGAAAACATACTCCTAACTGATAACTTCATTGTCACCGTCTATCACTTGTCGTATATTTGTGGCAAGAAACATTTACATAAATGGCGAGAAAGCGGTAATTTCTGCAACATTACATGACAAACTTTCGACAAATAATTCCAATTTTTCCCGCTAGGTTCTCTGGCGTCTTTGCAGAAGTAGAGGCACCTGGCGACGAGAGTGAGAAACACTAAGAACTTGCCCAGGATGCAGTGTACTAGATCCATAACGCTATCTGGTCTGCGATATTGTTCTTGCCTAACTGGACTTACAGATATATACTAATGAATGAACCTAAATGTCGGTCCCGTATACACATATTTCATTACGTATGGAGTTCATATGATGAAAACACAAGCTGTATTTCGCGCGTCAATACATGAAAAACTTCGGTTGGTCGAACTCATGTACTGAGGCTGTTTTGATTACCGATGAGTTGCATGACGAGCTCATCTCTGTTGCGAGTCATGTTTACGATCCATATTGAATACAGATAGTAAGTCAAACGTAAACACACAAATTTCTTGATTTGGCGCATGTAATGTTTAAACCCATATGCGGAACAGATAAGATGTATGTCGAATGCCAATACACGAATCTCATCGCTTGCAGTTAGTCATGTTAACAGGCTTTGTCATAAAATGACTGTATGTTAAGCGATTAACAAGTACTCTTTTAGGTGGATTTAATCATGTTTGTAGCCCATATTCAGCACAGTTAAGGTGCAAGTTGTTCGTAATTATACGAAATTCATAACTTGTCAAAGTCTTGATCCTGAAAATTTTCTATGCAGTTAAGTGGTAGACAGTTGCCGTTAAACAGTTTTCAACACTTTTAGCGCGAAATTTTCGAAACTATTTTCAGCACAGAATAGTTTTAGTTGGTGCAAGTCGTGTTTTAGTCACTTATTCATGGCTGCATGTCGAGCGCATATATGTTTAGAATCATTTATCAACACAATAAAGCCTCATGCCTTGCGTCAGAAAGTTTGGATCAAGTCTAATTCTCAATTATTTTATGCAAAGTTAGACTGTAGTTGGAACGCCAATACACGAATTTGTTCAGTTGGTTCAATTCATATTACGAGATCAATCGTAGTTTCGATAATCCGTATGTCGAACATCGAGAGACTTTTATCGCAAGACATGTTGTGAAAACGTAGTCGTAACATAACCTCAATGTCATTGTCGATCACTTGTCGTAGATTTGTGGCAAGAAACATGGACATAAATGGCGAGGAATCGGTCATTTCTGCAAAATTACATGACAAACCTTCGACAAATAGTTCCACTTTTTGCCGCTGGGTTCTCTGGCGACTTTGCAGACGCATAGGCACCTGGCGTCCATATTTGTAAACACTAAGAACTTGCCCAGGATGCAGTGTACTAGATCCGTAACGGTCTCCGGTCTTGGTTATTGTTTAATGCATTACTGGCTTTAGAGTTACATACTATGAAACTAAAAGTCGGTCCTGTATACACGTATTTCATTACTTAGCGCGAGACATGTATGGAGCTCATATACTGAAAAAAGAAGCTGTACTTCGACTGCATTTCGATCGCATATATATTTACAGTCACTTATCAACACAATAAAGCTTCATGTGGACAATTAAAAAAGTTCATATTAAGTTGGCTGAAGTCGTAATTCTCGATCATTTTCTGCGTAGATATTCTGTAGTTCGATCGCCAATACATGAATTCCTCCAGTTGGCGCAATCCACATTACGAAATCAAAGGGTCGAACTTCAGTACTCTTTCATAACGGGTTGCCGCAAGTCTTTTTTTAAAACATACTCCTAACTGATAACATCAGTGTCACCGTCTTTCGCTTGTCGTACATTTGTGGCAAGAAACATTTACATAAATGGCGAGAAAGCGGTCATTTCTGCAACATTACATGACAAACCTTTGACAAATAGTTCCAATTTTTGTCGCTAGGTTTTCTGGCGTCTTTGCAGACGTAGAGTCACCTGGCGACGAGAGTGGGAAACAGTAAGAACTTGCCCAGTTTGCAGTGTACTAGATCCATAACGGTATCTGGTCTGCGATTTTGTTCATGCTTAACTGCTCTTACAGATATATAGTAATGAATGAACCTAATTGTTGGTCCCGTATACACATATTTCATTACGAATGGAGTTCATTTGCTGAGAAAACAGGTTGTAATTCGATCGTCAATACAAGAAAAACTTCGGTTGGCCGAACACATGTACGGAGGCTGTTTTCATTACCGATGAGTTGCATGACAAGCACATCTCTTTTGCGAGTCATGTTTACGATCCATATTCAATACAGATAGACAGTAAGCCAAGCGTAAACACACAAATTTCTTGATTTGGCTCATGTTATTTTTAATCCCATATTCAGAACAGATAAGATGGTTGTCGAATGCTAATACACGAATTATATTGCTATCAGTTAGTCAAGTTAAAAGGCTTTGTCGCAGAATGACTGTAAGAAAAGCGCTTAAAACATACTCTTTTAGGTGGACTAAATCGTGTTTGTAACACACACCAGCGGAGTTAAGGTGCAAGTTGTTTGTAATTATACGAAATTCATCACTTGTCAAAGTCTTGATCCTGACAATTTTCTATGCAGTTAAGTGGTAGAGAGTTGCCGTTAAACAGGTTCAAAACTTTCAGCGCGAAAATTTTTGAAACTACTCTCAGCACAGAATAGTTTTAGTTGGTTGAAGTCGTGTTTTAGTCACTTATTCATGGCTGCATGTTGAGCGCATATATGTTTAGATTCATTTATCAGCACAATAGAGCTACATGTCGTGCGTCAGAAAGTTTGCCTGAAGTCTAATTCTCAATCACTTTATGCAAGGTTGGACTGTAGTTGGAACGCCAAAACACGAATTTGTTCAGTTGGCGCAATTCATATTACGAGATCAATCGTAGTTTAGATAATCTGTATGTCGAACATCAAGAAACTTTTATCGCAAGACGTGTTGTGAAAACGTATTCCTAACATAACCTCAATGTCATTGTCGATCACTTGTCGTAGATTTGTGGCAAGAAACATGGACATAAATGGCGAGGAATTGGTCGTTTCTGCAAAATTACATCACAAACCTTCCACATATAGTTCCACTTTTTTTCGCTAGGTTCTCTGGTGACTTTGCAAACACAGAGGCACCTGACGACGATAATTGTAAACACTAAGAACTTGCCCAGGATGCATAGTACTAGATCCGTAACGGTCTCTGGTCTTGGTTATTGTTTAATGCATTACTGTCTTTAGAGTTATATACTATGAAACTAAAAGTCGGTCCCGTATACACTTAATTCATTACTTAGGGCGAGACGTGTTTGGAGCTCATATACTAAAATAAGAAGCTGTACTTCAAGCGCTAATACACGAACATCTTCATTTGTCCGAATTTATGGATTGAGGATGATTTGAATGCCGGTGAGTTGCATGTCAAGCTCTAAGAAAATTATTTCATCCCTATTCGCTAGTCACATTTTAGTCCTTATTCCAAACTGATAGACAGAAAGCCAAACGTAAACACACAAATTCCATTTTTCGCAAGTTATTTTTAAACCCATATTCAGAACAGATAATATGTATGTCGAATGTAAAAACACGAATTTCATCAGTTGCAGGGAGTCATGTGAACAGGCTTTGTCACAGAACGGATGTACGTCAAGCGCCCAAAACTTACTTTCTGAGGTGGTTTAAAACATTTTTGTAGCCCATATTCGGCACAGTCAAGGCGCAAATAGTTCGTAATTATATGAATGTTAAAACTTGTTAAAAGTCTTGATCCTGAGAATTTTCTATGCAGTTTGCTTGTTGTGAGATTGCCAATAAAAAAATTTCCTCAGTTTTAGTGCGAAACGTTTCGAGACCATTTTCAGCACAGTATTACTGTAGTTGGTGCAAGTTATGTTTTAGTCACTTATTCAGTTCACCCTGGCTGCATGTCGAGGGTCATTTATCAAAAGAATGAAGCTTCATGTCGAACGTCAGAATTCTCTATTATTTTCTGGAATGTTAGACTGCAGTTCGAGCTCTAATACATGAATTACTTCAGTTGGCGCAATTCATATTACGAGACCAAACGTACTTTTGATAACCTGCATGTCGAACATCAATATACTTTTAACATGGGATGTCGAAAGGTATGTTTCGTACACATTTCTTAACCTAACTTCAATGTTACCGTCAAACTTTTCTGATTCTCGACATGATATTTTATGGTGTTGATAAAGGACTCTAAACATATATGCGATCGATATGTAGTCTAGGTGTTCTAAATAAGTGACTAAAAAGTGACTTGCACCAACTGTGCTGAAAATGGTCACGAAAATATTCGTCATAAATGTGTTGAAATCTGTGTAATGGCAATCTATCTACAAGCACACGGCATAGAATATTGTCAGGGTCTAGACTTTTAACAAGTGATGAAATTCATATAATTGCGAACTACTTGCACCTTAACTGTGCTGATTATGGTCTACAAAAATGATTTAACCCACCTCTAAGAGTACGTGTTAAGCGTTTGACATACAACCATTTTGTGACAAAGCCTGTTAACATGACTCACTGCAAGTGATGATATTCGTGTATTGTCATTCGACATACATCTTACCTCTTCTGAATATGGGTTTAAACATAACTTGAGCCAAATCAAGTAATTTGTGTGTTTCGTTTTGTTTACTGTCTCTCTCTATATTGAGCATGGACTGGAATCATGTTTCGCGAATGGTTTTGAAATAATTGCCTTAAACTTTAATGAAATGAAGATCCGTACATGATTTAGGCCAACTGAAATTATATTAAATTCTATTAAATTATATTAAAGTGTATTAACGCTCTGAATACAGCTTATTTGTTCAGACTATGAGCTCCATACACGTCTTGCGCTAAGTAGTTTAATACGTGTATACGGGACCGACATTTAGTTTCAATGTAGATATCTCTAAAGCCAGTAATGCATTAAACAATAAAAAAGACCGGAGACCGTTACGGATCTAGTTCACTGAATCGTGGGCAAGTTCTCAGTGTTTACAACTATCGTCGCCAGGTGCCTCTGCGTCTGCAAAGTCGCCAGAGAACCTAGCGGCAAAAAGTAGAACTAATTGTCGAAGGTTTGTCATGTAGTTTTGCAGAAATGACCGCTTCCTCGCCATTTATATCCATGTTTCTTGCCACAAATCTACGACAAGTGATCGACGATGACATTGATGTTATGTTAGGAATACGATTTCAAATGTCTTGCGATAAAAGTCTCTTGATGTTCGACATTCAGATTATCAAAATTACGGTGGTTCTCGTAATATGAATTACGCCAACTGAACAAATTCGTGTAATGGCGTTCCTACTAAATTCTAACTTTGCATACAATGATTGAGAATTAGACTTTAGCGAAACTTTCTGACGCACGACATGAAGATTTATTGTGTTGATAAATGACTAAACATATATGCGCTCGACATGCAGCCATGAATAAGTGACTAAAACACGACTTGCACCAACTAAATCTATTCTGTGCTGAAAATAGTTTCGAAAATTTCGCGCTAAAATTGTTGAAACCTGTTTTTACGGCAACTCTCTACCACTTAACTGCATAGAAAATTGTCAGGATCAAGACTTTGACAAGCGATGAATTTCGTATAATTACGAACAACTTGCACCCTAACTGTCCTGATGTGGGCCACAAACATGATTTAATCCACCTAAAAGAGTACGTGTTAAGCGCATGACATATAGAAATTCTGCGACAAAGCCATTTAACATGACTAACTGCAAGAGTTGAAATTCGTGTATTGGCCTTCGACATACAAGTTATGTGTTCTGAATATGGGTTTAAACATAACATGCGCCAAATCAAGTAACTTGTGTGTTTACGCTTGGCTTTCTCTCTATCTGTATTGAATATGGAACCTAAACATGACTCGCAAATTGATGAGCGTGTCATACAACCCATCGGTAATCAAAACAGCCTCCGTACATGATTTCGGCCAACCGAAGATTTTCATGTATTGACGCTCGAAATACAACCTGTTTTCTCAGTATTTGAACTCCGTACGTAATGAAATACGTGTATACGGGACCGACATTTAGGTTCATTAATTAGTAAATATCTATAAGTGCAGTTAGGCATGAACAATATCGCAGACCACATACCGTTATGGAGCTAGTACACTGTAACCTGGGCAAGTTCTTAGTGTTTCCCACTCTCCTCGCCAGGTGACTCTACGTCTGCTAAGACGCCAGAGAACCTAGCGGCAAAAATTGGAACTATTTGTCGAAAGTTTGTCATGTAATGTTGCAGAAATAACCGATCCTCGCCATTTATGTAAACGTTTCTTGCCACAAATATACGATAAGTGATAGACGGTGACAATGAAGTTATCAGTTAGGACTATGGTTTCAAAATAAGACTTGCGACAACCCGTTATGAAAGAGTACTTAAGTTCGACCCATTGATTTCGTAATGAGGATTTCGCCCACTGGAGAAATTCATGTATTGGCGATCGAACTAAGGTATATCTTTGCTGAAAATAATCGAGAATTATGACTTCAGCAAACTTAATAAGATCTTTTCTGATTCTCCACATGATGCTTTATTGTGTTGATAAAAGTCTGTAAAAATATATGCGCTCGAAATGCTGCCTAGGTGTACTGAATAAGTGACTAAAAAGTGACATGCACCAACTGTGCTGAAAATGGTCTCGAAAATATTCGTGATAAATGTGTAGAAATCTGTTTAATAGCAATATATCTACAAGTACAATGCATAGATTATATTCAGGGTCTAGACTTTTAACAAGTGATGAAATTCATATAATTGCGAACTACATGCACCTTAACTGTGCCTAATATGGGCTACAAAAATGATTTAATCCACCTCAAAGAGCACGTGTTAAGCGTTTGTCATACAACCTTTCTGTGACAAAGCCTGTTAACATGACTCACTGCAAGAGATGTAATTCGTCTATTGTCATTCGAAATACATCTTATCTCTTCTGATATGGTTTTAAACATAACTTGAGCCAAATCGAGAAATTTGTGTGCTTCGTTTGGCTTACTGTCTATCTTTATTGAACATGGACTGGTATCATGACTCGCGAATGGAGAAGAAATAATTGTCTTACAACTTTACATGCATTTCATCGGTAATTAAAATAGGATCCGTACATGATTTCGGGCAACTGAAGTTTTTCGTGTATTAACGCTCTGATTACAGCCTATTTGTTCAGTATATGAGCTCGATACACGTCTCGCGCTAAGTAATGAAATACGTATATACGCGACCGTCATTTAGTTTCATTCATTAGTATATAGCTCTAAGGTCAGTTAGGCATGAACAATAGCCCATATAAGAGACCGTTACGGATCTGGTACTCTGGTTCCTTGGCAAGTTCTTGGTGGTTTCCCACTTTCGTCGCCAGGTGCCTCTACTTCTGCAAAGACGCCAGAACCTAGCGGCAAATAGTGGAACTAATTGTCGAAAGTTTGTCATGTAATTTTGCAGAAATGACGCCTTCCTCGCCATTTATGTGTATATTTCTTGCCACAAATCTACACGTGATCGACGGTAACATTGAGGTTAGGTTAGGAAATGTGTACGAAACATGCCTTTCGACAACCCATGTTAAAAGACTATTGATATTCCACGTACAGGTTATCAAATCTACGTTTGGTCTCGTAATATGAATTGCGCCAACTGAAGAAATTCATGTATTTGCGCTCGAACTGCAGTCTACCATTGCAGAAAATAATCGACAATTCTGACGTTCGACATGAAGCTTAATTCTTTTGATAAATGACGCTCGACATGCTGCCAAGTTTTCCTGAATAAATGACTAAAACGTAACTTGCACCAACTAAAGCAATACTGTGCTGAAAAGGGTTGCATTCGAGAAAAGTTTCGCACAAAAACTGATGAAATCTGTTTTGTGGTAATCTCACTACAAGCTAAATGCATAGAAAATTGTCAGGATCAAGACTTTTAACAAGTGTTGACATTCATATAATTACGAACTATTTGCACCTTCACTGTACTGAATATGGGCTACAAAAATGTTTTAATCCACCACAGAGGGTACGTGTTGGGCGCTTGTCATACAGCCAATCAGTGAAAAAGCCTGTTAAAATGACTCACTGCATGTGATGAAATTCGTGTTTTTACATTCGACATACATCTTATCTGTTCTGAAAATGGCTTTATACATAACTTGCGAAAAACAAAATTTGTGTGTTTACGATTGGCTTACTGTCTATCAGTTTGTAATATGGACAGAAAGTGATTCGCGAATAGGATTGAAACAAATTTCTTAGAGCTTGACATGCAACTCACAGGCATTCAAATCACACTCAGTACATGTGTTCGGCCAACTGAAGTTGTTCGTGTATTAGCGTTCGAAGTACAGCTTCTTTTTTCAGTATATGAGCTCCATACATGTCTCCCGCTAAATAATGAAATACGAGTTTACTTGATCGACATTTAGATTCATAATATATAGCTCCAAAGCCAGTAATGCATGTATAATAACCCAGACCGGAGACCGTCATGAATATAGTACACTGCATCCTGGGCAAGTTCTTAGTGTTTACCACTATTGTCGCAATGCCTCTGCGTCTGCAAAGTCGCCAGAGAACCTAGCGTCAAAAGGTGGAAATATTTGTAGAAAGTTTGTCATTTAATTTTGCATAAATGACCGCTTCCTCGCCATTTATGTAAATGTTTCTTTCCACAAATCAACGACAAGTGATCGACGATGACATTGAGGTTAAGTTAGGAATACATTTTCACAACATGTCTTGCGATTAAAGTCTTTTGATGTTCGACATTCAGATTATCTAAACTACGATTGATCTCGTAATATGAATTGCGCCAACTGAACAAATTCGTGTATTGGCGTTCCAACTACACTCTAAATTTGCATAAAATGATTGAGAATTAGACTTGAGCCAAACTTCCTGACGCACGTCATGAAGCTTTATTGTGTAGATAAATGACTCTAAACATATATGCGCTAGACATGCAGCCACGAATAAGTGACTAAAACACGACCAGCACCAACTAATGCTATTCTATACTGAAAATGGTTCCGAAACTTTTCCCGCTAAAAGTGCTGAAATCAGCAACTTTCTACCACTTAATTGCATAGAAAATTGTCAGGATCAAGACTTTGACAAGTGATGAATTTCGTATAATTACGAACAACTGTGCAGAATATGGGCTACAAACACGATTTAATCCACCTATAAGAGTACATGGTAAGCGCTTGACATACAGTCATTCTGTGACAAAGCCTGTTAACATAACTCACTACAAGTGATAAAATTCATGTCTTGGCATTCGACATACATTTTATCTGTTCTGAATATGGGTTTAAACAACTTGCGCCAAATAAGAAACTTGTGTGTTTAGGCTTGGCTTACCGTCTACATGTATTGAATATGGTTTGTAAACATGACTCGCAAATAGAGATGAGTTTGTCATGCAACTCATCGGTAATCAAAACAGCCTCCGTACATGAGTTCGGCCAACCGAAGATTTTCATGTATTGACGCTCGAAATACAGCCTGTTTTCTCAGCATATGATCTCCATACGTAATGAATTACGTGTATACGGGACCGACATTTAGATTCATTCATTAGTATATATCTATATTTCCAGGTAGGCATGAACAATATTGCAGGCCAGAGACCGTTATGAATCTAGTACACTGCATCCTGGGCAAGTTCTTAGTGTTTCCCACTCTCGTCGCCAGGTGCCTCTACGTCTGCAAAGACGTCAGTGAACCTAGTGGCAAAAATTGGTACTGTTTGTCGAAAGTTGGTCATGTAATTTTTCCAGAAATTACCGCTTTCTCGCCATTTATGTGAATGTCTCTTGCCACAAATATACGACAAGTGATAGACGGTGACAATGAAGTTATCAGTTAAGAGTATGTTTTCAAAAAACTTGCGACAACCCGTTTGAAAGTGTACTGAAGTTCGACCCTTTGATTTCGTAAGGTGGATTGCGCCAACTGGAGTAATTCATGTATTGGCCATCGAAGTAAAGTATATCTTTGCAGAAAATGATCGAGAATTTTGACTTCAACTTCAACCTCGACATGAAGCTTTATTTTGTTGATAAAGGACTCTAAACATATATGCCCTCGATATGCAGCCTAGGTGTTCTGACTAAAAAGTGACTTGCACCACCTGTGCTGAAAAAGGTCTTGAAAGTATTCGTGATAAATGTGTTGAAATCTGTTTAATGGAAATCTATCTACATGCACAATGCATAGAATATTGTCAAGGTCTAGACTTTTAACAAGTGATGAAATTAATATAATTGCGAACTACTTGCACCTTAACTGTGCTGAATATGGGCTACAAAAATGATTTAATCCACCTCAAAGAGTACGTGTTTAGCGTTTGACATACAACCATTCTGTGATAAAGCCTGTAAACATGACTCACTGCAACTGATGAAATTCGACATTCATCTTACTTTTCTGAATATGGGTTTACACATAACTTGAGCCAAATCAAGAAATTTGTGTTTCGTTTGGCTTACTGTCTATCTGTATTGAACATGGACTGGAATCATGACTCGCGAATGGAGCTGAAATAATTGTCTTACAGCTTGACATGCAATTCATCGTTAATGAAAAGAGGATCCGTACATGATTTCGGCCAACTGAAGTTTTTCGTATATTAACGCTCTGAATACAGCCTATTTGTTCAGTGTATGAGCTCGAAACACGTCTCGCGCTAAGTAATGAGATACGTATATACGCGACCGTCATTTAGTTTCTTTCATTAGTATATAGCTCTAAGGTCAGTTAGGCATGAACAATAGCCCAGACAGGTGACCGTTACGGATCTGGTACACTGGTTCCTGGTCAAGTTCTTAGTGGTTCCCACTTTCGTCGCCAGGTGCCTCTACTTCTACAAAGACGCCAGAGAACCTAGCGGCAAAAAGTGGAACTATTTGTTGAAAGTTTGTCATGTAATTTTGCAGAAATGACGGCTTCCTCGCCATTTATGTGTATATTGATTGCCACAAATCTACAAGTGATCGACGGTAACATTGAGGTTAGGTTAGGAAATGTGTACGAAACATGCCTTTCGACAACCCATGTTAAAAGACTATTGATGTTCGACCTACAGGTTACCAAAACTAAGTTTGGTCTCGTAATATGAATTGCGCCAACCGAAGGAATTCATGTATTAGCGCTCGAAATGCAGTCTAACATTGCAGTAAATAATGGAGAATTCTGACGTTCGACATGAAGCTTCATTTCGCTGATAAATGACGCTCGACATGCAGCCAAGGTGTACTGAATATGTTACTAAAACGTAACTTGCACCAACTATAGCAATAATGTGCTGAAAATGGTCTCGAAACATTTCGCACTAAAACTGATGAAATCTGTTTAGTGGCAATCTCACTACAAGCAAACTGCATAGAAAATTGTCATGATCAAGGCTTTTAAAAAGTGTTGAAATTCATATTATTTCGAACTTTTTGCACCTTGACTGTGCTGAATATGGGCTACAAAAATGTTTTAATCCACCTCAGAGATTACTTCTTGGCCGCTTGACATACAGCCATTCTGTGACAAAGCCTGTTAACATGACTTACTGCAAGTGATTAAATTCGTGTCTTTACATTGGACATACATCTTATCTGTTCTGAATATGGGTTTAAACATTACTTGCAAAAAATGAAATTTTTGTGTTTACGACTGGCTTACTGTCTATCAGTTTTGAATATTGAATGTAAATGTGATTCGCGAATAGGGATGAAATAATTTTCTTACAGCTTGACATGCAACTCACCGGCATAAAAATCACCCTCAGTACATGAGTTCGGCCAACTGAAGTTTTTCGTGTATTAGCGCTCGAAGTACAGCTTCTTTTTTCAGTATATGAGCTCCATACACGTCTCGCGATAAGTAATGAAATACGTGTATACGGGCAGACATTTAGTTTCATAGTATATAGCTCTAAAGCCAGTAATGCATGAACAATAGCCCAGACCAGAGACCGATACGGATTTAGTACACTGCATCCTGGGCAAGTTCATAGTGTTTACAACTATTGTCGCCAGGTGCCTCTACGTCTGCAAAGACGCCAGAAAACCTAGCGGCAGAGGTTAAATATTTGTCGAAAGTTTGTCATGTAATTTAGCATAAATGACCGCTTCCTCGCCATTTATGTAAATGTTTCTTTCCACAAATCTACGACAAGTGATCGACGATGACATTGAGGTTATGTTAGGAATACGTTTTCACAACATGCCTTGCGATAAAAGACTTTTGATATTCGACATACAAATTATCTATACTACGATTGATCTCGTAATATGAATTGAACCTACTGAACAAATTCGTGTATTGGCATTCCAACTACAGTCTAACTTTGCATAAAATGATTGAGAATTAGACTTGAGCCAAACTTTCTGACGCACGACATGAAGCTTTATTGTGTTGATAAATGACTCTAAACATATATGCGCTCGACATGCAGCCATGAATAAGTGACTAAAACACGACTTGCACCAACTAAAACTATTCTGTGCTGAAAATAGTTTCGAAACTTTTCGCGCTAA
>Ga0268261_10002417_pt1 | contig 13367 bp, 7 predicted proteins | sample TergutNc150P1_FD_190353 | JGI IMG/M metagenome (GOLD analysis project Ga0268261, IMG submission 190353) | Nasutitermes corniger P1 segment gut microbial community from laboratory colony in Florida, USA - Nc150 P1 (SPAdes) (version 2) | ecosystem: Host-associated > Arthropoda: Insects > Digestive... | reverse complement strand
TGTCACCTTCACTTCCGCTTTCTTGTAACATGCGTTCAATTTCATCTTCTGACTGGAAACACTTTTTACGACTAGGCATTTTTACGGCCGGATGGGACTAGGAATCATATGATTTCAAGATCGATTTATAACCTAAACATCGACACAGTCTATACGTACGATATGCCAATCGATAGTTCATTTCACCAGCTTTCAAACGGTATAAGACATGTCATGCAATCTACTGACAGAAGGCTAGAATTAAAAGCGAAAGACATCAATGGCTCAGACCGTCTCACAGACGTCTGTGTATTAATGGACCTAGCGAGCCCGGTCGTCTCACAGACGTCTGTTTATGCCAAAGGGTTAAACAACACCAGTGTAGGTTTGAGGCAACGCACCCTTTTTAATATATTGTATAATTGTTATATAAATTTGTGTAATATATATTTTTCTAGCCTGATTATGGCATGACCTAAAACCAAAACATGTAGGTACATTTATACACCAGAGTAATTTGTTTCACTGAAATAAGCTGTATTTGCCATTGCCATTGTTTACAATTTTCTTTAAGACAGATTTAAAACTAAGTGTACGTAGTAGACAAAGTCATACTGGCAGTGTTGTGAATCTAATATATGCATTGGTAGCAACATTGAGGATTATCACGGGTCAAGAAAACTTATGTAAACTTGTGCAGTAAGAGCTAATTTATTTTGCTTTTTATGGTTGTGAGGTCATTGGTTTTCTGGCTGTCAGACACCCTTGCTATGTGTATTATGCCTACTTTTACCTGTTGCCAAATGCAAGGTTCATTAATAAGTACTTAATTGAAAAAGCTGTTCATGTGTACCCATTTCTTATAATTTGTAGACTGAATTATTTAAGGTGTGCAATACAACTGCTCACTGTAATCAGGAATGTATTTTCAATTACAGATGTGTTGAACTTTGATGGTAATAGCTGCTATAATTTCTGTGTCTGTGTTACATTATTTTAAAATTTTCTTTGGTGTATCCATAATTAAAATGCATTCTTTGGTGAGAAAGATCACAGCAGACAAGATTACAACATGAAATATGTATACAGTATAGGCACATCGTTAAAATTATCTGAGGGATGTAGGATGGCTCTCACATTTTATATTTCAGTTTATTAGCAGGTTAAGCCAGCAAACTTTCACTTGTGGAACATTCAGTATTTATCCTAAACTTTGAATTGTGGAGAAATAATGTTTGATGTAATGATACTACTCTGTGACATTATTTTGGATATTAGCTATGGTGTTGAGTGTTCAGAAGCCCATTATTTCACAAACAAATCCATCTCTAAATGAGTGTTTATGAGTTTTTACAAACACTTATTTAGAGAGGGATTTGTTTGTGAAAACTCAGGATGGTGCCCAGAATGATGGTCATGTTTATTGTAATATACCTTTCTCAAAAATATTCAACTTCACGTAGGGTACTTCAGCCTTAGTATATTTTCTATGTGTTTATGGAACAGAAACTTATGGGGAAGTCAGATGTGGCATTGTGTCTTCACTGAGTTGTGTTTATACAAGCATCTTAAATCGGTTTCTGGTGGGATATGAAGCTGTGTTGGATGAGTGGTTCCCAGTGTTCTTTTGAAATGTTGGGAATTGCCACCCCATTGATGCAGCATCACATTCCAGAGGACCACTGTGAGAATCTCAAAATTTACATGTGAACTGAAATTGAAGTCATTCAAACAGTTTGTGATTCTTTTATTGTCTTCATACATTGAAAAATGTTGGACCATTCGGATCGATACCACTTTGATTACTTAGTCGTACAAGGGAGGGTAATATTACTTCATTTTAAATAGGATGGAAGGATATGGACTGGATTTATCTGTTCATGATTGGGACCAGTGGCAGGCTGTTACAAGCACAATAGTGAACTTTTGGGTTTCATGAAATGTGGGGGAGTTTTTGATGCACGGAGTAATTGTTAGCTCTATAAAAGGGAGTGTATGCTGTGGAATTAGGAATGATTGTTATAAGATCATCATTTAATCACATATATGTCTCATGAATCCCATTGGCTTATTTCTTGGGAATTATTTTGTTCTTTACTGAAAATTTTTTGTCTGTAAATATTATCCATGCTGCACAAGCCACTGTTTCGGATTTTAGTGAGACTTGATTGAAATAACTTTGTACACTGTAATTTGTACATTGTAATCATGCCACACAGAGCTTCATGGTTTTTCTGCAGTAGAAGCACACACTCTGTGCACCCTTCTGTGATGGACTGTGTGTATTTTACTGCTGCTAAAATTTAACAGTAGAAAACTTGAGCTAAATGTATTTATGAGTGCCATATTGTCATGCAGCAGTTAGAGACAAATATCTTGTATTCAGAAGCCTTTAAATGTGTTATGTCTGGTTCAGTGTTACATTATGCATTTGCAGTTTTGTTAATATATTAACAGTTACTTCCAAAAAAGACTCTTTTGGGGAATTCTCAACAGTAAGTGTGATACAGAACAAACAAATGGAACCATAATATACTTCAGTGATCTTGATGCTTTCAGTTAACTGGAAAACCTATATGGCCCAATTCTGTTTGACTTCTTGCCAGCATGTCCTGCTGTTACACAAGGTTTTAATTTTTAAGTCTATAGTCTTTTAAAGCTTTTGAATCCTGAAAGCAAAACTGTATGAAGATATGATGATGTGTGATGTGATTATGTGTTATATGGTAGCAAAGATGGAGGCATATGAAAAACGTATGTATGCTGGGCTCAGTATACCTAGAAACATGAGACGTAGTACAAAATCTTGTAAGAGTGAGGTAGTTTAGTATTGTACGTGCATACTTGAATGTGAAAACATTCATCTGCCCACATGCAAGTATTGTGACTGGTGAATTTATTAGTGGCCTCCATAAGAACAGTATTTTTAATTTTTAATCTGCAGTTAGTAGTACACATATTGTGCATAAGTGTCAGTGATTGCAGGCCACAGATAAGCAGGTTGTGACAGAGGCTGCAGTGGACTGTTGCTGTGATGTTATAAAATAGCCTATTTCCACACCATGAAGTCATATGAGGGTGTGGAGTTATAGCTCCAGACATGCTTAACCTGGGCACTAGACAGAGGTAGACGGCCAATGTCACATGTTGGCTGCTTTACTATGGAGAAACAGTCCCTTTTATCTATTGAACAGGGGTTGGGTTGCCCCAGAGCTGGTGTGGTTGCTGTGGAGGAGAGAAAAGATCTCTTGTACCTACCGGGAAGTGAACCATCATTCCTCAGTTGTCCAGCCCATAGCGTAGTTACTGTACTGATTACACTATCCTGGCATTGCGGATGTCACTCATGCTACCTGTGCCCGTCTCCAAACTACATGATGCTACATCCTAGAAAGCTGTGATCTCATCAGTCTTTAAAGTCGATGCCCACTTTCAAGAAATTTGTTTCATAATGGCACTATGTTTCTTTGTGCTACTTTTTTTGGTAAGACCTCATATTTAACCCTTTAAATGCCAAGTTAAATCCCACCTGCCATTTTCTGGCATTATTAGGAGCTCACCCTCTATTCCACGTTAGCAGGATAAGGGTTAATATACTGTTTCATGTAGCCAACCTAATTTTGCAGTGAGCTGATGAACGTAATTTAATTATAAGAAGGTACTCAGTTTTTGTGAGAATACTGTGAGACTGTGATTATTTTTTTACACAGTTTCACTGTCACAGTTCTGTGTTCCTGTTACTGCAGTCAAATGTCATGCCAGTTTTCCAGTTACAAACATTTTTCCATGGGAATAACATCAGTGTAGCTGAATGCATGGTGAACACTGTGTTCTTTTTGCTAAGGCACAAGGTACTTATGTCATTTTAAAGTCTTTGCCGTATGTCAGTCTTATGTATGTACAGAGTGATTGACAACTTGTGTCATCTTCAGGATCATATTCCTGAGATCAATCCCAATCACACATTCCATATAAATGTAGGTCAGTTTATTCAGGGTTATTGAATTTACCATTACCTGTATATAAAAAATGATAAGAATATGTGAAAAATACTGCATAAAGATTTTACAACTGGATTTACAGTATGTGTTCCAAATGACCATTTCAGCATCATTATACATCCTGGCACATCTGTGAAACCATTTCAGTCACTGCTTCCTGGTTTATGGATCATTTGTGGCCCATTGTATTGGCCACATAGATCTTCAGACCTCAAACCCCAGAATTTTATCTGTCAGGCCACAGGTTAGGTCTGGTGTGCCACTAAAATGTGGAAGTATGAGGTACATTGCATTGTCACAGTTTGGATGCTTCAGCGTTTGTAAAATACAATCCCAGTGAACTGATGCAAGCTGCACCTCAATTCACAGACTTGCCATGATGTGTACTGAGACTGAAGGCAGTCATTTTAAAGAGTATTGTAAATCTACTAATAAGATCTTTAGGAAAGTAATTTTTTTTTAAAGCTTTCAGGTAATGATAAGTTCATAACCTCTGGGAACTGGTTTAATGATGGGGAATGACTTCTGTAATAAAATGCTGCAGTTGAGACAAAGCAGTGAGTCATTCAGTATAAAGCCAGTGCTAGGCAGTATAAAATGTCACAACAGAGTCGACCTCATTGTGTCTGAATTTTATTAGAAATCAAACCAAACCAAATGACTACAGTAAGTGGTGAATTTTTTTTTATATTGGTATTATTGAATGAAACATCATGAAACTGATGTGGACAGAGCTAAACTGTGTGCAGGAAGCGAGAGATCATGGAAAGTGATTGTGTGCTGCATCAATTCGATATCAAGTTAATCTCTTAAATAAATCTGTAAATGTGCAGAATGGTTTTATCCCAGCTAGAAAATATGAATATGGGATGGCCTCCAGGACTAGAAAATATATATATGGGATGGCTTCTAATAGCATACAGTTCGTCCAAACTTGTCCAGCAGTTCTTCACGTGAAACAGATACGTAGATAGAGATGTTGAACTCTGTGTACATATTAATCACATCATGCAAAGGAGGTGCAAAACCATGTATAAGAATTTTAAGGAGTATAACATCACCACAGAAGTATTAAAACCATAATTATTCTCTTTCATTACAGCCGGTCTTATTCTTCTCAGTTGGGTGACCTTGGCAGTGGAGCTGGGAAAGGGGGTGGTGGTGGAGGTTCAATCCGTGATGCTGGGGGTGCTTTTGGCAAGAGGGAAGCTGGCAAGGAGGAGGAGTATTTCTATAAGCAGGTTAGTACTATGTTATTAAAAATTGAGTTTACAAACATGGGCTTGAGTTGAGCATCTTAGTAGGCTTCATTCCTAGTTCATTTAACAACATTGTATCAGTTCATTTGTTAGAAAGCATGGAAGGGCTGAATAATGATGATGATGATGATGCACATATATTTTTATACTGTATAGTTTTGCTTAGTCCCTGCAGGCAAATTCTGGGATAGTACCTTGATAGGCCACAGTTTCTTTCTAAACCCTTTCCATTTTATCATTTAAAGTGTCTTCTACCATTGACACTGTAGTATATAGTCTGAAATACTGATACCATTATAAGATAAACCACAAATTAAAACCTGAAGTGAAAGATAAAATGTGAAAGTGTGTGTATGTGTTTGTTTCAGATGATTTATAAAATAAACTCCATTTAAAACCCGACATGAAAGATATGAAAATGTATTTATGTGCGACTGATGTATTTCAAATTATGTCATTTTTTACCCCAGTTGCTAGACCTTACTCTGCCACACTTTCATCTTAGCATGTTTGCAGTTTTGAAGCCTTTCTAGAGATAAAATATTTGGAGGTAAAATTTTGCAAGAGGACTTGGCCTTTATCAAGGTCCATTGGTATCTTGAGATGAGCACCTTTTTAAAATGTGCTTGGTATGGAATGGTGCTATGTTATGCTACAGAGTATTAGCTTTATTAATTAAGTTCTTCATTATCCCTTTTATTGCTTCTAATGATATGTCTTACACATTCAAGTTTGCTGTCATGCTATAAGGCTTACTCTTGAGTGTGGCATATCATAATCTTGATATGAAAATGAAATTTGATTCCTGTTGTATTTGATTGTTTGGTCTAATGCCAGTTAAAGAAGGCAAGGTGCAGTTGTCCCTGAGATTAATTAGGCATCAGGCTATGAGGATGGAAGGAGGAGTGGGGGTATATCTTCATATGTTCTTAACCAGTGCACAAAATGTGGAGGTGAGTAATCAGCTTCATTCCCTGGATTTTTTTGGCAGTCTTGCAAGAAACATCTAAGTATTTTGTTTTATTCCTGTGATGCAGCAAAAGGAGCAGCTGAAGAAACTGAAAGAAGGTTTGGAGGATGAAATTAGTTTCCACGAAGAGCAAGTTAAGCGGCATCAGGAAGCAATACAGCGCCACAAACAGAGAGTCAAGGATATTGAAAGCAAGGGAAAGCACTAAGTGCATACGGAAGACTGGTATGTCATTTGCCACTGTGTACATGGGGGAGAGGAGGTATGCTTACAGGATGCTGGTGAGGAAACCTGAAAGAAAAGTTGCTTGGCAGACTTAGGCTTAGGTGGGAAGATAATCTTAAAATGGATCCGAATGAACTGGGATGGTATGAACTGGATTTATCTGTCACAGGATAGGGGCAAGTGGCAGGTTCTTGCAAACACAGTAATGAACGTTTGGGTTTCATAAAATGGACAGGATTTCTTAACTAGCTGAGCACCTGTTATCTTCTCAACAAAGGCTGTTCTGTATGAAGTTAGTGCTTAATTTCAAATCCAAAACTCCAGAATTACACATTAATGAGGATTTAATTGTAATTGCATATAAATCGTAATTTTCTTGTCAGTATCAATTATCCAGTCTGACTATTTAGAACCACTGTGTGTAGGTTATGTGGTATAAAAAAAACATAAGACAGAACGTATTCAGCATTCATGAAGGGCTGTAATTTCTGCTTGTTATCCTCCTGAGTGAATAAAAAGATACTTCCAGAGATGGCACCATATGGATGTGATGTTAATGGTGGTAGTGGTTGTGGAAACACGAGTCTTGTAGATGATCAGAATTTTTTTGGTGGTGGTTCCATCTGGTTTGGAGGTACCAATGCATTCATCTTTAGGGTATGAGGTACCCAACTACATCAGCACATCCCAGAGCACTGTAATTTTCATATTCACTGCTGTGAGAATTTAAAATGTTTTATGAGCCTCCGTACCAAATACAGTGTTATTATTTGAGAGCTGCCCAAAAAAAATTAGGCTGCTAAATCTGAAGGGAACCTTAAAAAACTCAAGAGCCTGCATGCATTACAGTTTCTGTTTAGTGTCGCTCCAGTAAATCATTGAACAGCTACCGTAAAGTCTGTTTATGCATTGTGTGTCAAGCAACTGCAATCCTGAGCCCATACTTCTTTACTGTTATGTTGAAATTCCATGTATGAGATACAGGTTGGAATGAAAGTTCATGTGAAATACTTATGTGAAAGGAGTTTTAAAAGAAAATGAGAACATGGTGGCATAAATTTCGGGATGTAACAGTTCTAAATGGACAAGCTGATCATACAGTTGTAAATTAAATAGACAGGGTTGTAATTGGACAAAACAGAAGTGCAGCAAAATGCCAAGTGTTCACTGAAGAGAAATTTCATGAAAGAACTTCTGGACGTATTGCAATAAGGTTACCAACAGATGCAACTGTTCATTTTGTGTATTTATTTCCTTTATTTTTACCCTACATGTTTCGGGCTCTCATAAGCCCATCATCAGGGGTATCTCAAGCTGTTTTTTATATACAACCATTTGGTTCCTGTGTTGGACAAGAGATAACAGTATTATAGTAATAGTAACAATGTAAATGAGTTAAAATCTTTGGAATTAAAATACATTCTATACATGTATGTTTGTACAATATAAAAGTTGATATGCAATATAGGAACAGGAACCAAATGGTTGTATATAAAAAACAGCTTGAGATACCCCTGATGATGGGCTTATGAGAGCCCGAAACATGTAGGGTAAAAATAAAGGAAATAAATACACAAAATAAACAGTTGCATCCGTTGGTAACCTTATTGCAATACATACAGAAGATGCACGGTATGAACAACCTAAAAAAAAAACTTCTGGACTTTATCATTTCCTTTCAGTAAAAATATGGGCAAGATTCTGGTTTAAATTTCAGGCTATTAGAATTTAAAGCAGAAAAATATTCATAACAGTTGTCAGTAATTTAAGACATACACGGTCATTACTAGGCAAGGACGTACCAATTAAAAACGCTGAGGGCATATTGGGATTAAAGTTTCTCCCAGAAATTTCTCATTTGCCTTGCAACTGAAGTGGTGTTTCAAAAAATCAGCACAAACTGCCCAAACAATCCTGTAATTTAAACCATGCAAGACAACCTAGCTGGTTGGCACATAACATGTAAGTTGACATCATAGTCTTCATTGATGCATATTGGAGGTATATTAAATATGTACAGGCCATTGGTTTGTTGAGACCATTGTCATTCCTGTTTTATGTAGCCCAGTTTAATAGGCACATCATGCATCCCTCCTGCCAGAGTAACCAGGGAGTTTCTTGTTAGCTGTCAAACATTGCACTGTGTAGCAACATAATTCAGACAAAATGAAAACCCTATCTGGAAACAGATGTGCAGTAATTAGTAATTTCTTCACTGTTTATAGTTATTGTCTCCTGTATATTGCATTTGACATGTGCTGTCAACTGGATAAAGCAGTCGTGAAGCTGATCATAGTAAGGACAGTGGTAAACAAAAAGAGTTAGCCATTTGTACAAGTGGTGTGTTTTCCTGTGCTGAGCTCATATATTAAAATATTTATAAATATGAAACCCATAAATGAAACCTCTGTTGTGTTTATTAAAAGTAAATATGAATAATGTGTTTTAATGTCTGTAACCTCTTTCGTAAATAATTGGTAAGCAGAGAGGGCACATGAATCCACTATGTGGGAATGACCACCCCCTTTCAACCTGTTTACATTATCTCTGGTACATTTTGAGACAGTATTTTTCGCTTATTAATTCTGTCTGTGATTTTATGTTACCAGAATGTGGGAGTCTGCGTATGGCCCGTATGTTATAATACTACCAAATAGTGAAATGAGAGACATGCAGAGGTAGAAAGACCTAAACTAATACATGTATGTTAAGGGATTACCATTTCTGTCAGTGCAACAGTAAATCCCAGATGAACTTTCTGTGATGGGAAAGACTGTTGTCCTTATTGGCAGTTGGTCAAGTAGCAAGCAGCTCCACTGGGATTTGATTCAATAATTGGCCCTCTCCACTACTTGAGATCTGCACGTGAACAAAAAGTGGAAGTAGATTTGTATCCATTGCTTCCCCAATTTCTGAAAGAGCACTTCTTTTTGGAAGGTTCCCAGGTTTTGCCTGTTTGCCTGTCTGATAAGTGTGATATGTAGATGAAGATGAGTATTGGCTATTATTGATGGAATGATACTGAAGGGAAAACTGAAGTACTTGGAGGAAAACCTGTTCCAATGTGATTTTTGTCCAGCACGTACCTCACATGGACTGGTCTGGGATCAAATCCAGGCTCCCCACAGTGAGAGACTGGTGACTAACCATTTGAACCATGGCACAATCACTGCTGCACTTCTTATACTTCTAAATTACTTATACTCTTCATTTCCTACCTCACAGGGAACACAGTCCATGTCTGTTGTAAAACAAGCTTGTTAATGCTGTTTAGGGGAGTAATTAATGTTTATTGTGAAGCTCATACAAAACATGTGAACACAGTGTGTTGTAAAACTACAGATCTATTTAATTTTACAGCATGTGGTACATGTAGCTACCATTTGTCCTTTCAATGGTTAAATTGAAGAAGCATTTTGCTTTTGTGCTTGTGATGTTCACACATGCTTTGCTGCAATAAAGCCTTATGTTCTTTGTTTTTCAGGAGCTGTTATGCTAGAATTAAATGTGCCACGCCTTAATGCACTGGAAAGTTCTTGGTGCCAGTGTGCACTGTGTAGAGCTGTTGTAAAGGGATTTTTGGAAATATGCTGTTAGAGTCTGCTTAGTTGTTGATTAAAAATTTTGAGTGTCATTTTCAGTACTATTTTTGCATATAGCCTTGTCATGTAACTGATAGGACTGATCTAATGATGTGGATATGTGTGTATATATGTGTGTGTGTGTACAAACATAATCACAGTTGAATGTTACTGAAATGTGAGCTTCATTTTCTGACCTTGTTCCTAGTATTATGTACAGTAAATATCATAAGTTTCATACTCAGATGCTAAATATTTCATACAATACTATTTTTTGGTTGAAACAATAATGGTTAATGATATGCACCAACATCATGTATGATGATGTGCTTTTACTGAGTTGAGAATGCCCAGGTTGTGATTGTGGCATAAATGGCATAACGGCTGTAGTTTGAATAACAGAAATATTCATAGTAGGTAATTTGTGGATATTCTTGATCTCCAACAAAATGCCAGAAGAGTACTTTAGATTAAGTTATGACCAAATTTGGCATACCTATCAGGAGTCTGTGTCTGATCCAACACAGGCCAAACAAATTAATATTATTGAAGTCTTGACTGCCTGGATGTGGCATCATGTCACTGTTGCCTGACAATTTGAAATGGTGTGGTGGTCTTGTCTTCAAGGGTCGAAGTGTCCAATGAAAACTAAAGTAGACCACATGTAATTTTAAACAAAATGGGGTTAAGTAATTTGTTTAAAATTAAACACCATTAACATTGTATCGTACATTTTTTAACCATATGATATTGTAATCATTGAAGTAGAAAGTTTATTGCATTGTTATCTTATTGCTGGCTTATGCTGTATGATAGCATTAAGGGATAGCAACCTCTTTAGAACCTGTATGGCATGTAACAAAAAAATTTTTTTTTAATTCTGTAAGGTAAAACGAGTCTTCACCCACAGCCAGGCCACATTGTATAGTTAGAATAAGATAGTGAAAGGGCTGTGTGGTTTCACGCCCCTACTTTATAGCATTTCTACCGCATATTCAGAGGTGTTTGTTAGACAACCACAGCTATATCGGGCTGTACCAACTGGAAGAGGCAGTGATAGAACACAGCACTGGCCTTGGTGAACACTTGTTACTCTGCATCAGCATTCTGGCCAAGAATTTAGTGTTAGAGACTGCAGGAAGTGCTAAGAAATCAAGCCACACCCCAGCAACATCCACTGCGTGGACCTGCAGGTCATAGAAGCCCTGTGCTTACCATGTGAACGGAAGGAAGCAGAAGACTTTTGAACAAGGAGTGGATCATGCTCACCTGGTGGAACACTTCCATGCTCGTACCCTCATAAATGCATTTGATCACTTCACATCTGCTAGAGACTCTCTGCATCATATGAAATTGTCCCTGAAAAGGGCTATTCAGCATCCTGGATTTGCCACTTCCTTTTTCACAGTTCTCTGGGACTGAGCTTATGCCCCCTCTGCATACTGTAGTTCTGATTGGCCACATTCCTTCCAACCTACCTGTATAAGAAACACACAGTCATCCTATTATCTTCAGTGGATAACTTGGACATGCTTCCTGCAGTCCTAAGATGGCAGCATGCTCCTCAGAAACATTGGGGTCTACTTATGAAACTACATGGTGTCAAAACCCAGTAACTGCAGTCTTGGCTTTAGTGTACTTAATTGCAGCTTATTCCTGAAGTGCAGAACATTGAGATCATTTGAAAGAATAATTAAGATTCTGTACATACAGTGCAGCTACTTGTACTAGGTTAAGCTCTCGTCACTTAGTTACAAAGTTTCAATTTCTCCATCCCAGATTATCATCTCTTACGGTGTTTGACAAATAAGAGTTCAGAAAGGTAGCACAAGTTCACATACATGTTTACAAATGCATCATGACTTAAAATGGTGGTATTGTTATTTAGTCTTTACATACACAGTATTTGACAAAATCTTGAGTACTACAAAAACTGACATAACTGACCAACATACACATTTATTCATTCATTCCATTGGCATGTGCGGAATGCAGCGATTTCTTGCCGTTCTCAGGAGCTTCTTCCATTCATCTGTTACACATATGTATGAAGCATTATAAATTAACTACCTGAAAAGAAACAGTCAAGATTTTACTGATGGTAAATTACTTTAAAATGCTCTGCTCATACTTGTTTGTGGCTCTTATCAAATATTTGTTGTGTGTATTGTGGGTGTTCAGGATTTTCCATGGCTTACATATGCAGATTCTGTGGTATACCTTTAAATAGGCGCTTTCCATTCCATTCATATTTCTCCCTCCTCACCACATTTCATGGCAATTTTATTTTTCAAACCTACGTAAACTGTTTAATGGCTATAAGGTAATCAAGTGGTACACCTAATGAATCTAGATTGGCTAGTAAATATTATTCTGATAATCAAATCAAGTTAGCGATGCAATTCCATGGGCATGCAGCATGCACTGGGGACAGGAGAAATGCATACAGTGTGTTGGTGGTGAGGAACATGAAGGAAATGCGTACTTGGAATACCAAGACATAGACAGGAGGATAATATGGAATGGATGTTAAAAAAAGTGGCATGGACTGGATTTATTTGGCTGAGGACAGGGACATCTGACAGGCTCCTGTGAATGTGGCAATGAACCTTTGGAATTCCAGTGTTTTTTGGACTCAGTTTTTTCTGGAATATGCCATTCTGTCAGGTAATTGGTTTCTGGTGTATCAAAGGAACATAATGCCTTCAAAATCACTTATATTTTTGATGGAACCTCCATCTTTCAAACCTTTTTATTTATAGTTTTTTTTTAATCAAAAGTGTGAAGTACAGTTGTCAGGTTTATAATTGAATATAAAATGGAACACATAGGATTAAACCACACTGCAACGAGACAGGAAATAAAGTGCATTCAATTTTAAATGTCAGATATCGAAGGTCCCACTGTCATTGAAATGTAAATTAAATATATCTATTACAGCTCTGTTTAATGAAGTCTAAGTAAGGCAGAGTTGAAGCTGTTTAGTCCTAAGACTACTGGATAAAACATGAAAGCAAATTAAATATTGAGTGCCCCCATTATTTGACTGTTCATGTTGGTCTAATATGAAATCTTTTGTGGTGATCAAGTGAATAAAGATGAGTTAGGTCGAACGTGGGTTGAGAATTGCATTCAAAATTTTATTAAATGTCAATACGTATATAAAGGCAAAATTTCCACTGGGCTTAAATAATTGAGCACCACGGCATGATGATGGGGTATTGGAAATAATAGTCCAAGCATTCGTAGCCTCTGTGCTAGGTGGAGGATAGAATTTGAAGTCACATCGCAGTGGTTTCACCACTGGTAGAAGTATCTCAGTACAGTATCCCGCTGAAGAGAAGGCGGGGGG
>Ga0268261_10002416_pt1 | contig 13368 bp, 10 predicted proteins | sample TergutNc150P1_FD_190353 | JGI IMG/M metagenome (GOLD analysis project Ga0268261, IMG submission 190353) | Nasutitermes corniger P1 segment gut microbial community from laboratory colony in Florida, USA - Nc150 P1 (SPAdes) (version 2) | ecosystem: Host-associated > Arthropoda: Insects >... | reverse complement strand
TGCGACGAGCTGATCACTCGTCCAGAGGAGTCCTACCGACTGTGCTGCGTCGTCGTGTGTGATCTAGAAACATCAAGAATAGGCGCTCCATATATATATATATATAACATTAGTAGCCTATGTGGAGAAAATGGTGAGCTAATAATGCCAGCAAATAGCAGATGGGATTTAATTCAGCGTTTAAAGGGTTAAGAAACCCAACACACACTGCAGACAATCGTGGGTCAAAGGGATCATCTATGAAACAGAGGAACTCGTTATTTGTCTTGTGAACTTGAGCACAAATGTAAGACTGACAGTTCTGTCTCATTGTAAATCAGTGGCTCTGTCTTGGTATAATGCTTTTTAAAAACAGATTGCAGTTATATTTTTTAAGTATTTACAACTTCTTCATATTTGGCAACAGAAAGTAACACTTTTAAGTGAAGTACATCTCATTTTTCAGGTGATGAAAAGCGAGGAACAGTATTGCAGAAATGAATTACAGAAACATGGGTTTTGTTATACAAGTGTGAGAGAAAGACTGAGGTCACAAGACAGCTTCTTCTCCACAAACATAAATAATTTACACTCCAAACAGTTTGAGTTACTAAGATAAAAGGAGAGTTATTTTGTGTTGCAGGAAACTGTACGTAGAAGTTTTCTGGTCACTGGCCTTACAGTGGCTGCCAACGGGAGTGAAGATCATTTTATCGAGAATCTGTCAGTGATTCCAAGAGCCCATAAGAATGTGTAGCACTTAGCAGAGCAGAGTGTGGTAAGTATTATGTATGATGTAGAAGTGCTGAAGTGCAAAAGTAACTCCATACCATTCTACCTTTAACTAGGCATAAAGAAACCATCACTAAGCATATTTCTCACTTTTCTGTGAATAGACTATCATATCTGGACCTGGTGGTTTTGGGGACAGATATTAGAATGTCCTCATTTTAACCTTCAGCTCAATGTGGATGTAGAATATTCATTCCAGATCAAGACATTTTTCCCATAAAGTGCATGTAGTCACCTGTACCTGGAGGAGTCAGGTCTTCTGGGTTGTCACACTGAGTAGCAGGGTTATGGATTCCCAATGTTTTGATGGAATATGACTATACTGCCTTATGTACAAGGATCTAGGACTTCTAGAAGACTCCATGGTCGTCTTGTTTTCAGAACCATATTTGAACACTTTGATCTGTTTGTAGTCAGTGCTGATACACTGTGTAAGCATGCACGTTTCTAGTAATTCTGGTGCCCTCTGTTCACACTGACACTTAATGCTGTCTTCACATAGACATTAGGCAGTTCTAAAAGTGACTTACAATATTTGTGATGTTTTAGATGCTTCATTAGATGTGATCAGGCTGGCAGGAACTGTAGATGTGAGGTTCTCAGGTTGCTGTCCCCAAAAAGTACAGGTATGACATCCCAGACAGTAATCTTCAGGCAACACAATAATTAGGTCATGTATTTGCCGGTCCCAGTGGCCGCGCGGTCTAAGGCGTAGGTCTGCGGCCACTAGCCTGCTGAGATCGTGGGTTGGAATCCCACAGGGGGCATGGATGTTTGTCTATTGTGAGTGTTGTGTGTTGTCAGGTAGAGGTCTCTGCGACGAGCTGATCACTCATCCAGAGGAGTCCTACCGACTGTGGTGTGTTGTTGTGTGAGATCTAGAAACCTCAAGAATGAGGAGGCCATGACCCACATTCGGAGGCAGTGCCATGGGGGGGGGGGGATCTATTTCTGTGCACAGTTTCTACTACAATAAATGCAGAGTTAGCCACAGTTGTCAAAAGTAACACAGTAAAGGCCTTTCCATGATGTGTCATACAGGCACTGGGGGGGGGGAGGGGTGAGGTATAGCTCTGCCCATTGCTAACCTCTGTGCTAGATAGAGGTGGGTAATCAATGCCATGTCCTGCCCAGTACCCATTGTACTGGCACTAGGTGGGCTGCCCTGGACAGCTGTGGAAAACCTCCTCCCCCGTCCCCAAGCCTGCAGCAAGTCGCTACACGAAATGCATTATTTTGGCTTCCTTTGTCAAATGTAACCCCATGGTTTCACATCAGTCATGCTTAACTTGTAGGTTATGGCCAATGTTTTGGAGGCGACTGCAGCCTACATCTTCAAGGTAGAAGTGTTCCATCTACAACACTATGGCATTATAACCCATAAGCCCACAGTTTAAATTTTTACTGCCATTAGATTCTGAAATTTCAAAATTACTACCTGCTTCCAATCCACTGACTAAAATGTATCATTACTGTGTTATTAAACTTGTGAGTTTTGATAGTTGGTGTACAAGGTGGATTATAGAGTGCAGTTACCATTTCTACTACCAGTAACTTCAATTTCTAGTCTTATTTCTGGAGTTTCATTGTGTTACTGACATTGGCTATTTGTAATGGTACTCTCTTTGTTTTCAGGTTCTGTGGTAGTTACAGTGCCTTCATGTTCCTTCAACTGTCAGTACAGCTGTTTGTGAATGCCACCCACCTGTCATACGTAACAGCAGCTGGGCATTTCATGCAGATAATGGAGTATGGAGTGAGTACAGATTCCGTTCATGCATGGAGGATGTCTGCCCTGTGATACAGTCACACACAGCTACAGACTTGGGAGTGTGTGAGATCACAGATAGTATTCACTGAACACACTCATATTGTGATTAACATTTTAATAGGTAGTGCCATGGCTCGGACAGGTGGCGGGCACTTGTGGGTACGGTGAGGGACTTTCGGGTCCCATAAATGCGGGGAATTTCTTGACTAGCTGCAAAGTTTACTGGTTAGCTTCTCAAGAAGGACTCTGCTCCATGGAGTAAGTAAGTAAGTAAGTGCCATGGCTCAGGCAGGTAGTCAAGGTCTGTAACTTCAGAGGCCCATAGCCAATGCCAGGCCAGCCCATGTGGGATTTGTGGTAGAATGGGACAGGTTATTCTCTGAGTACTTCAGTGTATGTGATAGTATCATTCCACCAATGTCTCTGCTCACTGATTCATCCACGTTTTTTTGGCAAAACAAAAACCTGATTTAATACCGTTTAAGAGACCTGGTTTCAAGACCTCACATTTGATGTGTCCTTATGACAGGAAACAGAGCTGGACAGGCATTCTCAGTTATTGGCACCTGTTGAATGTAACTGATAGCTTAACCTGGACCAACAGGATGACTGTTCAGCAAGCAGATGTGCTTGGTTGGTCCTTTGGTTTGAGTACAGTAGAAACAAATGCCACAGGAAGTATTTTGAGCCTCTGTCTTATTAATTGTGTGTTGATGGCTTGTGTTGGATGACGGTCCTGAGGTAAAATTACATAATTATAGTTGTACTTAACATACACTGCTTCAGTATATGCTCTTGATGTGTTATGATTAGATGTGCATGGTGTACAACCCCCAGAAGTACGGTATGTTGTTAAGATTAAAAAAAAAAAATGTACTGTACATAATGTATGATTGGATTCAGAAATTGCGGGAATTACAGGATCAGGTGTATAGAGATGGACGAGTTGAATACATAATATTTGTTGCATACTGGCACTTTTTCCATTGACTGGAAATTATATCTTAACGTTGCCTCTTTGTTGTTATTTTTAAATTTATCTTTCACACACTCTTGAATGCTTTCCAGTTTGTAGTACTGGTACAAGATATCATGGCTTTCCTGTCAAATACTATGTTCCATATAGCACAGCCTGGTAATACAAAATGGTGGACACATGAATTATAATTTACGTAATGCTTGAAGCAGTCTATACAATGAAGGAACTCCACAGCACAATATGACGTATATTGCCATCCTATGTTACATTTATACCCAGCATAATATAACATTACAGTGGTAAGACAACAGCAATGAGTAATGTTACAATTGCCTTGAGCAGTTGATGTAATGATGAAAACTTACACAGTGATTGATATATTTACAAGCGAACTGTTCTGCACTCAGACCGTTTGTGTGGTGATGAAACAACACCAAACCACTCACATTGGCTCACACATTCACACAATAGTTATAGGAATGACAATGGCTGTTACAAAACAGATAGTAACATTAATATTAGTACAGTACTTGGCAGGACTTCGGACATTGCCACACCACAACCTTTAATATTGTCTTGTACACAACTGGCCCAGCCACTGCAGTAATTACACATTGTGTCCATAAATGCAGGACATTGTCTGTTGTGTTCTTTAAAAAATTGTGTGAAAATTTCAGTTGGTCTAGGGTAGTCCTGCTTGCTTTTCAAAATTTTTCTGAGAGTGATTTGTTACTGGCAAAAAGTGTCATGCAAAATGGCAGCATTTGATAAGCAGTGTGGCTCATAAGATGTGCTCAGGGTTTGAAATATTGGTGCTGGGGATCACTCAGTCTAGAAAAAGGGTAATTTTTGTTTTGTTGCTATCCTGGAAACAGTGACATAACAGTGTGAAACATGGTTAGATAAGTTCAGTTGGAAGTTTCAGGGGGCAGTCAGATGGGGTCATGCTTCAGGACTGACCTTTAGTACAGTGATAAAAGTATGTTACTGTGGTTTGCCTTAACCTTTGGCAGATAGTAATGAAATAGCATCTTGTAAGATTCAAACATCTTGTTCATTGCCAGTCTCTGGTCCCTGTACCTGTATTGCTTTTATGTTATTCCACAAACAGTATTCATTACTTGATAAATATAATTAGGATCATGTATATATCATGTGCATCTTGAAGACTCTTTAGGTAAAGGTAATGGTATAGTTTTCCCTGTAACCTGCCATGAAGGTACAAAGGCGTAGAGGTATAGCTGTACTCTTTCATTAACCTTGGTGCTACACGGTGGATGGGTGGGAGGGCGGTATGTATCATGTATCACCAAGAATGACCTGCTACCTGTTGAGGCTGGGTGGGCTCCAGGGCTGGTTTGGGCAGGTGTGGAAACTCTTGCTTCCACTGGGATTCAGTCCCCAGACTGTCCAGCTTGTATCAAGTTACTCTACTGACTACGCTGTCCCAGCCCACAAAGACTCTTTAGACTGAAGAGAAACCTATGTGACATTTGGTTGAATACGATAGAAAATATTTAGCATTTGTGTACTTAATGTTGTGGAAGGTGGAAATGGTCTACTGGCAGCCACCCATGGAAGGAAGCAGGCCCAAATTTCTAGATGACATGAGCAGTGTTGCAAACATGAATCTTGTAACGAACATTCTACAGTCTAGTTTGCAATACTATGATCCTTCTATTTCCTTACCTTACATCTAACAAACCCACACAAGCTTCAGCAGAGATGGTTGTAGAAAAGAGTATCACTGTGTGTCCTCCAACAAAATATAAGTTTCCAGGTTACTGCAGTTAAGAAAATAAATTATTTGTTGCTTTAGAATCATAGTTGATTACAAAAAATAATAATTTAAATAAAAAATTACATTTAGATCACCTCCATGTGGTGTAAAGGTTAAGAATAAATGGAGCTGTAACACCACACCACCAAATGCTGTCACAGCATGGACAGGGACAAATGTAAATTTTTTAAACAGTATTTCTTCATATTTCAGTATGTGTAAGCTGTATCTGCCAAAACAAACAATTACTCAATAAATGTGGTAATTTTTTGATCTGGGCAGAGAAGAATGTATTTACAGTTTAGACAATGTCCAGCATTAATTTTACAAATATGAGATTCCCTTCTTGACTACCTCTGTGGGGCAACAATGGGTCACTATATTCACCTTTATAAGCTTCTTCCAGGTACTAATCTATGGGCACTTCCCCATAATCAAATGTGAACACCATAAATTAGCTTCAGTAACCCACATTTTTATGCTATCCATCTAATTGTCTTGATTATAGTTTCAGTATTATTATGTCTCCAATAACAGTCAATAAAACAGATAACACTAATTTTAATGACAGTTTCTTTTTGGAAAATAAAACTTCCATTTTGAGGCATGATGCTGAATTTCTAGTCTGAATGTAGTGAGGTGTATGGTTTCCGAAATCTCTTCTTTGTTATATGAGAAAAGCTGACATATTTGAAACTGAATGACCTTGAGTTTTTATGTTCAGAACACTTGGATTGCTTATTCCGTACATCTTGCAGTGGGTCTTGTGACATCATTGTGTGGGTCCCACAATCTGACCTGAAGTTAAGCCAGATTATTTTAACTGTGTATTGTTAGTGGGTGATCTACATTAATATTAGGTAGGTTTAGTTTTGCTGTCTCTTGGTCCAACATAACCCCTATTTTACATGAAGCCAGTTAACAATTTTCTGTAAAAAAAAAAAAGGCCATCATGCAAAAGGTTTATGTGCAACACAAATGCATATCTCATCAAGACCTTCAACTTCTGTTGAAAATGTTTCATAATACTGTATAATTTTGACAAAGTACAAGTGGAAATAATTTCAGACTACACAGGGTGACGTCTGTATTGCAATTGGCTATGCAGTAATAAATTTCATCTGCCATAAATGAACATCAAGGTCAGTAAAGTGTGCAATATAGCAAAGAACTCACTGTGTGTTCCCACTGGACCTTATGCCTCCATTTGTGTCATATTCTATATGCATTGCAATATTTTTATTTATTGCAAGCTGCCCTTCCACAGAACACTCCAAATGCAGCTGTACAGCACCTGTACAGTAATGTCTTTATGATCATACAGACCTTCGCACCTTTCAGTTTCAGACAGTCTTGTGTACTCTAGGTGTCTCATCCTGCCTTCAGTGTTACAAACCAGTAGACAGACCATAGTCAACACTGCAACATCCACACAGACTCCAAACACACTACTTCCACTGCAGCCTATGCCTTTAGATTACCACCATAACAGAAGTCTATACCACATGCAGTGTTTGCTTGTCACGGCTTAACTTCTGGTATGTCTGCACTCTTTTGCTGCTGCTGGGGCTGTGGTGTTAGCACTGACTGCCCCAAGTGGTGCTGGCCAATGACACTCCAACTGCCATTACTGCAACATTAAATATTTGAGCTTTAAGAACTGCCAGATATGCTGTCATGTTTAGAGTTGTCCAGTTTTAAATATCAGTTTTTTCCACTAACCATGTAATTAAGGGAACCGCTGGTGTGTGGGACCCCGATTTTCCTCTGTGCAGTTGCCCTTTTCCACTGCAATTCGCCTGCAATAATTGTTGGTCATGAATGTTAGTAAAAAAAGCTGATTCTTTTAAAACCGACTCCACATCTGTTCACAGTGAAAGTTACTGACAATTCTACATGAGTGGCATGAAAATGGGAGAAAGTAATGTGCGGATGGCAGAATACACAAGTGAAATTTTGTGCTTGGAAGACAATTTTAAGAACCTAATTTCATTATTATACAATTATGAATCGAAATATTGCAGTGGTTTGGTCACAAAGTGTCTATAAATAATGTTATGAAAGTGAATTGAGATTTTAAGTTTTTGTATACATTCTTATACACAACACATGGAAGACGAAATCACCGTGTCTGAAGTATCACAATCAAGTCAACAAGCTTCCAAGCTTCATGAAATTAAGTGTGGCCATTGAACTGAAGGACATTCTGGTGACAAATGTTTCATGTCATCATCTTAAATTAACTGACTGGCATGAAAGAAGATTGAACCGCAAATTGTAAGTGGATCAGAGTCTTAAGGTACAACTGGATCAAGGAGAAACAGAGTGAAGGCTAGAAGAGGACTTAGACAGGGATGCTGTTTGTCATTGGTTCTATTCATCTTATACTGCAGGTATCATACCAAAGAAGCTGCTGAAAGGTTTTGAGACTTCAAAGTAGAACAAATAATTTGCACTGTGAAGTATGCAGACAACATTTTGTGACTGGCTATGGAAGAAATGGTACTACAGGGCATGACTGATAAACTAATTGAAGTTGGAAGACGCTGTGGAATGGAAATGAATGTGGAAAAAACTAAGGTAATGAGCATCTGAAGACCACCATTATGATAGATAAAAAACACTGTAGAAGTGAAGGCTAGATTAGCCTGATAAACAAATGATACAAGATGTACTGGTGAAATTAAATCCAGGATTTCCCTGGGAAAGGTGGCATTCAAGAAGAAGAAGAACAAGAACAAGAAGTCTCTTTTCACCAGCAAAATTGGAGTTACATTTAAGAAAGAAAGAAAAAAAAGTGAAATGCTTCATTTCGATTGTAGCTGTGTATGGTGCTGAAACTCAAACACTGTAGGAAGTAGATCAGAAATACATGGAGAATTTTGAAGCTTGGTGTTGGAGAAGATCAGTTGGATGGATTGTGTGAAAAATGAAGAAGTATCAAGGAGACAAGGAATATCCTACATGCAATAAAAAGAAGGAAGGCTAAGTGGGTTGCATAAGAACTGCCTTCTGACACATGTTATTGAAGGAAACATAGAAGGAAGGATAGAAGGGACAGGAATACAAGGAGAAAAATGTAAGCAGTTACTGAATAAGGGAAGCTACTGGAATTTGAAAGAGGAAGCATTAGAATGCAATGTGTGGAGGACTTGCTCTGGATGGGGCTGTGGATCCATTGCAAGACAGGCTAGGAATGAATGTGTCTTAGGTAATGGCTGTAAAAGGTGTGAGCACAGGTCTGTGAAAAATAAGCAATGTGGTTAATGTGTTTTGTTAAGTGTAAAAACACAAAGATTCCAAGAAACAGGACTGATGTTCATGAACCTCAATGCTGAAGATGTTGACCTTTTGTGATACTCAAAATTTGGTGTATTAGTGATGTCCTGCAGTGCTTTGACATAAAATCTCCATGCATCTGTCATTCTGAGCATCGCTGAAGGATATTTTGTGTCATAATTGACCTGCCATGTTGTAACTAAGTGGAAATGAGGTATATAGTTGAACTTGGTTATAACGAATTCAGTTGCTGCGACTCCTCATTTATAATGTTATACAGTTCATGGTACCAACTACTAATTCCGTACAAGGCACACGTTTTCCTGTCTTGCTTAGTGCAACATACATAAGGGCATCCTTCCTCAGGTACAATAACACTGCCAATTATCAGTTCCAATATAAATTTCCAAGAAGTAGGTTATTTTGATAATTCAACCCTCTTCTTGTCCTGGAGAGGTCAAGACCTCTATTGTTTCAGGTAGCTATATGAATTCCAGGCCTGGAAAATTATATTGTAACTGTAATTCATGATGTCAGGCTTCTGCCTTGTTGTAAATAATATGTTTGCTTTTCTGGGATGTTACACATTGTAGATCGATAGTTACTGACGTTTCTTGGGCTGTGTTACCTTTGAAGATGGGACCAACAGGTTGTCCCAGGTTTTGATAACTAACTACCAGTTGAGGCTGCATAACATCCCAGAAGAGCAAACATCCCAACAGTAATTCACTTTGTGTGTAAAGTTGCCCTGTACTTCTCTACTCCTGCAGCTAAAAGGAGACTGGTTGAGTGAAATAGAAAATGGCAGAAAAACAAAAAAGAAAAGAAAGAAAGAAGAAAGAACTTGGTCTCCTAAATTCTGTGATCCAAATGATTTGTAAAAACAGAACCAAAATTATTAGTGCACTTGAATGGAATGGATCAAGAATTAAGTTATTTTGAAGGCCAGGATGAAGTGATTTCAATTGAGGTGCTGCTTAAGTGGTTTAAGCAACAGAGAAGTGACAACGTACCAGTGAGCGGTTCTGTTCTCATGATAATTTTTGTTCTGCCTAAATTTTATATTTAAATGAATGTGTATTTTAGTGTAAGCCTGTATGGAAATTTACAATTATAGAAGAGTAATTCTTATTCTTTCTAAATTTCAATTGTAATTTAATTTTGCAATATATCATAACGTAAACATATAAGTATTATGCCTACATAAAATATTTTGCCTTCACTTTCACCATACACCTTGCTTAGAGCAACACTTGTTAATAATGGCATAATTCACGTGGTCCCTTTCGTGATGTTATAACCAAGTTCAACTGTAGATGAGGAACTTGGTTATCTTAATGCCTTATCTTCATCTATTTCAGGAAGAATGTGTGCTCTGTCCTTTAGTCAAACTCCATCTGGTTGTTCAGTCTGGAGAAAAATGAATTCCTTGCTCAAACTTATTGCTGCCATGACTTCAAATAGACAACTTGCGATATTTTTTTTAAATGTCCCCTGGAGCAACATGTTACATCTAAAATATCTCGTTTTCAAACACCATTCACATGATAGACAACTTCAATAATAAAATATTTTAAAATAGTTTTTAAAGATACAGATTGTGGCAGCAGGGGAAGCACTGTATGAGAAGCTTGGTCTCTGACACTAAAACTGAGATTTCACTGTGTGCTAGCTATAGACTCTTTCAATTCCAGACAAGATATTGACTCACCACATGAGGTAGATGGATACTGCAACGAATACAACAAATACACAGCCAATCCCAATCATCGCAAACATCCACACGCTGATGTCATCGTCCTCTGAAATTATGCACATCATTTTAGCTTTGAATGTTTTAAACACACTTTTAACAGTCACAGAAATAAATACGTTGCTTTTGAGGTTGAAGTTTTGAAGGTGGGGTACATTGTGTTCTGTAGGGTTACAGCACTGTGGGTACCAACTTTTCAGAAGTGCTGGTACACACCTACGAGACCAGAATAGAATAGAATAGAATACAAGAAGGGTGGCCACATTAGTAACCCATGCACCTAGACTGGCCTACCAGACTAAATATATATTACTCACCCTTGGTACAAAGTGGTGATTGAAGTCAGTGCTGCTTGGCTAGTACAGAAATTCTCTACTTGTAAAAATATGAATTGTCATCACTGTGTCCAAAAGTGACTGCTGTTGTACCTGTTTCTTAGCCACTTGAGTTCAGTCAACACCTGTGCACCCATTTCTTAGATCTATACATTTCTTGTCTGATGATGCTTTCATTCCTAATGAAGGTTGATAACATAAAGGTATTTGTTTAGAAGTGGCTGAACATTAAAAATTGGGAACTCAATACTTACGGATCTGACACCTAAGGGTCCAGGGCTAAACATATTGCATTAAATAGCACTAAACATTTCTATAGATGTAGGGTCTATGCTGCTTGGTTCAATGTCTATGTAAGAACAGTGTATCAAAAGCAGCAGTTACTGAGGTTTTGTAGGGATGAGAGAAGGATTAAGTGATATATGATGTGGGTAGTAGATTACAGTCTTTTAGGTTATGATAGTGGTAATTTGTGAGCAGTGTTTTGTAGGAGCTTGCTGCCTGCAACTTCAGGGTGACTGAAGCAGAATTTGCTGGGAGAACTGGTTGCATTATATGGGGAAGAAGTGAATTAGGTGATAGCTGTAGTGAGCCAATAGGATGTGTGGTGGGTGGCGTCATGTGTACAGACCAGCAGAAATGAGGAAGACAGTATGAAGCAGTGTGAGGAGGAGCAAATAGTGAGATACAAGAGGAAAGAGAGCTACCATGTGACAAACTGAAGAGGCTGAGGAAGAAGAAACAAGTGAAGAAGATCAGAAAAAAGACACTCTGGATCTGTTGGCCCTGTGAAGGGTTTCACTCAAATATTGTTGCTTCTAGCAGGCCCTTTATGACTCCATCCACCCCACAGCACCTCCCTTCCTATTGGCTCACTGCAACTAGGGCCTAAGCTACTCTTTCTGTGTGCACTGCAGAAAATTCTCCTGGTGGCTTATTCTTTGTTGACTACCTTGAAGATGGAGACAGCAAACTCCTTCAGAATTTAAGGAACAACTTACCAATGGAAAGGGCATCATATACCAACCTCAAGTCACATGCAATATGGAAATTTTTGAAGTAAGGAGGACCTGTTGCAGGAAACTTTTGATATCCTGAAAGAATGGAAGAATTAGGATTGCTGGTGCCTGGGGAAGGTTGCAACAGGGTATCGCCCATTCAAAAATCAGGCATGTTAAAATTATGTCAGCCTGTTATGTGTGAAAGGGCAAAACGTATTTTGCTGTTGTGTCTACTGTTCAAGAATGCATGTTACAGCTTTACTTACGTGGGTAATAGAATCGGGACTGAATCTTGTCCTCAGATGCTGTAGCCTGGTGAGAAGGAATGATACTGGCAGCTGTGCCAGTCTTGTGTTGAGTACCACTGTCATCTGCTGTTGTCTGTCCATACACTGAACACTGGAGCAGCTGGTGGTGGTCATACAGCGGTTCATATCCTGGCTTGCACAAACACACGCCCAGCTGGCTGTCACAGTACGCATGTTGTATACCTGCGCACACATCTGCTGTACAGGGCTTCAGCTTCCCTTCACATCCACCTGGCAATGAAAGGTCAAACAGTACAAGATGCAATCCAAAGACTTGGACTGTCTTAAATCAGTGATGGATATTAAAAATGTCTTGTAGAAATGATGCCAGCTTAGCACGTTTCCTCACTGCTATCCTGTTGAGATTCTGCTCCCACCTCATCCCTCAGCCTTCCATCCAATAGACGTTTTTCCCCTTAGGGAAGAGTAGGTTACACCTAAAGGTTCACATGTGTGAACTTTGACCTTTGCTCTTTCTTCTTGCTGAGATCCCATGACTACACCTATCCCATCTGACTTCTTAACTGGATTTTGAAAATTTTTATGCCATTTATTTCACATTTTCTTTCTTAACTGTCCTTTTTTCTTTTCATGGCATGACAGCCCTAGTGGGCATAAGCCTCCTCATTGTTGAAGTTTCAAGATCACACACACACACACACACACACACACACACACACACACACACACACACACACACACGCGCGCACGCACACACACACACACACACACACACACACACACACACACACACACACACACACACAGGGTGTTTCATAATGTTCTCCGTGATTACTAACATTTATAACAAGAAAACCAAAGGACCTACCTTAATGGAATTGTTCACAGCCACAGGAAAACTGAAAAAGTTTTTTTTTTTTTTTTTTTGGCAACTAGAGATGTCTGATGTTTGCACCACGGGTGACACAGCACACATCGATATGATATTCAAGTTCTTGCCAAAACAACTTGCTGTGGTAGTAAAAGGTCCAACTCGATGCAACAGTATGCAGACATTTATTTACTGCAGAGTCACTCTACCTGTTTCGGGTGTCACAGCACCCATCATCAGGAGTACTAAAAACTGTATCTGCTGTCGTGGTACTGGTACCGCTACTTCCTTCCACCGTGGCCTGATCGGGACTGATGGGTGCTGTGACGCCCGAAACAGGTAGAGTGACTCTGCAGTAATTAAATGTCTGCATACTATTGGATCGAGTTGGACCTTTTATTAACCCTTTAAACCCCGAATTAAATCCCATCTGCTGTTTGCTGGCATTATTAGGAGCTCACCATTTTCTCCACGTTAGCAGGATAAGGGTTAAATCATTAACCTTTAGGCTACTAATGTCATATATATATATGGAGCACCCATTCTTGATGTTTCTAGA
>Ga0268261_10002415_pt1 | contig 13372 bp, 9 predicted proteins | sample TergutNc150P1_FD_190353 | JGI IMG/M metagenome (GOLD analysis project Ga0268261, IMG submission 190353) | Nasutitermes corniger P1 segment gut microbial community from laboratory colony in Florida, USA - Nc150 P1 (SPAdes) (version 2) | ecosystem: Host-associated > Arthropoda: Insects > Digestive... | reverse complement strand
CCAACTTCACATTTGCTAAATGTATTCTACACATGTAATCAGTTCTCCAGCATGTTTTGGCACACCACATGTGCCATCATGAGGAAATCGATATAATGCTGTCAAATGCACACATGCCATCATCAGGGAGTCTTCATAGTTGTTATAACACTGTCAAATGGTCCACTGACAGCTTTAAAACTAAAAAGACTCCCTGTTGATGGCACATGTGGTGTGCCAGAACATGTTGCAGAATTGATAACATGTGAAGACTACACTTGCTGTATGTTAAAGTTGGTTCTACATACCAATACATCATACGAGGCACAGTACATACAATATTCAAATACTATGCAAAATTGTTTTAATTTTGCTTAATACACATAGGATAAGACAAGTAAATTTCTTTTTCTTGGATAACCACTAAGCCAACATTTACCCATGTGTTCAGGCTCTTAACTGCAATATAGCATGTGGAGGCATGGTACTGTCTATGAAGATGATACCAAGAAATTATGAATGACTACAGAGAACTGCTGAATAATACAGGGCATCAGTTAACTTCAGCACAACAAAATATTCCTTCAATTCAGATGCAGATTTTTCTGCATTAGCAGGGGAACACTAGTACTAAATAACTGCTGCAGAATTAATAACAGCTTATATGATAACATATATTAGAGTGTATTTGTTCATTAACTGTACTCCGCTACTAGGTGTCTTCTGAAGGTCACATAACATATCTTGCTTACTTGGATCTATGGAATGCATGTATCTGCTGTGTGCCAATCTACCCACCACCCAATAAGGTACCTACCTACCTACCTACCTACCTACCCACCCACCGAAAACCTAACTATATATTTCTCTCTCTCTCCCTCCTTCCCTCCCTATCTCATTATGGCCCAATTCTTCTGCCTTACTAAGAAATATATGTCTGAATCATTTCTGAACAGGATATGGTTACATCTCCTTAACCTTCAACAACCAACGCTTAAATCCCGATGCAGCTGCTGACAGTCAGAGATATTGTTCTAAACAACCACCTGCATATGCGAAGAACAGCACTGTCCTTTTCAGCAGCAAAGAGTTACATTCAATTGGAAATGGGCATCCTAATTAATAAATAAAAGTTCAGTATTGTCTTAATGTTAAGTACATATACCTTTGGGTGGTCCAGTTGTTCCTGAGGTGTAAATAATCATTGCATCACTGTCACTATAGAACTGAGGATCTAGCCCCCCTTCGAGGGGTTGAAGCTCATCCCACAGAGAAGGTTCAGGCTTTGAAGGCAACAGTGTAGACTTAGGGGCAACCTTCATAGCCAGAACACGAAGCGCTTCATCTAATATCAGCAATTTGGCTCCAGACTTCACCACCAAGGGCTGAAGAGCATCAGCATATTCTGGGGTTGTCACAACCAAACTGGCCTCACTATTGCTAATGTAGTATTCACGGACAGGAGGAGGATGGTCCACTGCCATTGGAACAGCTGTAAAATCATACGATCAGGCCACAGCTTAAACTTAACTTTTTGCTCTATGATAAACCAAGTAACAATTCAGAAAAGGAGTCTCCAACACAAATAATAAATAAATGTGACAATGTGCTGCCTGGTTAGGACTACTGCATATGTCAAAGGCAGTCATAGATCAGTAAGGAACAAATATGAACACTGCTTAGGAAAAAAAAAAAAAAACTGGAGAAATGTAGACAAAACACGTCTTGATGAAACCTGGAACTGAATCCGAAACTCTTTCGTCAAAAACCTGTGCCCAACTGATTCAGCTATGACACAACTAGAAACCATGGTTATTTGAAAATAATAAAATGTGTTTTATTATACAACGTACAGGGCTTCTGTAGACACTTTAACAAAACCCAACATTAATGCTGCTTTTAATCTATTACTGTATCCTGTCAATATCCAACACCTACCATAGCACTACTGCCAACAGAATGCTTACTACATAGAACTGTAACAAATTTTATTTTATTACTCTTTACAGCACTACTTAGAAGAAACCTGGTACTGAATGTGCAGAATTAATGCCTAAAAATGTAATTACAGACAGTGACGTGCACGCGTGTGCGTGCACGCGTGTGTGTGCATGCGCATGTGTGTGTGTGTGTGTGTGTGTGTGTGTGTGTGTGTAATGTATTGGAACTGGCCCCAAGTATCACTAACATCAGCAGTACACATAACCAGTAATGTCAGAAGAATGGATAAGCCTGCTACTTCCTACTCAATACATCCCTTTACATGTTGCTCCAATATGTGATTGCACAGGCTCCTCTGTTTTTGCCTCTCTAAGTTGATCTCCGTGTATCAATTCGTCTGTGTTTACAAAGCTGAGAATGCCAGAACCTGATGAGACCCAAATCTCCACTCCATAGGCTAGGCTACAACACCACGAGACAAACACACTGAAACATTTAACCTTTGGGATATTGCCTCTTAAATCACAGGTTCCTGCTGCAGCTGGAACACTGTTCAATTTAAATACCCACTGTGGGACAATGTTTCCTTCTCAGTGATCCCATAGTACTGGTCTCAAAACTTCAGAAATTAAAGCCTCTGTCACTGTAGACTTAGTCTGCATGTGCTCATAAACTGCAAGCCCACTCCCCATTAACAAACTCTCACATGTGGCAGTTTTTCTTTCCCAATACCTAACAGTACTGCTATCTTTGCAACTTCTAAAATCACAGCGCCAAATGTCCAACATACTCACCACTGCCACCCACACGTGACAAGGAGGCCAAGCATAAACACGCTTGGACATTATTTCCCACCACAGTGCCCATTTTAAACACATGCAAACTACACACTATTATACAACACAGACCAATTTATATATGTGATTATCCACACAAGCAAGAGGACAATTATACTATTTGTGTCAAGTGATCAGTGCTACTAAACGTGATCTCTAATCCTACTATAGAATGTAGTAACCAAATATGGCATACAGAACTACAGAAGTTGGGGAGTGCATACTTTTGCTATTACAATTCAAACCAACTAAATGCACTCTTGTACAATTTAATTTTACAACACTTCTTCTACTTGTTTCGGGCCATGATCAGGAAGTCGGTTATAGAATACAAGCATTATGGTATAATGTTATGTCCAAGTACATATGGTACTATGATGAATTGTCGATGTTTGTTATAAGATGAACCAGGTACACTGGAATTATAATGAAAGTTATTACAGAACATATAACAGTAAATATAAAAATGTGTATAAAGCATAAATACTTAGTCTTTACAATACAAAAGATAGTCAAATGATGATAAAAATGCAAGAAATGCAATACAATGCTAAAGAGTGTTAACTCTAAATGTAAGTATTGTATGACAGAGTGATACTTATAGTGCGTACTGGCAGAATGAGGCTGGTACTGACGTCTAGGAAGTAGGTACTAAGCATGACTGCTTTTTATATTGTAAAGACTAAATATTTATGCTTTTATACATTTCTATATACTTTTTATATTTACTTTCATATGTTCTATAACAACTCTTATTACAATTCCAGTGTATCTACTCCATCTTATAACACACACCAATGATTTAACATGGTATCTTACATACTTGGACATAACATTATACCATAATGTTAGAACTCTACAAGTGACTTCCTGATGAAGGATCTTTGTGACCTGAAACATTTAAAAGAAGGTGTGTAAAATTAAATTATAAAAGAGTGCATTTTGTTGGTTTTAACTGTAGTAGTTGTAACATGATACATGATGTAAACAACATAAAATTGACACACTTATGTGTTTGTACTGCAAGAACACAGATTACACGGCAAATGTGCATATGTAAACCGGGCATGAATCATTGGTGTAAACTGTGACACCCAAGTCTGCAATACACCTTACCTATCTGACCACTCATCCAGCATGCCCACTGAGCTATGATATATGATGCATCATTTGGGCAGAGGAATGCCACTCTCTCTTGTTTTTTACCACCCAAATAACCGGATATTTCTCCAGCAAACTGACGACTGCTAAGAAATATTCCACGATATGTGTAATCGCCATGGCGATCACGCAAAGCAATGCGATCACTAAACTGTGGTGCACGTCGAAACACTGGAACTACTGAAGATTTCGAGCCACTAAACGACTCTCTTTGTGACGGGTTACAGGCTGCATAGGTCTGCTGCAAGCAGCGTGATAACACACAGATACTTGCTGACTTACGGCCACAGCAGAAAGCTACATAGCGACCAGCCAGCAAACATGCCATTCTTAAATCAGTATTTGCAATGATGATCCTTCTGAAACAGTAACACCGTAAATGAGTACTAACTTCCTAGCAATTCTGACGAAATGAACTTCACAATACAGTCACCCTCAACGAAAATTCATTAGCCTTGATGCGCGAAACTTTAGTTAAGGTTCTACTTTATTCACTGCCCCTTAACTTTTTCGGTAGCCATCATGGGTTTAGCAACCTGGCAGTGAAATACGTTTAAGTGCCCTCATTACGTGCTCTTCCATTTCTATGTACATCAACCGCTAAGGCTGAAGAACCATACTTCCAAAACAATTCATCCACTTGAAGCACATGAGAAACTCCTCAACAGGCCCACACCACAGAAAACTTAACACAACAAAACAAAACACTACTAATGTGCGCAGTGTTTACGCAAAAAGCATTATGACAGGGAGTTGCATTCCACAGTTCCCAAACTAGATAATCAGTGATAAGTATTAATCTGTGCATGAGACTGCGTACTTGCATATGCAGCGGTACGTGTAGGAATTAATGTAGCCTGTTTCAGTAGACCGTTGTTGGCCAGGGCCTCTTGTATTACATATTTGATTAGGTCCAAAGTCCTATACTAATATATAGATGTATATTTTCTCACACGCGGAAAACTGCTGCCATACAGTGTGCTTGAAACTGACTGTTAAACATTACCAAACTGTTTTCGACACTCTCAGTAGGTAAGTCAAAGTATTAGTAATAACAGTAGTTCCTTCACGTTGCAAGCGACCCCAGGTGATCGGGTTGGATTTTCCGAGCAAGAAGTACTCGGTCTTGTTATCCCTTATTCGTTCTGGCGTTTCGTGCTTTCCACGAACCAGTATACATGTCCCTCCTTTGCGCACTGTTTTTCGTGGTAGTAGAGATGTGGCGCTAGTTCAGCAAATTTTACCTCGTAGTTTTTAAAAAAATCGTGCGCTGTGTTCCTCTGCTTCTACTGCCACCTGTCAGTCCTAACATCAGATCTTAATTACATTACCTATGTAATATATCCTGACGGGAAATTTCAGAAAACATTTTCATATTGCCCTCGAATAGATTTTTTTTTAATCCAGGGATCAGCCATTATTAGAAAGCTAATAGTGGCATAGCCAGTTCAGAAATTTCCCGCTATTGCCATTGGTTTCTTTAAGCATCAGTAAATGTAGTGCACACCGTTTGTTTCTGTGATAATTTCCTCCTGTCCATTTCTAGGTCTTTAAAGTGGCCCCCATCAATTTTTGGCAAAAAAATGACATACATTAGTAATCTGTGATATGTTGTACATGCCATGCCCATCTCATTCTCCATGAGCTGATAAACCTAACAGTATATGCTGAACAATAATATTCATGAAGGCCCTCATACTCTAACTTACTGTCAGCTACTCCCTCTTACAGACAAATGTTCTTACCATCCTGTTCTCAGCCACTCTTATACCATTATGATTTCAGTCATTGGGATGTGATACCCCATGTATGGAATAAATAGGCATGATCCACTCCACTTAAAGATGATTTATAAAGCGTTTTTCTTGTGAAGTTTATAGATCTGTGCTACTAAATGCCAAATCATCTTTCATAATGTTTGCCAGAAACAGTTCCCATCTTATGCCAGTAAATGAACACAACTGTATATGTTTAAAGTTCTTTACTGAGTTTGTTTGGAGATCATGTTCTTTGTTACAATGATCACATCCTTTCCTACATTCTTCATGAATGGATTTTCAGTTTGGTGCATGCATCTGTTTCTGCTTGAAGGTGTAATTTTAAAACACAGCACAACCAGCTGGGTCACTATGCAGCATGACTTGTTGTCCGCATTAGTCTAGATTGTATTTGTTATTCCAACCACTGTGTGCCTCTCCTTGCTTCACTCTTCTTTGATTCAGCAGGTTCTCTAAGCTGGAATGGATGGCAATAGTGGTTGCTATGAAGAGTCTTCTATACAAAAAATTTGCTTTGCTATTTTCATGTGTCCCCACTTCCCCCCCCATTGTGTATGGTCATGTATTTTGTTTATATATGATGTCTTCACTGCTTCTAGGGTCACAATGTTTCCTGCTCTTTGATGGCACTGTATAAGCTGTAGACCATAGTTTAATATTTAAATAAAATTTGCTTTGAAAAGTGTATTTATTCTTTTTGCTGATCGGAGACTAAGCTTGTCAATTATTTGACATTGCCCTGATGGTAGTTTTTGTTCTTTTCATGTTGGGAGAACACTGTCCTCATAGTTTGCAATGCTATGCCAAGATGACTTACAAGTAGTACCATTGTTAGCTTCTCTCTACCCTTCATCATCCTCCACTCTTAAAGACTGTTTCCTTTGATGAGATATATATATCCTCATCAGAGGAAACAGTCTTTAGAGAGTGGAGGATGATGAAGGGAAGAGTATAAGAGTATGTGTGTGTGTGTGTGTGTGTGTATATATGTATATACACACACACTGACAGTAAGTTCTCAAATATATTTGTCAGTGGGTTCAGTCTACCTGCATGTTCCAGCTTCTGTTCTAGTAGTTTATAATGGGTATGTCAAAGACCATTCTATAATCAATAAATGCTGTATACTGCTTCCCTCCAGGTATTTTTCAGAGTATGTACTAAGCCTGTCAGTTATTGACTGCATTTTTTGTGCTATCCCTTTCCAAAAATCAAATTCAGCTTCTAGGAGCATACTGTCAACTATGTGTTCTGCTCTGTCAGTCAGATCATAATGAATACTGTACTTTGAAGCTCACACATTCTGATGGAATTCCCTGGTAGGTAGCCAGGTGATGGGTGCTGCCTTTTTTTTTTAATGTAAATTTAAAGGTAGACTTCTTCCAGTTTCCTGGCATCATATCTCCCACTTCCAAACACTTGTTGGAAGAGACTAGTCAGTGGCCTTTTTAACAGCTATCCTGCAGTAGAGATCTTCAAACCAGGATGTTTGGAGAGGTTTTTCCAGCTTTGTACATGCAAATTCCTGTGCTCTGCAGGCACGTGATATGGTCTTCCACAGTCGCCACTGGGAAGTGTGCATATATTATTCTTATGCTTGTCTGAATATCCATCACAATTTATTCTTGGTGCACCATTTGGAAAGAGTGAAATATGCATGTAGAAGGTGGGTGATACTACCACTCTTTCTTCCCACTGCTCATGCTGGAAGTGCTTTAAGGGGGAGGTATTCCACCCCACTAGTTGGAACATCTCTATCAGTACAGCTATGTCATGGTCATGAAAAATGTCTTGGGGGCATATGTTTGTTGTTCTTTGGTCCTTTTATATTTCAGGTTAGAATTTTTATTGTTTTGTCCTATGAAAATGAAATTGTCTTAAGAGGATGTTTTTGGACCAGTAATCTGGTGTACTTAGGTTTTATAGGTCTGCAAGGATGATGCTTACCTTATAGACTCAACTGGGACCCTTGGTTTTAAGTTTTTCACACTTATTTTTCCAGGTACATTATGTCTGTGTGTATAATACATGAGCTCTTCCACAGTTGTAGATTCATGATGTCTTCCTATGTACATACAGGCAAAGTAATGTACTGCTGTCAGTAGGCTGTCATTGTTGCATGGCTGCCTGTACTTTTGCTACTTTCTCTGGATTTGTTTTGCCATCTCTTGTTGATTACTTGTTATAAAGGTTCTTTACCTTGGTTCTCTGATGAAGTTTCATTATTTCCATTTTGCATGGCTTTTTGGTGGGCCAATGCTGGGTCTGCTTTGCTGCTATCTTTGTTAACAGGTTGTTCCTGTCAGCCCGATTTAAAAGTCCCCCATGCCTTCTGTTCAGAATAGCATGTGGCATCATATTCTTTCCACACAAATTTTCACAAACCATTTCACTCTAATACTGCCACTTGGTACGTATATCAATATAAGTTGGGACTGATGTGGTACTTGAATAAATCCAGGATAGAGAAGTTAAAGTTATCCCTATCTAGAGTACCAAAATTAAGAACAGATATTATTTAGACATATTTTCATTTTTATGTGACATGTTAAAGTTTTGTAAATATTTCATTAGTGCATTCCCATCAACAAAAAGGGAATGTGGAAGCACACAAGGGATATAGGTAATAAACAGGTATGTGAGGGTTTAAGGCAACGAAATTTAATAACCAACCAAAATAAATATGTGGTAGCAAACATATATTACAATCTGCCCCACTTTGTGGCTCCATTGCCCTTTTTGAAACATACAGAGAGTAGAAACAAACAAAACCTGCCTGGTGCTGTAAATTAAACACAAACCAAATATTTAATTTACTCACAATGCCAGAGCAGGGACACTGGTATGTCTTCTTTGTGTCCTCAAATGGAATTTGGAAACAGCAAGCCAAAAGAAAAATTAGATGAAGTTTACGTTCTGGAAGCTCAGGCAAGCATAGTAAGTGGAGGTAGCATGGTCATTGAGGAAATAGGAAAGGGGAGTAAGGGAAAAATGCTGCCAAAGTCGGCTTGTACGCCATGGAACATTAGTACAGTTTACTTTTCCGCATGTTTACTTTTAGTCTAAACCTTAAGTGAAACCGGAGTTGTGCAAGGAATTTAAATGTAGCTGATGTCACATGAGGACATAATAATGAGCCTTAAGTACACATTCACAAAATTGTAAAGTTGTATAAAAATGTCAATTAAAAAACTGGTAAATTGTGTAGCTTACAGTGGGTTCTCTCTTACCACCTATATATTAATGACCTTGATTCTGAACAAAACAGTTGAACATATGGGCTATAATACATGAAGTTACATTATTATTGGAGACATTGAATTATTATTCTTGTAGGACATACCTGTAATTGATAAATCATTGTTACACTTATAAATGCTAGTGATCATTCTTCATTCTGTGCTGCATTTCTATTACTTTTTGTTTGGTTACCCTTGTACAGCTTTCCCCAATATGATTAATAAAAACATTAATGTATATTACTGTCTCACTAAAATCTCTGTCAATAATCAGAATATGTTTTCCCTTTCTTTGAAACATGTATTCTAAAATTCGTTCATTAGTATTAAATGTAATTGTACTACCACTAAAGAAATTGAAAATGTAATAATGTCTTTTAAATCATCAATTCTTATGCTTTTGATGAAGTTCCTACTAAGATATTAAAATTATGTTCCCATTTCATTAGTTCCCTTCTAAAGTATATATGTAACAGGACTTTTTTGTACTGGAGTTTACACCAATAGGTTAAAATATGCAATTATAAGACCTCTAGTTAAGAATGGTAATAAAATGACATATCCAACTGCAGGCCATTATCAATTTTAACCTCCTTTTGAAAACATCTTGAAAAAGTAATGCAAAGTAGACTGTTGAAGCATCTGACTTATCATAATATTTTAAGTAATGAATAGTATGGCTTTAGAACTAATCTACAAACTGATAATGCTACATATCAGTTAACTAATGAAATCCTAAATGCTTTAAATAATAAATTATTAATAGATGGTATTTTCTGTGACTTAGAAAAGGCATTTTCCTGTGTTAATCACAAAATTCTATCATCTAAACTTGAATTATGGTGTAACTGGTAACCATTATAAACTTTAAGACTCCTATCTGACCAACAAATATCAAAGAACATTACTGTATAATTAGAACGATAATATTACCACATCAAATTGGGCTAAAGTTGAACGTGGTGTCCCCCAGAGTTCAGTTTTGGGGCCATTGCTTTTCCTTATTTTTATAAACAACTTACCTAAGTTTGTAAGAGATAAATAGGTTCCTATTCTATTTCCAGATGACACTAGCATCTTATTATCCCATTCATATCCTACTGACTTAAATAACAATATGAACACAGAATTTAAAATGTTAAGTGGTTGGTTTAAATAAAACTTACTTTTCTTAAATTTTACCAAAACCCAGTTTACTAACTTCATGACTAAAAATAATAACCAAATTGAAATAAATATTAATTACAATAATAAGTCTATTCGTACTCTTACTTATACAAAATTTCTTGATTTAACTGTTGATTGTTCACTAACATGGTTAAACCTTATTGATTTGCTGACAAAAAAATTAAGCACTACATGTAGCGTAATTCAAAATATTAAACCATATTTGTCTTTTTATACTCTGAAGATCATTTATCCTTCCCTTTTTCGCTCCATTATGTCTTATGGTATAATATTCTGGGGAAACTCATCACATAGTTCTGTAATTTTTAGAATGCAGAAAAAGGTAATTAGGATAATACTGGATGTGGGTATAGGGAGTCTGGCATAGAATTATTCAAGGAATTACAAATATTACCACTCTCATCACAATATATATTCTTTTTATTACTGTTCGTTGTTAATAATAGGGATTAGTTTGTTTCAAATAGTGTATATCATAACAATAATACCTGACAAAGAAATGATTTACACTTTCCTGAGGTAATTCTGGCCATGTATCAGATGGGAATTTATTATTATTCAGGCTCAAAATCTTTAACAATCTCCCGAGGACAATTAAGGATATCTCCAGCAAGCCTAATAAGTTTAAAATTGCTCTAAAGCACTTTCTGCATACACAGTCATTTTATAGTTTAGATTAATTTTTTTTAACAAACAGTACTGTTTAACTCTTAAGGTGTTTATATTATCATGTCTTCTTACATTATACAATTGTATTAAATTCATCTGTACTTAATCATGATTCATTGTTCTTTTACTTCATAAATTTTTAAATTTTATATCAAAGTTCATATATATTTATTGAGCTTAAATGTGTTGAAGTTGTATTTGTAATTTTGTTATTTGTTAACTTATTTTAATTTGAAATTCTCTTCTAAATTTGTACTTTCTTATATTAATTATTCTTGACGGTCTATCTTAGGGACAGGCTGTTCTGTTAGATAGAGCCGATCTACTTATTTTTTGATTGTTCCTATATCCATTGGACCAACTCCTGTATATGGATTTTTTGGAATACTATTAAAAGAATCAAAGAATTTTTTCAGGTAACCAGGTCTTAAATTATGACCCTGCTGCCTGGTCTCATTTACACTGCACTATCATGAATTGTCACTCTGGTATCTTAGATCAGACCACGAGTAGTGTGTAAGCCTATACTCAACCTTGAGTAGTGATTTGTATCTACAGCTTCGTTATCAGAACACAAAGTTTCATCATCATTACTAAAGCTTGCCTTTCAGTCATGGTCATGGACAAAGCAGGTGAGAGAGAACACCTGTAAGGGATACGAACCCTGAACAATTAATATACTTCTAGCAACAGGTACTGTGAAATGGCAATTATATTTCGTGATAAGTATATCATAGTTGTAACCTATCCTTATAAGAAGGTCCATTGCGCTAGCTTTTAAAGAATGGTTTTTGGAACTGTGATTCAGATTAACACCTGATATATGGGCCATTTAACTTTTATACACAGTTTTTAGTAACTATGATTTATATATGTGATGAAACGAACCTGCTATCTGCTTTTCAGCTGCCATGGGTCGCAACCGGAAAGACAGTACAGGCACTAACATGGTGGATCATTATCGGAAACAAATTGGTAGGAAATGCATTTTAGCGCTTCACGCATGAATCATGCGACTTCCTGTATTGCACAGCTTAAATATTTTGTCAGCATATGCCAAAGAATTCGTTAAGTCGGGTGTAAAGCAAGAAGCTACGTTTCACTCTCAGTATAAAGTAAAAATTGAGAAAAGAATGTGTCCATATACTTCTTTGTCAAAGAGGATATTGCTTCATAACCAGTAGCTCAAAAAATAAACAAATAAATAAATTTAAAACATCTTGTGAAATATATGTCGTAATACAATAAATGTGCCGTATAGTTTTCGTTCCTTTCTGAGGCTTCAAATTGAAGCTCAATAAGAGAAATATTTGTAATTATAAAGGTTGGCGCATTGTCTACAGACACATTTCGATATGCGATAATTTATTAGCTGGAAAACATTGAAATGAAATGCACCAGTATGTTCACAAAATGCAATTTTATTATTTGTGGTGGATAATATCACGAAGGTGGCCTCCTTGACATACACACTATCAACAAAATTATCAAGAACTCTATGCAACAAATTTTGGTCTTAATTGATGAGCGCCATTTCATCTTGAACTGCACATTTTAGGTCCTGTGTTTTGTGTGTGTGTGTGTGTGTGTGTGTGTGTGGGTGGGGGGGGCGTGTTCTGTGTACTCGTTCTTTCAGATCTCCCCACAGAAAGAAAAGAAATCTGGTACCGTGATGTCTGGCGACCTTGCTGGCCACGGGATGTCTCCAAAATATGAAATAAGCTTATGGAGGAGATGGCAGACCACATCCATACTGCTTCTAGCAGTATGTGCTGCCCCTCCATCTTGTTGGAAATGAAGATAGCTGGGGTCATCACGAAGTGCTTCCAACTATGAAGCAAGACGTTTCGCAGCATGGCTACATAGCGCTCAGCGGTAACTGTAGTGCCTTCACCATTATCATATTGAAACAAAAATGGTCCAACAATCTCAAAAGTTCCTCCTTCACACCACACGGCCTTAAAGCGAATGCTGTGGTTCGTGAAATTCTCTAGGATTCACTGAAGCCCAGTAGCGCATGAAACCCGTAACATGAAAATGGGCTTCATCGCTTACTAAAGAGAAGGTTCAAAACATCGCGGTCTTCATTGATGTTTCTGAGCATGGCGTAATAAAACTATACTCAAGACACCTCACCACGAGGTTAAAGCTTTGGGGTTATCTGTATCTTGTTGGGGTTCAACCTGATATCTTGTACGATTCGTACCAACTTATCCTGCTTATATCCAGAATGTGTTAATTTTGCTGAGCTGAGCGACATGGATTACGATGAAAAGACTCATTTGCTCTGCGAACGTTTTCTTAGTATGCACATTTCTTGGGCCACCATGAGGACTGTCTCTTACACTGTCATTGTCTTCAAACTTATGAATCCACAGCAAAAGCCTGCTGCGTGAAAGTATCACATGTCTAGGAGCATTAACCCTTAAAGGCCCGAATTAAATCCCATCTGCTCTTTGCTGGCATTATTAGCTCACCATTTTCTCCACGTTAGCAGGATAAGGGTTAAATCATTAACCATTAGGCTACTAATGTCATATATATATATATATATATGGAGCACCTATTCTTGATGTTTCTA
>Ga0268261_10002414_pt1 | contig 13373 bp, 13 predicted proteins | sample TergutNc150P1_FD_190353 | JGI IMG/M metagenome (GOLD analysis project Ga0268261, IMG submission 190353) | Nasutitermes corniger P1 segment gut microbial community from laboratory colony in Florida, USA - Nc150 P1 (SPAdes) (version 2) | ecosystem: Host-associated > Arthropoda: Insects >... | reverse complement strand
CCCTCCAAACACTTTCATCGAAGAGAAGGACTTTATCTCCCACTTGTAGTGCTATGCGTACTGCTCTCTTATCATAATGTAGCTTACTCCTCGCCTTGCTTTGCAGCAAGTTTTCCCTCACTATGGCATGCGCCGACTGCAGGCGCCCCCTCAGCTCACTGATGTAATCGTCATAATTGTACCTGGGGGTAGGTTGGGCCTGCAGCGCGGTCGGAATGCGCGCTCTGTGACCAAATAATAACTCAAATGGTGAATACCCTGTTGCCCTATGGGTTGTAACGTTATACACATACGTGGCGTATGCTATCCATCCCAGTCGCGCTGGTCTTCTGCAATATAATGTCGAAGGTATTCGACCAGGACATTGTGTCCTCGTTCCAAACTGCCATTCGATTCAGGATGAAACGCGGTCGTTTGAATTTTCTTAATTTGCAGTAATTTGCGTACACTCATGAACAGTTCGCTTAAAAAGTTGGCCCCCTGGTTGGTCATAATTACTTTGGGGATTTCATACTTTAGTACAATGTTTTGCACAAACTCGCACGCCACGGTCTCCACGTCTTGTTTCAGAATAGGGATGGTGGCCACGAATTTTGTTAAATCATCCTGGAAGGTTAGTATGTACCTGTTCCCTTTATTGGTTACCCCAGTTGCACACCTCTCGAAAGGTTGGCTGGCTGTGGTTGTGATTTCCATGGGCGCCTTGCGTCGTGGACTCGAGTTCTTATTCAGTTGGCAACTCTTACATCATTTCACATACTGTGCTATTTCGCGTTTCATATTCGGCCACTCATACCTTTTCTTAATTTCCCTAAATGTCTTGTTCATGTCCCGGTGGCCCCCTACCGGCGAATCATGATACTCATACAGTATAGTGGCTTTGGTTTCCTCATCTACAACGTGTTTGCGTTTCTTCTCAGGTGCTCCCTTCTCCCCAGTTAAACTACTAATTCGGCTTAGCGCGTCCGCGTTTGTGTTCAGCGCTCTCTTGCGGTACACTACTTCATAGTCGTACTCCTCCAGCTTTATTTGCCATCTAAGCAGTCTGGACCCTGGGTCCTTCATGTTCATAATCCATGTGAGGGGTTTGTGGTCGGTCACCACCGTAAACTTTCTCCCATATAAGTACGGCCGAAAATAGCGCATGCCCCACACAATGGCCAGGAGCTCCTTTTCTATAGTGCTGTAGTTTTTCTCGGCTCGATTCAGGGTACGGCTAGTGAAAGCCACAGGAAGATCCTTACCTACTTCCCCTTGTGATAATACTGCCCCAAGGCCTTCCCCACTGGCGTCCGTGGTTAGGATGAAACTTTGGTTAAAATCGGGATATTTTAGAACAGGTGGCGTTATTAATTTCCCTTTTAAAGTATGAAACGCCTGCTCATGTTCCCCCGTCCACTCATATATTGTATCTTTCTTTAGTGGCTTGTGGAGGGGTGCTGCTATATGACTGAAATTCGGCACAAACCTTCGGTAGTAACTCATTAGGCCCAAGAATCTCCTAAGTTGCTTCACATTTTTAGGGGTGGGTACTCCTCTATTACCCTTATCTTAGCCGGTTCTGGCGAGACTCCATTTCCTGAAATTACGTGCCCCAGGTAGTTAACCTCTTTCCTCAGGAATTCGCACCTTTCTGGTTTCAGCTTCAGACGGTTCTCCCTAATTCTGTCAAAAACCTTTCGTAATTTGATGTCATGCTCGGCAAGTGACCTGGCGTACACGACAGTATCATCAAGGAATACGAAGCACCTGGACCTTGTTAACCCACTCAGTACTATGTTCATCATGCGTTGGAAGGTAGCTGGGGCTGTCTTTAGCCGAAAGGGAAGGCACTTGTATTCCCAATGCCCTTCCTTGGTGCTGAACGCTGTTACAGCGCGATCCTGTTCTGCCACCTCGATCTGGTGGTACCCCATCACCATATCTATACAGCTAAAGCATTTAGACTGGCCTAATTGGTCCAAAATTTCTGTTACATCGGGCAGAGGGTATGCGTCACCCACTGTCTTCTCATTCACCTTTTGGTAATCGATAACCAACCTCCACCTTTTTTCTCCTGTCGCGTCCGCCTTTTTCGGCACTATGAGTAGGGAACTATTCCAGGGGGAGTTATTCTGTTGATCCCTCCCCTCCTAAGCTCCTCTACCTGTCGCCTAACCTCCTGTTTCTGTGTTTCTGAAAACCGATACGGTTTTACATTCACGGGTTCGACACCCAGTTCGATGCGTATCTCGTGTCTGATTCCCATGGTGTTAGCATTTCACCCAGCAAGTGAAATATGTCCTGGTAGGCTGCGCATGTTTTCTCCACTTGCTTCTTTTCCTCCATATTTAAGTGTTCTAATCTTAATCGTTTCAACACTTCCTCAGCTCGGCTTAATGGCCTGCCACTAACATCCCCTTCTGCGGATGCTCTTCGGTCCCGGGTTCGATTTCCTCCACGTCTAACACTGGTTCATCTATTTCTGTCTCCTCACTGTTAGTGTTCGCGATGCTGGTTATCGCGTAACCCGCTTGAATTTTTGTCATAGCTCCCACGAGATAGACACCCTCCTGTATTTCCTGTTTTTCCGTAATACCTTCACTGATAATAGTTCCCTTTTTTACCGGCAACTTAACCATCAGTTCCATTCTACTGGGTAGCACCAACCTTCGAATTCCCTTGGTTTTGCTCTCAGCGTTTATTGGTGACAGCGCCTTACTAATTTTGCGGCTACCTGTCCTCAGCGTCAAGGTCCCTGACCCGTAATAAATTTGCGCTCCTGCATGTTCAAGGAAATCTCTACCCAATATCCCGTTGCACGGAATGTCTACCTGCTTACTAACAAGTTGAAATGTGAACAGTATCTTAAAGGAGTCCACATTCACGACAGTTTGTATGGTCCCAAAAGTTTCAATTGTGGACCCATCAACACTCTTCACTGTAACTCTACTGTCGGGATCAAATTCCCTGGTTTTATCCAAATTATCCGGTTTAATTAAACTTATATCTGCACCAGTGTCCACCAATAGTGATAATTCGTGGCCCTTACTAATATCCATTTGCAACCTAATGCATTCAGTTGCTGCCTTATTGCCACTGCCTATTACATGCACCGCACCGATACTGGGTTTGCTCCTATCGGGAGACCTGCCCTCAGTCCCCGTCCCACTTAGTTGGGTAGATCCTCTAGAGCTTCGAGGTTTTCTACATTCCCGGGCCATGTGACCCGTCTCTCCACAATTGTAGCACTTGATGTCGCTTTTACGGGGTCCTCGAGGTTTTCCTACACTTTCCCTCGGCTCTGCCCCCAACTTGTTCACCCTGACATTCTTTTTTTTTTTCAGATAACATTTAGCTGCAACGTGCCCTGTCTTTCCGCAGTTGTGGCACACTAGCCTCCCCGGATTTGCTCCTTGTCTATATCGCTCATTCTTAGAGAATATAGCACTCTCCTCCTCAAGCGCCATTTCAGCTATCTCATCGAATGTACTGCCATTCCTACTACGGACAGTTGTCTGTATTCGGTCCGAAGATATGCCCTGTACAAAACATATATTCCTCAACTCATCTGCTAATGCCACTATGCCTATCTGCTCATCATCTTCACAGTCTTCCAGGGCTGCCTCCTTAAATTTTGAGCTGAGCCTCTGGATGTTCTGGATCCACTCTGAAATACTATCATTTTTGCCCCAAACAATTGTGTGGCATGAAAATCCAGCATACGCTTCTCTGTATAAGTGTTTTTCAAAAATGCCCTTAAATCCTCCCAGTTCTCTAGGTTCCTATGAGTTATTGCAACTCGGGGTTCACCACTGATCCTTGTGAGGACAAACTTGTACAAAACATCTGAATTATGTGGGTTTATAACTTTGAACGCTGTGTCTATGTTAGAAATAAATGCCAATACTTCCCTTTTGTCTCCTTTAAATGGGCTCACTAACTTGAAAGCCTCACTCACCGATATATAATCAGCCATGGCCGCGATTAAAAGAGAAAAGAAAAGAGAAGAGAGAGAGGAAAAAAAAGATATATATATGCCCGCACTCTTACACAAGGGATATAGCTGCCACTTAGCTAGACTCGCTGCGAGAATTTGTTTCTGGCATGTAGGGGTCCTCTTGTCGTTGCCTTCCCAGTCCGCTGCTCTGGGCGGCTGTCTGCTGCCCCACGGTCCTGCTGCTCTGGGCGGCTGTCTGCTGCCTCACGGTCCTGCTGCTCTAGGCGGCTGTCTGCTGCCTCACGGTCCTGCTGCTCTGGGCGGCTGTCTGCTGCCTCACGGTCCTGCTGCTCTGGGCGGCTGTCTGCTGCCTCACGGTCCGCTGCTCTGTCTAGCGCCATTGCCAAGAGTCAATGCCGTGTCCCGTCCAGATCACTACCCCGCGTCTTACACCACTTAAGTCTATTGCATCCCACGTATGCCTTGGCCGAGCGGTAGCTGTAGGCACTTGGGTTGTGGTAGTGATAGAACTCAGGCGGTAGGTTACCCAGAATATTTATTAGTAGTAAATCGGAAAGAGCGTTGTGCTCCAACCATGCCGCCGCGGACAAGATCCCGAAGAGAAGTGACGTCAAAACTGCATGTTCACAGCTAGTCTGGGTGGGTCGGCTTGACCCTTGTTCATGCACAAAGTATGACAGCTAGTAGTAATTGTCACGCGGCTGGGCATGGTCCGAGTAGGGCAACGGGCACTTGACAATAAAAGCAAACATGAACTGTTACAAACAGGACAAGCAGGGCAGATAAATACAACTAACTTACTATGATCCAAAGGTCCCCTCGGTACTTCTGCATGTAGGTATGCATACAGGTATGCAACAACACGACTCCAGTACACATGACTTCATGAAGAATACTACACTACAGTCACGTGTGGTTGGAAATTAAGTGGCATTACTTTCGACTGGCTAGTGTACTGTTCAGGTTTGAACTTCAGCAAGTGATCTCGGCAATTGTGCATATGTAAATATCTTATTTGAGTTATGTACCTGTGCCATATTTTGTGTAATGAACCTGTGCATCTCAGTTCTGTATATGTGTGAATATCTTATTTGTGTTACACACCTGTGCCATCTTTTGTGACACAAACTAATGTTTGTTTATAGCAAGTGTATTTGAAAATGATTTGTGTGATGAACCTGTGATGACTCCATGAAATGGTATTGACCTACTCTGGGTTGAAGCGCCTTGCACTGTGTAGTTTGCAGACAAATGTACAGTGATACCTCGGCTAACGAGTGACCCTGCTAACGAATTTTTCGGCTAACGAAGATTTTTTCGCTGTTTTTTGGATTCGGCTAATGAATGTTTTAGTGGATGCGCACACTAACATAAAGCAGCAAACATGAACAGTCGGGGCATTCCAGGAGCTTATCTTTTCTGTCTGTATGTGTGTGACAAAGAAATGAGCTGACCACATCACATAGGGGAGACCCACCAACCCGACTGGGTTGTTTACGTTCGACTTTGTGCGTTGGTTGAAAAGTGTCTGAATCACTTTAAAAACATTCTGAAAAAAAGAGAAGTTCAATCAACTTTGAACAGATTTTTTACTTCTCCTTTAGCAAAGAGACAGAGGCCAGCTACTGAAGAAGAGGAGACTTACTGTACCTTGAATAAACTTTGAAAATTTGGAAGAAGAATAGTAAAAACGTTGTGTACATATTTTCAGTTTAATAGTATAAAGTGTATAGTATATTTTCAGTATAATAGTGTAAAGATCGTCAGTTTTTCATTCTACTTTCCATTCTCCTTCATCCAGTTGGGCAGTTGTTCATCTTAGCCTTTGGTGAGTTTTTGCCCTTTTATAGTGTGCTTTTTACTATTTTATAAAACTTATCTTTAAATAGTGGGCAGCATCCAGAACGAATTAAATGATTTTCTATAGAAACCTAGGGAAATCACGTTTCGGCTAACGAATGTGATTCCGGAACGAATTATCTTCATTAGCCGAGGTATCACTGTACGGCCTGAGTGGTTGTTAAGCAGTGTATCATATTCCCCTGCATCATAAAATGAAGGAATGATTAGTGACGTTCTGACAGTGTGTTGATTTCTGACAAGCCTCCCTTTCAGCAGCATTGAAATGATACTTCAAAGCACATTACATTTACTGTGTTGACAAATTGTTTAATGTTCAAAGCAGTGACAGATGTGTATGGTTACATGTACTTTTACAAATATGAATACAAATGCCTGTCATCAAAATAAATTGATGTTAAAAATTTGCCTGTGCTACCTCCAGTTACTTAGTACGAATATCAGTTTCATTTCCATTATATGTATTTCTTACTGTCAGATATGTTTCAGTAAGGGGTTTTTCGGTTGCTGTTAGTGAAATCTTTTTTCACATGGACACACATTTACCACATTTAGTTTGCATCAAAATGTGCCTGTCAATAAACGACATGTTTGGTCGTGAATACAATATACCACAAAGGGTTGACATAGTACTTGGCTTAGTATGTTCCATATTAGGGAATAAAAAATATTAAAAGTAGTGTAATAAAATCAACAAATGCATATGTATGAAATATGTTTCATCACGAGTTATTAATTATCAACATGTATCGATCACTTTTGTCATCACCGTCAGGGTAACATTAAAAGCGTAGTAAGAAAAGTGTGTAGGTTGAAATACTCAATGTTTGAGACACTTACAACATTGAGTGGTTTCCGATATTCCATGTCGCAGATTATTGTATTCTTTGTACTCTTGTAAATCTACCCCGATGATCACAAAAGGGATGGACACATGTTGGTAATTAATCACGTGATGAAACTTATTTCATACATATTCATTTGTTGTTTTTATTACATAAGTAAAAATAGTAGTTGGCTGCAATACCTACCGATTTACCGCTACTTTCGTTGCAAGAATTAGTACAAGTGTTTGACGCATGGGCCGCATTGTCGCGTCATAGTTGTCTTAATACTGGTAACCACAAATAGATGGCAGCAAAATCTTTTTTGGCCACATTATATCAGTGAGTTTCTGATCTAGTCATATGATCTGTGCCCTAAGGGATGGTAGAGTTATCATGGAAACTAAGAGTAAAGAGGGCATAGAGCTGCTTTGCATCAACATAAATGAGAAATGCAGTCAACTACTAGAATCAAACACAGAAATCCGAGAATTGTGATTTACAACATCGCGGAAGAAGTTAATGCGGAAAATGCAGAAGGGATAATAACCCAGAACCCTGAACTAATGTTAAACGCCGGGGAGGTCGTGCCTAAATTCACGTACAGAGGGAAACGAAACGCTATGAACATGGTGATAGAAGTTGGCCCCCAAACACGTCAGAAAATACTCAGCACGAAGGTGAAAATAGGATGGCATATATGCAACACAGTAGACTATATAGTGGTGAACAGATGCTACAAATGCAGCAGGTTCAACCACAAAGCCAGTGACTGCAGAGGCGAAGAAACCTGCCCACTCTGCATGGGCGGCCACAATATTAAAGCCTGCACAGCTCCACCATGCGACTACAAATGCGTTAATTGTGTAAACTACAAGTGCAACGGGAGTGAAAAGGTGAGAGAGAATCACTCCTCTATGGACAAGACCTGTCCGAGCCTACAGGCTGTTATCCAGAAGCATAAAATAAACACCGAATACTAGAATGGCAACAACAGGGACCCAAAATCAACAGAAACGCAGCAATAATTTCCTGTGATGCATCCAGATAAATCTAAAACACTCTAAAACTGCCACTGATAACTTCAACCAACTCACGAAAGAAGCAAACATAGACATAGTTTTCATACAAGAACCGTATAACTACCAAAATCAAATAATAGGGATCCCCAGAAACTAGTGGAAAGGTCCGGAAGAGGGCTGCTGTAGTGGTCGTAAATAAAAAGATGGATGCAATCCTGATAGACCAGCTATCGGACGAAGATACAGCCGTGATTGAGATACCTTACGGAAACCTGAGGTTCATAGCCACAAGCATATATTTGGATATTAAAAATGAAATTTCTTCGGACCTTCATAAAATAGAAAATATACAGCGGCTAGCTAAATGCCGAGGGTTATTAGTGGATATGGACAGCAATGCTAGGTCAGCAACTTGGTATGACTCTATAACCAATAGAAACGGCAGGATTTTGGAAGAGTTTTAATAAGCAACCGGCTAAATATAGCGAATGAAGACAGCGCCCTTACCACGTTTGAGTCCACCAGGGGCACCAGCAATGTTGATCTAACTGTAGCTGATAGTACAATGGTTAAATTATTTCACACGTGGCAGTGCAACGAGCAGGAAAACTTTTCTGACCACATGTACATTACTTTCTGCATTGAAAAACATAAGATTATATTTCATGACTTCAACTACAACGGAGTAAAATACATAACCAGCGAGATGGGCTTCCAAAACTTCGAGAACAACTTTATAAAAGAAAATAAAAACAACTTCATGATTAGGGAAACACTTGATTTAGACAACACTCTGCGAAATACTGACTTTAGAATCGAATACAGAAAATGTGGTGAGGAAATATCAAGACTCTATAGTAGCAGCAAGCAAGAAATCGTTTAAAGTAAGGCAACTAATGCAAAAAACTATCGGTTTCAAGTCGGTACCCTGGTGGACGGGAGAACTTACTATAATGAGAAAGAAAATTAACGCCATGCGAAGGCGATACCAGCGAACCCTAGAGGACAGCAACTTGCGTGAAACCAGGAAACTCTAATACTTGTAGGAAAAAAAGGAAGTACGAAGCCACTCTAAGGAAAGCAAAGATACAGTCGTGGAAACAATATTGTAACGCAACAACGTCGGCAAACCCGTGGAACGTGGTATATAAGCTGGCAACCGGTAAAATGAGCTGCAGCACACTCAACTATAAGGAGGCCTGACGGAACAGTAACCTCGGGCATGGCAGAGACGTTAAATGTCATGATGGAACACTTCACACCGGCAGACGAGAAAGTAACCGACACTACCACAAATTATTTAGGGCGCAGAATACAACACCAGTTACAACCGAATACGACAAACCCTTTATGACAGCAGAAATTCGGGACGCTATATAAGCGATGAACAGGAATAAAGATCCAGGTGAAGACGGGATAACGTCCGATATTCTTCAACGCGGTATGACTTACTGCCAAAGTCCACCACAGCAATGTACAACGTGTGTTTGAGGACGGTGTGTTTCCCCAAAATATGGAAGACAGCAAAACTTAAACCCATTGTGAAGCCAGGGAAAGAAACTTGCGAGGATATGACAAAGTATCGACCGATAAGCTTGCTTAATACTGCAGCCAAGGTGCTCGACAAAGTACTCAGCAGGACAATGCATCATGTGTTCTCTAACAATTTAATGAGCAAAAATCAGTATGGCTTCACTCCACAGACAAGCACGGTGGATGCGGTGATGGCCTTAAAGGACTACGTGCAGAGCAGTATTGACGACGGGCAATACGCTGCAGTAATAAGTTTAGACTAAAAGGAGCGTTTGATGCTGCATGGTGGCCTGGGATCTTGGCATCCCTGAGGCAGTTAAGACGTCCGTGAAATCTCTACAAAGTATGCGGGAGTTACTTCAAGGATAGGACTGCTTTTTAACAACGAACAGCGGCATGGCGCAAAGAAATATAAGCAAAGGTTCCCACAGGGCTCAGCATCTGGCCCGGAATTTCGGAACATTTTATACAACTCCCTACTAAATTTAGAGTACAGCAAGAACACCAAGATAATATACGCTGACGATCTGATGATTTTAGTTATAGGATCAAATCAAGTAGAAGTTGAAAACTACGCCAATATTGAGACACAAAAGGTAGCGAATTGGGCTAGAAACAACAGAATGAGTTTTAACGACCAGAAATCGAAAGTAATGACAATAACAAAGAAAAAGCCCAAGAACAGACGAGATACTAAAAGTTTCCTCAATAACAAGAAACTACAACAGGCAGACACGATAAAATACCTAGGCATCACCATTGACAGGATATTTAACTTCAGCCATCATATAGACAAGATTACAGGGGAAAGCATAAAGATTATTCACGCACTCTCTAAGTCTGCTAAAATTAATTTGGGATTGAGACACGACGTTCTAAGGATTATATACAACAAGGCAATACTCCCTATTCTATCATACGGAGCACCGGTATGGATAGAGTGCCTAAAGAAGAAACATAATGCCATAAAACCCAAAAGGGTGCAGACTGATAAATATAAAAATCGCGAGAGCATACCGCACCACTTCCCATGAGGCTCTCTGCGTACTAATAGGGATGACCCCTATACTCATTGAACTGGGAAGTCAGGCAAAAATATAATCATAATACCCGAGGAAACGAGAAAAGCGAACAGTATGATGCCCCAAAACACTACAGCCAATGGAACCATCCAGCTGACGCACTAGAGATGAAAGAAAAAAGAGAGGGACGAGAATATGCGGTTGAGATGTATACGGATGGCAGAAAAAGTTCAGGCGGAGTCGGATCCGGTATTGCAATTTTCGAGAACAACCACTTGTCGCTTCAACTGATGTATAGACTGGCTGATGAGTGCTCCAACAAGGCAGAGCAACTGGCAATAGTAAAGGCTTTAGAGAAACTACGGGATTTTAGACATTTACAAGGGCTGCAAAGGTCCGCAGCTGTACGTACGGATAGCAAAATTACTTTAGATGCAATTGCGAATCCTAGGAATCACCAACACTTGGTAGAGCAAATCAGAGAAGTAAGAAGTCTAGAAAAGGACAACTGGTCTATCCACTTCACCTGGGTGAAGGCCCACAACGACAACTTAGGGAATGAAATAGCAGACCAACTAGCGAAAAATGCAGCCAGCAGATGAGATGGAGAACCCGCATACAGTAGAATTCCGAAAAGTGCAGTGATAAAAGTGATACAAGAAAAAGGTGAACCACAGTGGCAACAAGAATGGAATGTCTCAACCAAAGGGGAAACAACAAAATCATTTTTTCCAGACATAGGTGAACGCAAATCCAAAAGACTGCAAATGGGTATAGACCTTTCTATGATAGTAACAGGGCATGGCCCACTGAGATCGTACTACCATAGATTCAAAATCAAAGACGATCCGGAATGTGTGTGCAGAACGGGTCCACAGATCACTTAATACGGGAATGTGCGCATCTACTAAAGCAAAGGGAGACTCTCAAGAACACAATAAGGAAGGCAGGCGGAAATCGGCCCTTATCCAACTCAGACCTAGCCAACAATTACACAAAATGGTTTCAAATGTTTGTGAACGCTATAAACTTTCACACTTTTTAGCACGCACAGAATAGGCCGACAATTAAGGCGAGAATGGGCGTATAATAGGACGAGATCTGTGTATCGGAGCAAACAATCTGTAGTATATATATAGAAACATACAACGCAGGTTACGTATAAGCAATCTCTAGCATGTAGTATTGCCTTTTGTAATGGAACATGCTGTGAAATAGTTAATAAAAAAAAGTGAAGAAGTTGGGATACTGCATGTGAAGATGTGACACCATGTAAGATTCATATTCTCATGGTCAATAGCAGCATGCACGCATGCGCGCGTGTGCACACACACACACACACACTTTTAGGACCAATCTCAGAGAACATGGTAACTACAGAAGTAGAACATAACTTTCCCCTCTTCTGATAAACCCAGAGTTGCTGAATACCAGTTACTCTGCAGAGTAACCAATAAATGTTTCAGAGACATAAAACAAGCTGCCATATCTGTGATCCATTGTATCCAGACAATATTGGTTAAGAGGCTGGACTGAGGGTGCAAATTTAAGTTGAAAACTGAGAAACAGGTTTTCGTGTTTTTAATAGTACTGAGTAGGTACTGCAATACATGTGGATTTTTTATATTTACATATACCAAATAGCTTTGTTTTAACAGTTTCAGTAATGATGTGCGCCAGCAAAACCTGTATGTCTGTTTTATCTTAAAACAATTTCTCAGTTTAAAATCTTAGGAAGTTATGTCAATTCTAATCTCTCTGCCCAATTAGCACCTACACAGTCCTGTTCCTAATATACCCCAACAATTCCTATATGACAGAATATGGTGAAAAGCTCAGGTATATACTTCTACAGAAGCCTGAGATAAGGCTCTTCACTTATGAAGACCATGAAAATTAGAGCACACGATATGCAGTACCCTGAATATCTGCAACTGGCATTAACATAACAATCAAGCACCATCGTCCCTTCTGTTCAGTGTCACAGTGTACTGTCTCACACCCTTCATGCAGCTTTCCACATAGTTGTGCCAGTTTGCTTTCTATCAAAATTGAACATGTCACCTTTTCAGATGTCAGCCTGACCAGAACAGATTGATTGCACATTTCTGTCATGAATCAACTTTTCCTTGTTATCAAAGTACTTGACAAGTATGGTGTACTGCAGTGTTTCCTGGATGGTTCTGCATGGAGAATGTCCAGAAAAAAATAACTCTTAAAGCTTTGATTGTTTTACTGTTAGTAAAGAAAAGTGTGATATATTAGATTTGCATCAGTCATATTAATGTAAATGAGGGGGTCAGACATCACAGTATTTAGGTTGTGTTTTATTGGATTGTAATATCTGAGTGTTACTGGTGTGTCAGAGATATATGCCTCTATTTTCTACAGTAAGATATAATTCAGGAAACCATAATCTACAGTTTCATTGCCATGAATATCAAATATTGTAGTAGTAGAGTAATTCATTGTACTGCAGTAAATATGTTTATAACATGACAAATCTTTTGAATTAATATTACTTGTGTATAGTGTACCACAGATTGAAGACAGTGGCTATAACCTTGTGTTGTTTTATTATCACTGGCATGGACAACCTGAATTGATGATGCTTGGAAGTGCTGGGCTAAGCAACATGCTCATATTCATGGATGTCCACTTGACTATTTTAATTATCTCTGACATCAACTGACAAGTAGCACTCTAATTACACCAATGCCATGGGTGTGTGTTAATTGGCAGGTAATTTTAATGAGGAACACATTTATCAACCACAGAAACCAAATCACATTATGGAGATTGTCATTCATTCATTCATTCATTCATTCATTTATTTAACCTTCCATAGGATCATTACAGATATGGAATAAGTCACAAAATTGCATGCATACCACTTATTGCAATAGAATATGTACACTAATAATACACATATATACAATAACTAAGGTAAAAATATATCGTAGGGTGCTAATTACGAATCTAATTACTCCAATCACTCTGAGTTAATTGATAAAACTCATCAAGACTGTACAATGCATGTTCTACAAGAAAATTCTTAAGTTTCCTCTTAAAGCTTTTTAAGTTACCAGAATGATTCTTAATCTGTAATGGTAAATGATTAAAAATCCTACTACCAGAGTACAACACTCCCCTTTGCACCAAGGTCAGATTT
>Ga0268261_10002413_pt1 | contig 13374 bp, 10 predicted proteins | sample TergutNc150P1_FD_190353 | JGI IMG/M metagenome (GOLD analysis project Ga0268261, IMG submission 190353) | Nasutitermes corniger P1 segment gut microbial community from laboratory colony in Florida, USA - Nc150 P1 (SPAdes) (version 2) | ecosystem: Host-associated > Arthropoda: Insects >... | reverse complement strand
AGACATTTATTTTTAAATGCAGCAGTCACCTTTCTGCTTCTTCTCTGGCCTTCTTCTCTGCTTCTTCCTTTTCTGCTTTAGCCTTAGCCTCCTCTTCTCTTCTCTTTCTTTCTTCTTCTTCTCGTCTTTCATTTTCCTGCAAACATAATGTAATAGACTTGAGTTAGTTCTGATAAAATAAATATTACCCAAACCTGGAACACCTGATATTTTGATCTATTTGATATTTACACAGTACCAATACACCACACAAAAATGCTACCTTAAATCTCGACATTAGCAAAGCTTAATGCATTTCCAGTGGACTATGTATTTAATTGCAGTTCGATGGCTACATATGCTTGATGGGCTATGTTAATTCAATGCTTTTACACATGTGAGTTCTCCTCGATCAGTGTTACCATTGCTTGGAATAACAGCTCTATAGATGGGTAACAAAATATATATGTTTTTTCTTCCTACTTCCTCCATTGAGGGGCTACAAATACTAACGTCCCATCACCTTCTTCCGATATATAAACCAATGTCAACACGGTACAGTGCAGACAGTAAAACATGTGAGATAAAGGTATTTCACAGGATTGATATGCTGATATCTATCAGATGTGACAAGTGAGTGTACGTCAGTGACATCTCTTCTAGTGATAGTGGCAGTAACAATGTTGGAACTTGTCTTGCAGGTGGAGGTTCAACAGAGCATCACACCCAGTCACCACTGTGTTAAAAAAAGGTTCATATCACAATGTAATTAGTGTAAAATTCAATCCTACTTTATTCCTTGTGCTTTCCTCTGTCAGCGGAATCCAACACTATAATTTTCCTGTTGAGGTACACTACTGAAAGCGTTCTGCCACCAACTCACAAATACAGTGACACATCATAAACTCATGCAAAATGTTGTACCTTGATTCCGAATCAGTGTCAGCAATCAGAAATTAAATGATGGCTTTCTCCTCAAGTTTCACTTTTTGCCAGCCATTGCTCAACACCTACAAAGGTCTGCCTTTTATACAGACTCCTTTCCATGACTGGGCACAGTTGTAGAAACCAAATGCCTCAATGATATGAGCTTCTTCCACAGTGACAGCAAAACAGATCTAAAGCTACGATAGGACTACTACATAAAATTCCAGATATTTGATGGTGCCCAAGATGTTTGTAGTAGACTGACAGCTGCGTGTTGCATGTTACTGCCCAACAACCCCTGCTGAGTACTCCAGCACTACAAGAGGCACGTTGGTGGGAACTTCTGTAGCTGTAAACATCGATTTTTGTGGATATCTCCGACTTTTTAGCATTAGTTTTGTATGAACTGTATGGGTACAGTGCACCACTGAAAACCTTTCTGGTCAACAATCAGTGTACATTTCATAGGCCAATGTTAACATTTCAACCCACAGTGGACTCCAGTGCGAGCGATAAATAACGTGGGCTGTGTCTAGAACCGTTTAAGTCAGATGGGGAAAATGTGCTGTGGTATGTGTTGACATATAAATCTCGGTTGTTCAAGGGGTTTAGGAGGTGGAGAGGGTCATCTGGCTCCACAAAGAAACCCTGACCTTCAAGGGTCCTGCAGCATAGCAACCTCTTCTGTATATCAGATAGGAGTGAAAAAAATTCCTCCAAAATTCGACACACTGTTTGCGACCCCCTTATGGGCCATTCGGCAGTTTAAAGGGCTCTCTGCGCGATGCCTTTACGGGTCATTCAGCAGCAAGAGGTTAACAGAGAAACAAATACATAATGCAACAGCAGCACATAAAAAGCTGTCATGTGCCATGTTTCCAGAGTGCCCATGCAGTTGCATCTGGGTGCACAGCTCTGCTCTGCTGGCATGACCTTGAATCCCCAGACAGTAAGGATACAGAGGGTGTCTGAGGGGGAATGAACCAAACTATTGGAGAGTGTTCCTTAGATTAAACTACATCAAAATAACTAAAAACACCTGTATTAAAAGCTGAACCGTAACAGAGATAATTACATGAGAAGTGCAACAGAATTTGAGCTGTTATACCCTTAATGATTTCCAAATACATATTAAGACTATCAAGAGTTTGTAGTTTCTGTAGCGTACACGTGTACTAATATCTAATTGACATTAGAGTCTCATAAGGGCATGTAATTAAACTAGAAAAACTCGCACTAGTTTCATAAAGTCATCCTGGGGTTTCCAAGTATTTTACGTAGCATACAAAAGTCCAGCAGTACTGAAGTACTTATTTAACACAATCGAGTGCATATTTTGGTACACTATTCGCCGGTAGTAATAATACCACTTTCATAGTTAAGTGTTCAAAGTTGCCTATTCTGGTTGCTATGCGTTTTTCAGCATACATCAGTAGAGACTACCCAGTCTCTACAGATGCAGTAGTTGTCTGGAAGGTTGTGTGTATAGTCTGCGGCTGAAAAAATATGACGGTGCAGTGCTGCTCCTGAATCAACCTTTGTTCATATAATAATGCCTTCGTGAGACAGTAATCAAGAGGTGTAAGTCTGACGACCTTGGTGGACATGCAAGGGGTCTGCCATGACCTAACCACTGGTTAGGGAATGATTTGTATACATACTCCCTCACATGCCAAGTGTAATGTTGGGGAGCCCCATCATGTTGGAAGTACATCTGACCCCTTACCATGAATGGGATGTCTTTCAACTATCCTGGTGACTCATCCCTCAGGAATAACACGTGTCACCTGTTACACTGCTTTCAAAAACAAATGGTCTGATTAACTTGTTATCAAGCAAACCACACTACATATTCAATGAAAATCTCCTTTGGAAATTAGGTACTCTTGTTTGATGTGGATTTCCATGGGACCACATATGCAAATTTTGTGAATTACTGATACCATCCCTGGTAAAGGACGCTTCATCTATGAATAAAACGGTTCTTAATAGGTGAGGATGAACCTTTATCCAGTTGCACAAATCCACACGTTTAGCAAGGTCGCCTGGTTCAAGATGCTGAACCCTCTGACCATGACAAGGATGTAAATATTCTTCATGTACAGTTTGCCACACCTGAATATGCAACACACTGATATCAGAGCCAAATCTGCGAGTGGAAAGTTTTGGACTTCTTTGAACCATTTCAAAAATGTTCTCTCGTATGTTAATGTCAGGTACTGCTGACCTTTCAGACTGCACACAGACACTTGGAAGACAACTAGTTTCATGCACTGTCTGGTGAACACATGAAAATACACCCTTATATAGAATTGTCTGGTTGGAAAATGCCTTTCTTCTACAGCAGCATGTGCATTGCCATCACGAAATCCATACACAAAATGCATGTCACAATGTCACAATATTCGGTGTGGGAAAACACAAAAGCCATTGTTGCAACACGTCATAATTAACTGTAACTGTAACATATGATTGACTGTGAAGTCACAGCAGCAATTCACTTGGCCTGGCTGTCGACTCAAGGATGGACATGTGCAGTGTATGGATATCACTTGATGCTAAATGGGTACAGTACGTGGAATCGTACAGAGACCACATTCTTCTCTTACCATCATCTCCGTAACTGTTCAACTTTGGATGTAGGTGTTTTTGGTTTTTTTTTTTAATGTAATTTAACCCAAGGAATGTTCTCCCCAAGTCTGGTTCACTCCCTCTGGGACACTGTACAAGGAGAGAAGTGGGGATGAAATAGGAAATAGCAACTGAAAATCCGTGCATTTTTTCACCGGTTTCCTACTAAAAATACTTAAAATGACAGCAAAAGTCAAATGTATGCTCAATCTGAATGCACAATCCAAAAAATGGGTAGAAAGCACAAACACATATTCTATGAAAATTTAATTAATTCTTATAGAAGTTCTGGTGGAAGTGATAAAAATGTTTATAGAATCAAGGAAAACAATGATTCAAGGACAATATCCAAGTTGCATTATATTTATAGAAAAATATGAAAAGGATATTGAAAACATTTTATAAGAAATTGTATACATATTTTCATGGAATTAATATAAGAAAAGTATTTGTTGTAAGGAAACATACCTAAAGTGACTGATGAGTCTATACTGCATTTAATAATGTTTAACCCTTTAAACGCGAAATTAAAGCCCATCTGCCATCTGCTGGCATTATTAGGAGCTCACCATATTCTCCATGTTAGCAGGATAAGGGTCAATATCAGGTGTAATGGTCTGTTGTGGTCAGAAGGTTGATTTAGTTAATATGGTTTCTGTCTGTAAGCCAGTTCCATTTCCCTGCCTCCTCAATTTTATCACTAAGAAAGTGCACTAACTGCTGCAGACTAGGACATCTGTTCTCAGAAAGGCACTTACAGGGATTCAGCAAATCTCAGTTACATCCTGTTTCAGTTTCCTATTGCATTGAAGGTTTATAAGTTAAACATGTTGTAATGCATGTTCAGCTTCTTTGCATGATAAGTCAAAAGGGTTACCAAACGTTGCATGCAGTATTCTGTTACTCACTTCAATGGTCTGCGACTCACATTCATACATGTTTTAAAAATGTTTTGTGAATTTCTAGTGATAACTGAAGAAGCAACTTTCTGTTGTTACAGTTCTCCATAAAACTTTTGCTTATAGGGCTGAAAAATATTTCAGACTGTATTCTTGCCATACATTTACACTCTCTTTACATACACGGTGTGGCAGAAAAGTAATGAGACTGATTTCTTTTAACCATGAATTTTATTCTTTTTACAAATCAAGGTTATCCCCTTCAAAATAGTTCCCATGGGCAGCTACACAGTGACGAAGGCGTTGTTTCCATTGTTCGTAGCAGTGCTGGAAGGCTTCTGCTGGAATACCTTTCAGCTCGTCGGTTACACTCTTCTGGATATTATCCAAAGTACAAAATGGCGCCCTTTCAAGTGGTTTTTGAGCCAGGGGAATAAAAAGAAGTCACAGGGACTGAGATCCAGCGAATAGGGAGGCTGAGGAACCACAGGAATGTTTTTTTCTGCCAAAAATTCATTGATGGAGACTGCCGTGTGACATGGGGCGTTGTCATGGTGCAGCATCCAAGCGCGTTCAATGCCTGGTCGCACACGTGCCACCCTTTTCCTGAGTCTTTCAAGGACTTCCCGATAAAAGGTTTGATTGACAGTTTGCCCTGGTGTCACAAATTCCTTGTGGACGATCCCCTGACTGTCAAAAAAACAAATGAGCATCGATTTGATTTTGGATTTGCTCATTCTCGCTTTCTTGGGACGGGGAGAGTTTGCAGTGTGCCACTCCCGACTTAGGCGTTCTGTCTTGGGGTTGTACTCCAAAATCCATGATTCACCACCTGTGATAACGCAAGTGAAGAATTCTGGCTCCCTCTCAAGGCAGTCCAGAAGATCATGACACATATCCCTCCAAATGGCCTTCTGCTCAGTCATGAGGTTCTTTGGAACCATCTTGGCGCACACTTTTCTATGTCCAAATCCTTTGTTAAAATTTGATGGATGGTAAACCGGTTCAAATTTAACCCACTACTGATCATTCTCAATGTCAACTGACAATCTGACCTCACAAGAGACCTCACTCTTTCCACATTGTCATCCGTTTTTTTGAGGTTGCCGCACGAGGTTCATCTTCCACTTGTTTTCGGCCTTCTAAAAAGGACTTGTGCCATCTGAACACTTGTGCCCTGGATAGGGATTGTTCTCTATAAGCTCTTTGTAACTTTTCATAAGTCACAGTACCGGATTCGCCAAGCTTTACATAAAATTTGATGGCACAACGTTGCTCAGACTTTTACCAGTCCATTTTCGTAATGCACCTCACAAACACAACTTCACTTCAGACGCTCTCAACAATCGCGTAGCAACTGTAGTAAGTTCAAACTTGTACTGAATCTACGGCAGGGGTTAACCTAACTGCCACATGAAGGGGGAGGCAGCAGCATTGTTGGTTTGTGCACAGCGTTGCCAGTCTCATTACTTTTCTACCACACCTTGTATTATGCATACAGTGCTGAATTCATGTTGAAGAGAACAAAATTTCTCAGTTCAAATTCCATAGAATGCTCTTTTTCCATCTTTTCTTTTTTCTTGTAGGTTTAATTGCTTTTGCAATATTTAGCACAAAAACTAAAATTTTACATAAGACACCATCACAAGAACAATTAACATAAAAACTGTGTCAAATTCTGACAGTTTCTATGCTGAAGTTTTGAGCAGCAGCCAGCATAAAAAGGATAAACATGTAATGTCACAGCACACATTCACTGATTTAACACAATTAATGAAAACTGTACAACTGACATAACAGGCCACATTAGGATTCACATCATCTGTGATGTGATGCTGTGTGACTGTGTTACTGTCTTCTGATGTGGTGTCACTACATTAATGTATTCTGAAGTTACAAATGCACAACCTTTTCAAAATATCAGGAAACCCCAACCCAGAAACACAGCAGCACATCCCTTAAGAGTACTGGCATGGAAATCTGAAATCTTGAACAGCCATTTTACTAAACTACAATCACACATTTCTTTACTGTGGTTATTTTCTTTCTTCAAACTCATGCTTGTGGCAGCTTAGCTGCTGATAGAATCACCCCTGCCAGAGAGGTTTTCAGCAAGTTCCCAAACAAAGAGGCACACCTATATTTGCCAGCTTGTGGGAGTTAGGCTGTGGAGCTGATAACCTCACACCCTTTACAAAAACCTATTGAAATATTTTTGAAACAATGGAGAAGCCTTGTGGAGGTGGTCAAAACCTGTATCACACTATAATACACCTGAAATAATACTCTATTTAAAAATTTAAAGGTCCTAGATCCTCATTTTCTATAAATCAAAATATCATCAGTACAGCAGGTGGTATGTTAAAAACTTTCAATTACAAATACAATAAAGAGAAACCAAGAGACTTAAAAAAGTGACAATAAAAAAGGAATCCATCTATAAAGTTTTTGTTTCCTTGCCTCATTATGGCCAAAAGAAGCAACTGCTCTCACAGAGTTTGTGAATGATAATGGTCCCATATGGAGCAGGGCATCAGACAGTATCAATTATACTGTCCCAAATTAAATGTGAATACTTCATGTAGCGCAACACAAGTAAACAAAGGAACTAACACACTGCAATCAAGTGAACAGGAAAGCCATCAAAAGCCGCACAACAAATTATGAGGGGCCTCATGTGGCCTGTGGGTTGTGTATGGCGGGCATATAGCAACAAGACTGCAGAGTTGTGCAAGTGTATCCAGTCATAAGAACTAGTTCATCAAAGTGACATTTCTTACCAGCAATGCATTCCTGAACAGGACCTAAATAAAATACTGTTAATGCAGAAACAGTGAAGTTTAAAAAAAGCTATATTCATTGCATACACATACATCATGTTCATAAAACAGAGTCAAAAATGAATATACCCAATACACAGCTTCCAAAAATACCTGAAATAAACAATGAAGTGACATATTTACCTGAATGGCCTGAAGTAATCGCTCCTCTTCTGCTCGGCGAGCTTCTTCCACTAGTCGCAGCTGCTCCTCTTCAAATCTATGTTGTTCCTCTTCTTCCCGGTGCAGACGTTCTCTTTCTAACCTTTGTTCTTCCTCCTGCAACACAACAAGCAGTATGTCAGGTTACAGGGCCACTACATCATTATATGAACACAGTCCAGGCAAGTGACAGATAGAAGACAAATTTTGGTAGATGACATCCTGGTGTGTTTTAAAATATGACAATAATAAAATAAATTATATACAGGCACAGTCAAACACAACAATGTATTTTTTGCCTTACTCGTTACTAGTATCAGCCATTACAGCCATCATCAGACCAATATTGGCCTGACGATGGCTGTAATGGCCGCAACTAGTAGCCAATAAGGCAAAAAATACACTGTAGTGTTTTACTGTGAATATATATAATTTATTTTATTATTATTAGATAAAAGACAAAGTCTGAAATCCAAAAAGACAAAGAGTTTTACGCCAACACAACTATCTCAGTCATTTGTTTTGTTTAACTGCTGAGAAAAATGGTTACTCTCCATTATACACTAGCCAATACATAATATTATACAGCATGGGACAGTATTATTGGACAGTGGTATGTTTTATTTTTTGCAACTTTTTAACAGAGTTCATAATTTATTGAGTATTTTACTGTTGCTACAAATAAGTGATCTGCTACTGTAAGAGCATTATCAGCATTATCATAAATAGTATGTACACTACTATGAGCGAGTCTAACATAATGGCATATGCCAATAATTTGTTCGCCTTATTATGTCCAGTTTCTCTTCCATACCAATTGCCTTTCTCCAATTTTTCAATTGGATTGCACAAGGTGATGTCGATTTATATTTCTCATTCATGTTGGTAAGAAAAGCTGATCGTGTTGAAGAGGAAACTAAATGAGCCGCGTTTCTATATCACTGTCAGTGATCCATACATGTGACAGATAGCATGACAGTAACATCACTTTCTGCTAGCATCCCACAGAAGGTAAGTGTGGCCACAGATCATTCATGCCAAATTGCGTTACACCAAAAATTATTGCATAAATTTGAAAAGTGGTGTAAATTTTCAAGTCATGTTAAAGTGAAATTGCATAAAAGGAGACCTGCCTGTACACAAATCAAAACTAACAGTAATTAGTCTCTCATAACTCCATTCAACACCTAAATACAGTGTGTGTACTACACACTGTGGTTCATAAGTTTCAAATTACACTGCAACATTTACAGTGCTGTCATGCGCAAAAAAATGTCCGTATGAAAAAGAAATGCCACTAAATGGATTTAGATGAGAATATGAGAATTCTTCTGTTGCAGAAACAGATGAAATAGTTGTGAAACAATTTTCAAATGTTGAAATTAAAACAAATTACTTGTGATAAAAGTAAAAGAATATGTGCATCATTAAACAATTTTCTTATACACTTAAAATGCATAAATTCCGCTAACTAAACTGTTCAACTCAAACTTTGGAACAAGAGAAGTGAACAAGTTCTTACCAATCTCAGTTTCTCCAGTTCAGCTTCCCTCTCCGCCTGTTCCCGAGCTAGCCGTCGACGTTCTGCCAGTGCAGCCTTGGCTTCTTCTTCTGTAGTGATACGAATTTTTGCAATCATTGATGCTGCAATAATAAAAAATTATGTAACGGTCCTCTGTACCATGACGTGGTACATTTTCTGCTTAAAGTTCGATGGGGCAACTTGCACATATGAAGGACACACACAAATATGTAAAAAATAAAGCTGTGAAGTGTAAAAAAAGAAATGGTCCCCGAGCTCGAATTTGGGTATGCATGTATACATTATTTTTGTAATGACATCCATAAAAATAGAACTGGTTAATTTCTGTGGTATAGTCCAAGCATAACTCCACACAACTATTACAGCCTATCAATATGTATGAATTTACCATAATTCAGGCTACCTGCATATGGCAAATACTATGAAAGAAGGCAGTACATGTGTACAGCATGTGAGCTAATCATTTGACTTCTGAAACCTGAAATTTAACACTTTTCCGACTGAAAGCCCCTTTAATTAAATACCCCCAGTTCCCAGATGTTTGAAATGCTTTAAACGTTCAACCCCATAACATACTCTTACTTATGGTTTGACATTGTAGATCATGCTGCTGAGCCCAAGAAAGCAGAAACTGCCTATAGATAGTCTAGTAGTTCTTCACTGAATGGTATTTCTCAAAACAAGACCCTTTGTGAAGCAGAACAACGCAGAATTTACAAATGTATCTGGTTTCAGGTCGCTTCTTACGTGCAGCACACACTTTACACTGCCTTGCAGGATACTTATTTTTTCCCTCCCCACCATCAACAATTTTTTCCAGTTTGTGTATTCTGAAATCACCAGACAGTCTGCCTGGCGGGTCATGTTTAGGACCCCCTTGGTGTTGTTTGCTTCTCTGGCAATCGAAGGTCATCACAACTTGACTCACTTCGAATCTGGACTTCTGATATCCAGGACCTTCCCACCTCATGCAGGAAGTTATTGTGCTTTACTTTTTAATTTGAATTTAGTGTCCTGTACACAAAAAATGCATTGAAGAGTGCACAGTTTAGCAGATAAAGTACCACTGTTATTGACCATTTTACAGTTTTCCTCAGAACTGAGTAATAACTGAGGCACTGGTCTGCCCTGTCTACGCCCTTCATGTACTGGACAACAGTGTAAGGCTTCTTTATTCCATGTTTGTTTTTCTGTCTTTCCTCCCTGTGTTTACAATTGATGCGTCTTGGATCATACTTATCATTTGCACAAGTCTTGTCCTTCCACACTTGCATCATTACTTCACCTTTCCTCCGGAACAATGACTGCCCTTTTTCAAGAGGTTGCCTTTCCCCTTCTAGGTCATGTGGAATGCTCCTCTTAGCCCTCACAGTGCTGCAGACTCTCATGTTTGTGTCTAGTAATGTTTGAGCTCATCTCTCACTGTTATAAAAATGTCTTGATAGATGTTATGATTTTGGCCTAAGTTTCTGTCTAAAAGTGATAACACTGTGTCCTCCAACTTCTTTCCCTCAGCTGAGTATATCTCTATGTTGCAGATATAACCCATTATTGCCTCACACACCATTCTCACCAGCTCCCCATATTTTGTTATTTTCTCTGGATTGTATGTCCTAAATTTCAGGCGACCTCGCCATGAGATCATGGTTTCATCAAGAGACAGTTCTTGTTTTTGGTTGTATACTGACCTAAACTTCTGTACAAAATATTCACACACGGGCCAAATTTGGAATAGCCACCCTGAATCCTGTGTATGCTGGCTGTTGTCACTAAAATGCCAGGCCTACCAAATGTATTCAAAACAGTTCCTACTTATAGTGTGAGGAAAAATGGGTGTGGAAATTGTGTGGTCAGTGAACAGTAGTCTCTTATATTTTCCGTTCTGACCTGTCCCATCAAAATTATTAGTCCCAAAAGCTTTCTCATTTCTTCAAGTGTGGTATTGAACAACATCAGTGTTTTCGGCGAGACATTCCATTTTTGTGCATTTTTGACAATGGTAAAGGTTAGACTGCTCAGTAAGTAACTGTATAAGATCATCGCCAATGATTGAAATCATGACGTCTAAAACAGACTCACAGTTATCAATTACTATATTTGAACTTGTGGTTCCAAAGGAAAAGCTCACTGCTTGGTTTTTTTTTTATCAGTTTAACACCACAAGTCACTTGTCTTATCATCAGAGCTCTCTGGTTCACTACTTTCTTCCTCTTCTGTGCTTGTTTCACAGTCACTATTAAAAACTACGGCAGGTCGCAACTGTTTACGTGAACTAGATGTGGGGACGTTGACATCACTTTCACTGTCCAAAATTGCACTGTCACTATTACCAGAGAAATCAGAATGTGTATCCACACATTACATATACAAAATATCATCCTCTTTCAGAACTCATACGCTAAGCCATATTGTAACTGAAGGAAGTTACACCAGAAAGCAGAGAAGGTATCTGAATCAGTGGTCTCTATGTTGCAGTCTAATGATTCTAAAAATAGTGGGTCAGGACTGGTCTATTTGTTTGTAACTTGAGACCCAAACATCCTGCATCAAGCTTTCAATAACCTTGAAGCAATAAGTGAGCCAGATCACCTGACAAACGCATATGCAGGATGTTGTGTAAGAAAACAATGAAATATGTGACTTGTCAACTTTGCATGGGATAGCAAACACGTCTTTATACATGGCCCAACGCAAAGTGTTAAGTTAGGAAGATGTACTGTACTATATTTTAACTGTACAGATTTTAGTCTTCTGGATTATGGCATTACACAGTCTCAAAACCCCATCAATCTGTACAAAATTCCCACAATGAAAACTTGAAAATATATACTATAATTGTATTTTAAATATTCAAGACAGCTAGTTATGTAAATTAAAATGTTTCGATATGCAACTTACAACACTATGCAGGATATGTATTTGCATAACATGCTTCATATTAAAAACACATCAATGTATTTCCATGTGTATAAAAACACTGATATACAAATAAATAAGGTTAACACAAGTGCATGTTCATGTCTTTTAACAAGAATACAGGTTTAACTTACTGCAAAAGAAATCCTGCTTAATATTTTTAATATCTGTGTATTTCAAGCACAGTAACAAGTGAACAGGGCATTTCTGATGAAATTGCAGTGTCAATTTGGCAATCTTCTGGGTTATCACATCATGCTATAGAAAGGTGAATACCAATACTTTGGGGGAACATAATGCCTCTCTCTACACTGATGATGAGAGCTCCAAAATCCTGGCACCAACCTCAAAAGCTTGAACCAGCTGTCATACTCCAGAACACCACAACATGCATCTTCACCACCATGAAAACCTCAATTATTACACACAAAGAGTACCTGTTCATATACCCTAAAAACCGGATAACAGCACAAGTGATCAACACTTACAAGCTACAGGATTATGACAGAAAATGGATAACTACCTGTCATATCAACTTCAGGACCACTGTATTCTGAATGTTCAGTTGTTTCAAGCTTCTCTTGGATCTCCTCCTGAACCACATCAAGGTCAAAGTGTAGAATTTCCTTCTCATTTACTTCCTCATGGACTTGCTTCTCCTCAACTACGGGTTCTGATTCCACTGCCATCAAACAAATCTCTTCTGAAGATGGTCTTATTTCTACACCTGTCTGTTCAACACTGTTATGAACCTGCTCAGGCTGGTCATGGGGTTTTGCAATAGAAACATCTTCAGTCTTCTCAATCTCAATTTGATTCTTCTCTTCTCTGGATTCAGCTGGATCCTGAGATAAAGATGGAGGTACTTCTGCTCCCGGAGACTGCAGTGGGGTTGTCTTTGGAGTCATTCTGGGGGAAGCCTATTATGAAAACAAAAATAAAAAAAAGATGTTTATGCCTTTAGACTGTAAGCTGCTGACACCATATTGGCTGGTAGATGGCAGCATTTCAGGGGAATTTGGTTGATCTGTCTTCACAGAACCTTGAAAACAACAAGTTCCCCCACAATGCTAGTAACCAGAACCAGACTATACAGTGTCATAACTCTCAAAACCACAATCTAAATCTTCACCACTAGGAAAACCTAATATCTCATATAACGTTTAACCTTCATTCCAGGGGCCCTTGGACTTTACTTGGTTTCAGATTTCTGCTGAAACCCTCAAACAACCATGATGTTTGTATCTCAGAGAAAACATGTGCTTCACTCTACCCACAACTTAATCTTCATGGCCAATATATGGTGATGCTGCTTTAAAACTCATAAGCCTTTATTTCTAGCAATTTTGGGGAAAAGCAGGAGTGGAGGGGGTGAGGGAGATGTAAAATTAGTGCGCGCGCGTGCGTGTACACACGTGTGTGTGTGTGTGTGTGTGTGTGTGTGTGTGTGTGTGTGTGTGTGTGTGTGTGTGTGTGTGTGTGTGTGTGTGTGTGTGTG
>Ga0268261_10002412_pt1 | contig 13375 bp, 6 predicted proteins | sample TergutNc150P1_FD_190353 | JGI IMG/M metagenome (GOLD analysis project Ga0268261, IMG submission 190353) | Nasutitermes corniger P1 segment gut microbial community from laboratory colony in Florida, USA - Nc150 P1 (SPAdes) (version 2) | ecosystem: Host-associated > Arthropoda: Insects > Digestive... | reverse complement strand
ATCTCTTAAATTAACTGCTAATATGCTGCTACTGAACTGTCCTGTCAGGTTAGGTATCAGTCCAAAACTGTGTGTATCTTACAGTCTGATACCATCAAACATTTTCTTTCCTCTCTGTCACACCAAATGCAATTATTTTTTATTATTTTACATATGTTTATAACCATAATATATTTCACATTACATATTTCTATAATCCAGTATTAAATTAGAATTATCTGAAGAACAAAGTGCTGTAGAAGGTATGTGGCTCAAAGAAGAATGAAGCCAAGTGGGCAAGTTTGGATCTGACATGATAAAGAACTTCATACTTACACAGGTCACTTACTATCATTATATATGGGAAGTGTAGATGGCTGCAGTGTATAGGTATGTAGATTGAGGAAGGGACAGAGATTGCAGTTAGGACTAGGGTGGATAAACCTTTTGGAAGAGAGCCACTTCTGACACTGAGAATGATTTGGGAAGATAACAATAAGTTACATCTTAGGAAAATAAGTTGTGTAGGATGGGAGATGGAGGTATCTGCCTCAGGATCATGCCCAATAGTGAGCTTTTGTACAAGAGTGGTAGTAGTGCTAACTCTGGTCATATTTATCAAATTTTTTCACATGTAAATTGTCTGGCCATACTTTCGTTATAGGCTTGCCAAGATTCTTTGGTTACTTATTACTTCAATCAGAATGACTCCTCTGACTTCAGAAGTAAGCACATAATTTTAAAGTAACTTAATAGCATATATGTGCCTCTGTTGTTATGTCTGTCCATATGATTTGTTATTGGTGGCTGACAAAAGAATTGTCCATCAACCTTCTGTTTTGCCTGTATTACTTCACTTTTAAACCATACTTCACACAAAACATGATCACAGTCAATATTGTTATAGTAAAAACATCAGTACAGTTTATGAAATGTAAAAGTTTTTAATATCTTAGTTTTTATTTTTACAAGTCATTTTATATGGTATGTAGTTAACACATGTGATGTATAAATTATGTCTCTGTATGGTGTAATGTATGTACAGTTAATTACCTTCATTGACAGGAGATTCAGCCATTTCATTTTAACCTAGCATGTGCTGCTACTTATATGGGCAAATATTTGTTTGTACACTGGGAAACTTATCAAAAATTGCACATCTGCCATCTTGTACATTTTTACATTGAGGTGATTTAAAATAAGTTGTTTTCAAAACTGTCCAGAGTTCTTATTTTTTGCATTTCTTTGTGAGAGTATTGGCTAATGTTTTCAGTTAAGTAGCATGGGATTTATGGCTACCCTAAATGAACGTGTGTTGTGACAAATTCAAAATCGTAAAGACTAATTTGGTGTATATCACATTACGGTATACATTTCAGTGTTGGCATGCTGGATTTGTACCTGTTGTCCATTACATACAATGTAGGCCTTCTTTCATATAGCATTACATGCTATCAAGGTACAGAAAGATAACAGTGATGATTTTCAGTTGGCCCTTGAATGAAAACTAGGGTGCTGTATAATGTTAATCTTTACACATGTGGTGCAAAGTTCACTGTTTTTGGTCTCTTCTGGATCCTCTATAACCGTCAGATCATTTGTATTATGTTGGCTGTTGAAGAATTTTACTTCATTACCTCTGTTCTGTAGCTAGTAATATGTATGGGTGGTTTATGTGTGTAACTGCTACCTGGGGTTTGGAAGTGCACACTGACATCTGAGAACGATGACACTAAAGACTGTGAGGCGAAATGGAAAGGAAGTGACGGGAAACTGCAGAGGAGTAGGGGTAGTATATGTTTTGTTATGGTGTAATGAAACAATAAACTGAGCGGGGCAAATAGTATGTAAGAAGTAGTGTAATTGGTAATTAATAAGGACTTGGTGTGTTTGTGCATGCACACTCACTCACTCACTCACACATAAACACACACACACACACACACACACACACACACACACACACACACACACACACACACACAGCATATTTCACTAGTAATAGTTATCTTAATGATGTGTGTAAATAATTTCAAATACAAGGGAAAAACAGTGTTCAGAAAATAAAATGATTAAAGTAGAATAAGATACTGGATCAAAATAAAGAGTGTACCTACTTATAAACTTGTTTGAGTATCGTGGGCTCACACTGCACAGAGCTTGTATGGGAATGGGCCTATGTAAGTTAGAATGTCTCATAAAAGAATAAAAGCAGTTTGGGAACTGAGGTCTTATTCTGTAACCACTTAGCGCATGATTTAGTTGTTACATTTACAAGACAAAAGCTGAAATAAATTGTCAGATTTAAGAAAAGAATTTTATGGTTTCTCACAAGGGAGACCAATCATCTTCTGTTACCAAACTGGGAATTGTTATTAGTGATATAGACTGTAATTTTTTAAATAATGTTTTATGACTCCCAGGTGTACAATACTTCCTCTTACAAGAACTATCATACAACTTGAAATTCTTTATTTCTTTTAATTTAGTGTCTTAAAGTTTTCACATGTGTTTTGGCAGTGAACAAGTTATTGTTGCAGTTGTACTGCTCTGCAGTGCATTAAAACTTAATCTATGGTAGATATAAGAATAGGAAACAAATGTTCGGTGATGTTTATTAAAAGACAGATTTTCTTTGCTAAAGTATCATACAACAACTAGCTATTTCATGTCAACTACATCTACACTAGGAAAAGTTTGAAGCTCAGTTTACTGTTGGCTAGTTCCTGCTTGCTTTTTACTGTGTTTGACCACAGAGGAAATGCCAGTTTTGTTATGCATTTTCTTGTTCCCACTTCAGTGAATTATAATTCAAGAGTTAACTGAACTGTGGCAATGTTTAATTTGTTCACATTGTCATTAGAGTCTCTTGACTAGCAATGAGCTAAATCTGTTTAATGTTACACTAATATTCCAAAACTTCATGTTGATGAATGATCCATTGTGATTGTCTTTTTCTTTCAAGATTCACAGCCATGTGGGTAATTTGTGTGACTTAATATTTTCCACCTCTGAAGTATGCACTCCCCATTATATAACTACAATGCAAGATTCAGTAAATCTGGTGTGTTGCTAAACATGCATTTAAGAATTTGTGATGATTGGATATTATCACTATGATTTATCATAAGGGTAGCAGTTAAAATTAAAAGTTTTCCAAACTTCAGCAGCAACAAATGCTGCCAGCCTGGTTCTTATGGATACACATTCTGTGCAGATGAAATTTTATCATAGCAATATGTAGCCATGTCTACATAGCTACCCACAACACGGTACTTGCACACAGATAAACATTGTCTACAGTAAGTTACATACCCCATGTATTGGTGGTCCAGTGACATTTTGATAATCTATACTACATATGTACATTACACCATTTTGTAGTGGAAGGCTACATATTTTCACTTCAGTTTCCTTCCTCTCTGACTTCATCCACTTGTCTATGAAAGCATGCTGCACATGTTTCTTAGACTCTTGAATGGAACTGTTATCCAGTCATGACACACTTGTTCCTTCACACAGCAAGTGCAGGACATACAATTAAAAACAAAATTATATCAATGGAAAACAACAAATTGTCAAGCTGACTGTTTTCCTTTAAATTGTGGTTTTCCTTATTTGTTTCCATGTTATCATTAAAGGCAATGCTAGATTGATTTTTACTCAAAATTATGGGACCAGATTGTTATTTAAGTAAGGGCAAGTCTCCATTTCATGCACATTCCATTTTAGACAATTCACATGCTTACACTATAGCTTACTGCTACTTATCAATCAGTAATACATTTCTGCAGCACTTAGCGTTGGCTGAGAGAATCTAGATCAAATCCGCCTTTATTCATTACCAAGTCAGTTCTTCATTTTATGGCCCGTATCTCGTGTTGATAGTGTTTATTTTAAATTAATGTATTTTAATTTTCAAAAGAGATTTGTTGAAGTACAGTTCATTTGTGTTTGACGCACGTTTGTGTCATCATCCTCATATGGACCCACTCCTGCTGCTCGCATTGCATCTCTAACCTACACATAAGAGCAGAGTAAAGCAAATTAAAATACCACAATGAAATGATGGGAGATATTTATTTGCTGTTTCTACAGTATTTTATACTATATTTTAGTAATGTAGCCAGAAAATCTACCTTTTTGATGAAAATATAAAACCCCCATCAATATCCTTCTGGCTGTCAAGAGCAGAATGTAGTATGATTGCTGTGACATTAAGTGGTCATTTTAACATCACTTGATTTTGGCAATTTTCACATTTGTCTTCTTATTGATAAAATCATCTAAATGTACTCTTCAATCGAACGATTGATCAAAGTAGGTTATATGTGTGGGAACATGTACTTTAAAATTGTAAATGGTGGAAAAATTGAAAAACAGAATAAAACAAATTATCCTAATGGGAAGGTATTCGACTAGTATCAAAATATTTTGGCAGTGGAGGATAATATTAAAGTTGATCTTAGGGAATTAGTGTGTGGAGAGACAGACAACATTCACCTGGCACAGGTGCCAGTGGTGAGTTTTTGTAAACACAACAATGAACCTCTGGGTTTAATACAAGTAGGGAATTTCATGACCTGTTTCCCTTTGAAGAAATTCTGTGCTGTATGGAGTTAATTAGGATTGGTTAGGCAGAATGTGTAGACATTTTATTATCTCTTGAGAATTATAAACAAGACATTCTTCTCCCTTGACCGGATTGTGAAATTAATTTATGTTAATTATAATTACAGTACCTTTTCAACATCCTTCATGACTCTAAGGAAGTTAAGGCCTGCAAGTTTCTTGAGGTCTTCTGTACTCCACTGCCCTGTTCTGATCAAAGCTGCAAAAAGTGTGGGGTAGGTTGATACATCCTCCAGTCCTTCAGGGGTGCTGTAAAATCAGAACCACTGGGTTGTTGATATAACATTTTTACCCATATGCATCTCAAGAAAAATTAATACTCCCTTATAATAAATAAAATTATCACATTATAAATTACAATACCAGAAACTGAAGGAACGCTCATAATATTGTGGATGCTTCAACAGGCTTCCAGACGACCTAGGTTAGATTAATGCCTTATTTGCGGTGTACATGATTTGTTAGTTGAGGAAAACAATTTTATGTGTTGTGTGTCTTAGCATAAGCCTCCACATATGTGGCCTTACTAAATGGCCGTTCAAATTTAATAATTTAACCATGATTGAAACTCTAATATATGATACTTATACGAATATAAGACGACCTTCAATGTAAGATGATCCACCTTCACAATTTCAGTTTTCAGGCAAATACCTGTACAGAAAAGGTATAGCTATGTGCATGATTTATAAGGTAACAACAAATTTTTACATGATATATTAGAAAAAAGCCTCATCTTATATTTGGATAAATATGCTATTCATTGAAACCTCTCCAAATTCAATGTGGATTGACAGCAGTACCCCTTCAGAAAAATTGACCTGTTGGCGATATGGAATAAAAACCAGAATAAAATTACTTCTTGTAATGTAGAAACACCTGGAAATGGGTTCGGTTATGTGAACATGTAATAATTGGTGAGTGTTCATTTGGCCATTGCTCTAGACCAGGGGTGTGAAACTTGCGACTCCCTGCAGCGTTATGCAGCGCGCGCGCACACACACACACACACACACGCACGCGCGCACTGCACACACACGCGCGCGCGCGCGCACACACACACACGCACACACACACATGCATGCGCGCACGCGCACACACACGCGCACGCGCACGCTCACACACACGCGCGCGCGCGATCACACACACGCGCACACACGCGCGCACGCGCACACGCACGCACACACGCGCGCGCGCACACGCACACACACACACACAGTGCCTGCTCTAAATGTTGGACCCAGTGCCAGTCTGGATGGGTGCAGAAAATCTCACTCCCACCTCGATTTGATACCCAGACCATCCATCCTTTAGCAAGTCACTTTACTGACTACAATCCCCTGGCCAAAAGTGTATGCAACTATATACCTGAATTTTAGTGTGTATTTGTTTGTATTTGTAACTGCAATAATTTAAAACATATTAGTATCATTTTGACATTTCAGATATTCACAGCATTGTGCTCAACACTGTGTTCTGGTACATGATGCCATATATTCTGATAGAAACTTGCCAACATTTCAGTGGAACCTGAATATTGAGATGTAAATATCACCAAAACATCTGTAAATTTTTTGAAGACTATAAGACATCACATCCCAGAAAGCAGTATTCTGCATATAATAACACAGTTTTGAATTGTAGGTTGGTAGTGAAAGTGTGTAGATGTCGTGGCTCATTCTGCTAAGCTGCTAATATTTATACTCACAAATTTATGCCATCATAACCAGCCCCAAGCCCCACACTGTCCACTCCAGCTATGCGCCTCACATGGTTGATATGGGCTGTAACAAAACAAATAAATCACTGTGTTGAAAGAAGTTAGCAGGTTCAACGCACCTCCCTGTCCTGTCATTCTCAGGATGTTTTATATATACTATTATTGAAGATTCATGTCCTCTGAGATGCCATACCAAGTCAGCTGGTATATGTTTACTGATATTCCAAAGGATCAGAGTGGTTTTATCTTTGCTTTGAACTGCTTGGCTTTGAAGATGAAGGCACTAGGATCCTCTGAAATATCAGTGACTGCTGACATGGCATGATATACCAGAAGACTTTATTCTTCAACAACACCATTGTGAGAACCTCAAAGCTGGTTATTTGTTTTTCTAAAGACATGTATTTGTAATATGTGACATGAGTTATTGTTGAGCAAATGAGCAAATCTTATGCATATTGCTTTATGAAGTTTTAATAATATAATGCAAATAATTTTGAAATTTCTCTCCAATAACAATTTAAGATTTAATACCAGAATGTACAGCAGTTCACTTGAACAACAATTGGTAATGATCTGATTGTAATAGTATTGCAGTTGAAGGGGTATGTGCAAATCTGTAAAATGCCATTCTCATCCAGATATTCCATTCTTAATTGACAGTGAATATATGAAAGGGTAACAGGATTTCAATACACACTGCTTATATTTTAAGTATCTGCAACACAAACTTTCATGTAGTATGTGGGTCGGCCAGAAAATAAGTTGGCTCAGTGTATTAAAGATTATGATTATATCAGGGGAATTAATTACTGAACTATTATAATAATTTTCCTTTGCGGAAGCAAAATCTTGGTGGCCACAAATTTACAGACAGTGGCGTGGTGGAAAGAGTTATGACTTGATGGCTGATAACAGGGGTATGGACTTTTGTTAAGAGGCAATAGAAAAGCTCATCCAGTGGTGTAAAAATGCATCAGTTATGGTGTGGGCAAGGCTGAAATGCAGTGGTATAGCTGTAGAATAAAAAATAAACTGTTCTTATTCAAGGCAAAAATCAAGAACCCAAAATAGATATATTGCAAATTTATTTTATGACTGTTTCCCCTTACATAATGTAGCCTTACCAACAGCATCATCTGCTTTGGCTGTGTCCCGACAAGTGAGGTGTTGCGAGTAGAAGTTGATCATCACCAGTCCACCCTTCAGGGCCTAACAACACAAATTGCCTATTGCATTTTTTTGCTGTAAGGATTTTTAGTAATATACAAGTTGTGTAATAGTACACAGCTACACACTTTTGATATCCACTTTTTTGCATCAGGCATATATATTTACAGAATGGCATAATAAATAACTCAGTTGATCATTTGAATACAGTTAATTTTAAGAAAAATCTGTGTGAAGAATAAGTATTTCACTGGTATAAGTGAAACATTTTTACAACAACAATTTGAAGGTAAAAATTGCAGTAATGCAAAAAAACTAATTAGGAATGATGGTTTTATTTGTAAATTTTCATCCCTCCTTATGGAATCTAGAAAATCTGTGGGGCCTTCTGATGACCTAACTTTTATGACAAATTATTCACATTTTTTTGCTGCTGTTATGAGATGTAGTTTGTTTTGCATAGTCTATCTTGCATTCTGCAAAATTTTCGCATGTGTGATCTGTTAGTGTACATTACTAATGCAAGTTCAAGCTTACTAGTATGCAAAATAAATTTCTCCTAGGTGGGAAGGTGAATAGGTGACTGTATGCAAATCTAGTCATAACATTACAGCCTGTCATTGTCGGCTGCAGCAATCTGCATTTAGTTGGTTATTTAGGTGTTTCATAGAAAAGGGCCTGATGCGTATGGTCAGAATTTATGTGTATCTTAGTAAGAAACTTTTTATCTTTTGTTGAACACTTTATCAGCTCTGACTGACTGACTCTTTGATTCTTGGTTTTTGTGATATAACCTTTCCTGCTGGCTACTTATGTTGTACTGATTTGTAGGATAATTTTTCAGTGTTGAATTTGGAAAGGATGTGGAAGGAATGAGGGTAACCTGTTTTAAAATACTGCCCAATTGTTTATCTGAAGAAGATGAGGGAAACTGAAAACTTTGATATACCCAAAGACCATGGCAAGATTTTAACCCACTGCTTCCCATGTATGGTTTGGTAATTATGGAACCATGATAACTAGTTCATGTATTTTGAGAGTGTGAATCCATATAGGACAGGACATTTTAAAGGCATGTGGATTTACAGTGTTGACTGAAATATTGCTATGAAGCTCACCACAAGCTTGAGGATGTGATCAGGCACATTCCTTGTAGTATTACACAGCGCTCTTGCTGAAGAATGGGAAAATATAACAGGAGCTGTGCTTACTTCCAGTGCTGCCAACATAGTATGCACTGCTGCATTTGCCAGGTCCACTAACATTCCTAGTCGGTTCATCTCCTTAACCACACTCTGCAATCATTTTGACTGGATTAATTGATTTTGAAAGATAACCTGTATAAAAGTACTTAAAATACAGCTGTTTTATGTTTGCAAGTTACCATTTACTTACAGAAACAAAGCAGATGTGCACTAGTTTCAGTTACAGTTTGATGGAAAAATCTGAAAAAATAAGCTTCATGATTTGTACTCTTCATGCAGTAGTTGTAATATCATGTTTAACGAGCTGAGGATAGGTGGGTGGATTGTGTAGACAGCTGAGAAATGCATCAAGAATGTTGCTCAAATATCTTAATGGGAAGAGACCACTTCAGAGTCTTAGGTATAGATGCGAAAATGGTAATTGGTGTTGAATATGTATGATGTTAAATGTGAAATGGATTTAAGTGGCTTGGGATAAGGTTCAGTTGCAGACTTTTATGAATGCAGTAATGAAGCCTCAGGTTTCCTGAAAAATAGATAATTTCTTGACCAGCTGAATACACCTTCCGAAGAAGGGGTCTGTTCCATGATGTTTGTTAGTTACTTTCAGTTACAGTTTACTGCACCAGTTGAATTTAAGTTACACAGAAATATTTTTTTCCGTGGCATACAAACCTTTCCGAAGTTGGTGAGTCCATTGTGCTCTGGTCGCTTTCCAGGGTCATCTACAAGCAGAGAGTCAGCCCTGTCAATGAATATTATATTATTTTGAAATAATTCCTGACAGCTGTGAAAGAATTAATTGACCTATATTAATTTAAATTTACAGTTATTTTAGCAGAAGAAACATGTATCAAGACTGAGCTTGTGAGGTTGGCAGTTCTCACAAAACTATTAGTGGGGAATCACATCTTTTAGGATGTTAAGCCATGTCAACTGGTAAATAGCCACCGATGTTTCAGAGGTACATAGTTCCTCCATCTTCAGGATCAAGCAGTCCAAGAAAACACTCTTCTTGGATTTGTCTGACCCTGAGAATGATGGCATTATGGTCCTTTGAAAAGCTAGCAACTGTTTACCATTCAACATGGTGTGAGATCCCAGAAAACTTTATTCTTCAAGACTAGGCTTACTGTTATACTCCTTTCATCATATTTCATTTTGGATTGCTTTGTTGGATGAAAGAAAATGAACTGTAAAAATTTAGTGCATGGGACCTGACAATACAGTAACCAGATACTGGAACGTGATGTCTACATGAATAAATTGTATAACACTCCCATTTAAATTTAGTTTTCCTAGTTTTCCTTTTAAGGAGAAGTAAGTGCTTTATGGAGGCAAAGAGTATTGTTCTCTTACCAACAAATAGTGATAAATTTTGAAACAGAGAATCAGTGCTAAGTTCTTAGTGAAATTAGTGAAAAATGCCATGGGCCTTGATTTATGGGTGAATTAAAATGCACTGAAAAAGTAAAAAGGGAGAATAAAAATTGGAATCTTTGGGGAAAGGTGTATCATGTTTTACAGTCAGTCATAATATGTTGAGTTCAATTCCATTGTGAACCCTACATATTCTGAATTTCTATAAGGAAATGTAGGCTTGTGTTGTCATCATGTTTGCTTGTGCTCCATTCCTAAAACCTGGTTTGAACCACTTGACATTTTCATGAAGAATGGTATGGACATCATAATTCTAGAGAGAATCCAAACTTTGTACTTTTAAAATTTCTACCATCTATAGTACCTAAAAGAGAAGCTTGAAAACTCATGAGATTCTAGCCTTTCCTACCACACAACTAAAATATTTTGTGTTACTAGACATCTAAGGGATATGTAATTTTTATTATGGTGTGTTGGTGTGTGTTTGCTTTATTATCTCTTTCTATTACAACTGCATGATGACTGAGGAAAATCTGCATAGAGCTTCCGTGTAAATGTCAACAGGTTATGAACCATCAAGTGCGTAAAGTTTTTAACTTTGTGAAACTCAAGTGTATCATAGAATCTGTATTAGTAGAAATTCAGCACAGAATGGATCACTAAAATGCACGATTATTATTTTTATTACTAGCCTCACCATACATATTGAAGAACTGAACTTCTCATTTAGATGTCTGTCACTGAAGCAATATGTATGTTTGGCAGATATTATAATGTTAACAATAAATGCACAGAAAACTAGTATCAATTGCAATGAACATAATGTCCTCATTTAACTGTTTATTTCCCTTATATAAGGTATTGTTCATGTGACAAATAATTACCATGGTGTGTTGCATTTTGATGTGAGTGTCAAGTATCGTACGCCCACACTGTACAGTGTCCGTAGCACAGGAAGGCTACTGGCAAGAGAGTGTCCACCCTCTACACCAATGAGACTGCACAGCTGTCCATTCATGTGAGCTGCTTTGATGTCTGCAACAAAATTCATGTTTCTATTTGCTGTACTTATTAGTTTCATTTAGTTATGGTTGCAGATTGCTGGCACGTAAAGAACTTGAACCATACATACTGTCTTGCATATTAATTGTTGTATGCATAAGAATGTCATATATCTTACCCGAAAAGAAGGAACATATGTTGAGGGTCCCTTCTGGTAGGTTATAATTGTAGTACATTACAGACAAGTGAAAGTAGTTATGGCCTAATTTAGGGCATTATCACAATATTTACTCAGATGGACTGAGGAAAATCACTAGCAACATCAGTCAGGGTTAGCCGAGATTTGAACCAGGCTATTCCGTGAATACATGTATATAGTGTTAATGCTGCACTAACATATTCTGTCACTTGGAGCAGTGTACGCATAACTGTGAGTAAAATATGAAAAGAAGTAAGTGTATTAAAATGGCAGCAATGTAAAGAATAAAATGACTAATAAAATAACAAGTAGCTTACAACAGAAATCTGTCAAGCTGGGACACTTGACAACAAGACACTCATTATGCTTAGAAGAAAATGAAGAAGAATTTTTGACTTTGTTGTAGTATCAGTACTCATTTTAAGATCTTCATTAAGGGATTCAACCCCATTTTCAAATTAAGATCTTGGGGTGGTGAGCATGTGTGACTAAAATAAGAGGTTGTATTTGAGTGTCAGATTTACAGTAATTAATTTACTGTGCATGAGTTTTTTTAAATTCTCATGGTATTTACTACCAAGATTACTGTCGTCTGGGATATGATGCCATGTACGTGTGGGTAGTTCCTCTTTCGAAAAGTTAGTGCCTTCTAAATGGTGCGACATCCCAGAAAGCAGTGATTTTCAAATTACTATACATTTTGCCTCTGTTTCTTCAGTGTCTGTTAAGAGAATAATTACTTATCAGTTACAATGGGTTGCCTTGGGTAAATTTAAGGATATTATAATCTAGAATGTCCTCAGTATCTCAGAAAGCTTTAAATCCATGCAGTTTGTAGTCCTTGACACTCACCAGCAACTGATGTGCACAGTAGTAGTGTCGGGTGGTATTTCTCTGTGAGTCGTCGGATCACGTCGATCTGTTCCAAGGTTAACTGAACAGCATCCAGGAACTGGGATTCACATGGGACATATGCTGCCCAGAACTGAGAGAAAGAATTATGTCAGACAATCCATCATGCTGATGTGTCTGAAGGCTTTACTGACTGCCCCTTTTCGAAGTTTAACTATACTTGCTGTCATCGGTGCTTAGAAATGAAGAAAATTAGTAGTGGAAGGAGGAAAATGTGTTGAGATTATGCGTGTTGTATTTAATTGGGAAATGTAAAGGAAACCCAGTTTAATGTACATATAACCTTAGACTTTATGAACTTCAAATTTATGTATTTCAATAACAGAGTTCATAATAATCATCGTTACTTCGAGGCATGTGTATTTTCTTAAAAAAAGTACTGTCATATTTTCCACCGTACGTATTGTGGATTGCGAGACGTGGTTATAAATGTGCAGTGGGCTCATATTTAAGATTTGAAGCTTTCACAACGAATAGACCTAAATAAAATGAAGTATTTTTGGGCAGACTTCTAATTCGAGATGGAATCCCTAATGATGGAAACAGTGACAGTTAACGAAACATCTTGAATGCATTCAGTCTTGGGAATCTGACTGAGAAAGGAGATTTGCTGCACGAATGTATTCATGTGTATTTTAGTTTGAATATTATCAGCACATGTTTTTGCAGCACATGGGGATAGGTTGCACAGTAGACATGGACTAAGACCAGGATTGAATCGCTGGTGGTGGAAGAGATTATCTTCTTTTCTACCAGAATTCATCCTAGCCCGAGGATGGCGGGCGTAGCACTGAGTTAACAATGAGTTTTTTACTTTTTCCATTTATATCACAGTGAAGATTACTGGCTTTTCCAAACATTTCACATTTTATGAGATATTCTACATTCTACAAACGCCGTAGAAAGTGGGGATGTAGTGGGACAGTAGAGTGGCTGTTTATAAATGTCAAGAAAGCGTATGAACGGCGAAGAATGAAGTACTGTCCACACTAACGTAGCGACGTTTCTGCGGCCCGGGCGCAGCTTCAGGTTTTGAACCCCCCTGCATAATTATAGTACTTCGCACCCACCTTCCTAAACACCGGTCATCCCATCTGACACTAATCCTGAACGCACTAGAAGCGCTCACACGTCCGGCATGAATAATTTAAATGACAAAAACTTTTTTTTATTGAA
>Ga0268261_10002411_pt1 | contig 13378 bp, 5 predicted proteins | sample TergutNc150P1_FD_190353 | JGI IMG/M metagenome (GOLD analysis project Ga0268261, IMG submission 190353) | Nasutitermes corniger P1 segment gut microbial community from laboratory colony in Florida, USA - Nc150 P1 (SPAdes) (version 2) | ecosystem: Host-associated > Arthropoda: Insects > Digestive... | reverse complement strand
ATTTTGAATATGCTGTTGCTGAGATTAGATGAACCCCAGAAGATGATGCCATACGACATGATTGAGTGGAAGTAAGAGAAATAGACTGTCCTCAGTACTCTTAATGACATGTAATGTAATAATATACTAATAAGTACATGTGTACATAATATATATACTGGAGGGTTCTGTGATATGTATTTCTGTGCATTAAATGACAATTTATGGTACAGTAACCAACAGATGCACTATATTGCAGTGTATAAATTTACAGTAAAAACTTTAAAACTCTGACATATTTCGATTCCTTTAGAGTCATCATCAGGGAGCAAACATCAATGAAATATGTATAAAACATATATACATATTTTATTTTAATACTTGTACTGTGCATCTTTTATTATTTTTTGTTATAACCAACAAATGCACAATTAATATGATAACAGAATGTATCACAACAGTCTCTTTGTGTAATCTATACTGCTACATCTTTTGACATTATCATGTATTGTAAACACCCTGATGATGACATGAAAATGTCAAAACATATAACAGTATAACTTACACAAAAAGACTGTTGTGATGTATACTGTTATGATATTAACCTTTTAAAGATGAAGCATAATCTGCTTTATATAAGGCATCATTCCGTACCGTGCTGTAAACACTTTCCACCACGGTCATAAAAACCGGTCAGTTAATGACGTATAAAGCAAAGGTCGCTGTCTGTTCTGAGATCCGTACAAAACACTCAAAGCAATGTGAGTACCATGTAGAATTTTAATTGTTAAACCTGGTGGTACGTAAAGAAACTGCTAGGCTTTAAAAGGTTAATTGTGCATTTGTTGGTTATAATAAAAAAATATTTATTGTTTTATACATATTTTATTGATGTTTGCTCACTGATGATGATTGTAAGAGTATTGAAACATATCACTTTTAAAGTTTTTACTGTAAAATTGTATATTGCAATGTAGTGCATGTCGTTGGTTATTGTTTTATAAATAGATGGAGAGGTTGATATGGTCATGATTTTCCCTAACTGCTGTGCATTTGATTATGTCTTATGTGGAAGTTGAGTTTGATTAATGCTTTTTTGATGTATGCCCACTCTCTCAGGAACAAAACCAGGTCATAAATTGAAGTCCAACCCTATTTCCCTCATCATCAGAAACTGGAAAATGTTCTGTTACCATGTGGCTGCTAGGAAGCTGTATGGCAGAGAATATATGTTTATTGTTTCTGTGACATGACTTATGGATTGATGCTGAAAAATGTATGCACTAGTTGTTTTTATTTTTAGGAGCTTGAATTTCAATCAAATGGTAGGATTCCAGCCTCTGACACTGAAGAATCAGATGATGAGTTACCAAAGTTGGATTTAGCAACAGGCAACAAGGATACTTGTGTGCTGGAGGTACAGGAATTGTGTATGAGTTTATATGTTTGCATAGAAACAAATAGTAGTCATTTAGGGTTGTCAGTTTCTAACTCATCATTAAGTTGTAACATCTTTTGAGGTACACTTCTGTGTCACAAAATTATCTGGAGTGATATGTAAGAAGAACCACTTTTTTCATTAATGTTTTAATTCAATTATATTGCCTTTGACATGTTTCGAATAACTGAGTGTTCACCATCAGGAAAACTGTACAAGCAGCTTTATGGTCTTTTATCATGCATCTGTATAAGCAGTCTAGTCGCTATTATGATGTGTTTGACATCAAAGCTGCTTGTATAATCTTCCTGATGATGAACACTTAGTTATCTGAAACATGTCAAAGACAATATAATTGAACTAAATCATTAATGAAAAAATTGTGCATCTTGTTGGTTCGTCTTACATATGTATATCATGATGCACTGTTCAGAAAATGTAAAGTTTTCTGGAATGAATTGTTTAAAGATCCAATAATGGCACATTTGTATTCCCACAGCATTCTGAACAGTTGGAAGCAATGTGCTGGCTAGTTGTTAAGTGTAGACATGTTGCAGTGTGTGCTTAGTGACTGAATAAGTTGTAGTGAAACTACAGGAAAACTGAAAAAGTACAAGTCACTGAACTGAGTAGGTGTGTGTACTGGTAATATTCTGGCAGAATTGATTCATGCAGAATGAGAAATTACATTGTGAAATACATGTCTTAATCTAATGCAGGAGCATCTTGCTTTACAAGTTGATGATTACACAGCTGGTCTTGAAATTCTGTCTTTCATGGGACCCCAAATATTTGTTATTATGTTTACAAACGCATAAAATCGGACTGTCTTCTGATGAGGCTGTTGTATATGGTGCATACTAGACTAGACTAGTCTAGGATTCGCGGTTATGGGGCTACCACCCCGTCGCACCTAGGCTGTAAGCTAGCAGGCCCTTTGTGCACTGCCTTTAGTTCCGCCCGTCAACCCCAGAGGCGCTCCATGTCAAGCGACATGAGAGCCCTCTGGTAGCGAGGAACGGAAATGGGCGAGAATGGCCGACAAATTTCGACTGAAAATCCGAATTCCACGTAATTTCCAGGGGTCTTTAACATGCCGCAAATCTGTGACATGGGACAGACGGCTTTACTTCCCCTCTGAAGGAAGGCGTGCTGAGGGTTTTTTTCACCTGAAAAATCCCACGGCTTCGACCGGGTTTGAACCCGCGATCTTGGGTACCAGAGGCCAGCACGCTAACCACTAGACCACCAAAGCCGCTATATGGTGCATACACACACTTGTCTCTATAAAATCCAATCATTAATACCCTGATGATTGAAGTCTTTGAAGACATGATGCTGTCGAGGAAGACTGCTTATTTGAAAGTCCAGCAATACCTACCCCATGACACAGTATTATATCCCAGGGTATATGAACCTTTAGCAGCACAACTGTGAGAACCTCAAATAACACAGAATAATACCTTGCTATGTGTGCCTGGGGTCAGGTGATCAAGATGTAGGATAGGTGGCAGAAACAAGAAATCTGTAGAAGATTTGTGTTGGTTATGTTCGTGGAAAGAACCCAGCTTGGAAACCAGCCACTGAAGAAATGTAGAGTGCTTAGTGAAGACTTATGCACCTTGAATTCTGTAGGTTAATGGGTCGCTTACCTATGTGGCTTTTCTGATGGTTAAATTATTTTGTCCTGCAGTGCATGAAACTTTCACTGAGATCCCAGAATAGGTTCACCTATGATTGTTTGGAAAGTGAGATGTAATAGGCACTGTGGGCTGGGAATGTGGCTATGTTTGGAAAATGTGTACAGAATTCTGGGAGGGAAACCTGCTGGAGAGTGGCAAACTGAAAGGCATAGGAGGAGACAGAAGGATAACATTAAGATGGGTCTTAGAGAAATAAATTGTCAGGATCAGAGGAGGGTGGAACTAGCTCAGGACCATGTCTAATGCCTTTTTTTGTTACTAGTGGTATTGAGCCATTCAGTTCTGTTGCCACACTGCTAGTTATTAATTATATTGTGATATTTTAAAATTTTCTGTCAGAAAAGTTTCCAACTTTTATTTTATTTTATTTTTTATAATTTTAAATCCAAATGCTGATATTTGTGCACCTTATTTTAGGTGGATGATTCAGAGGATGTGGATGTTATTTCACTTTCGATTGACCCTTGTCCACCGGAAGGTTTTTATGTTGTAAACACAGAAACTGTGCCAGGTCTGGATGAACAAGAAATTGTCAGAAATCTTCAGATGTTTACCCAAGTATGGCGAGCTAAGATTCCAGCAGGCCAGCCAACCTGTGTATTCAGCCAACACTTTCATAGACTTCTACAGGCAAGTCATTTTGTTTTGAGAATTCTTACATCTTTCAGAATTTCTAGTTTAATAATAATCAGGGGGTTTTCAACACCTCAGTTTTCAAATTAAAACAAACTGAATTTTTCACTAGTGAATGTGCCTAATGTGTTCTTGATATACACATAACCCTTTACCATTGAAATGATTGGCAAGCAATGAAATGGCCTTTTTACATGGATTGCATTTGCACTGCATAAGGTGGGGATGATTGCCTCCTAACCAGAACAAACAGAAGTGGAGGGAGAAGCATTCATGCTATATAATAGGATTTTTACATATTAAAGGTGTATTACAATTGTATAATACTGTGTTAAGTAACTAAAAGGTTTGCAACAAAAATGATTTAGCTTCAGTTGACTAAAATTTTGGGCGCCCTCAAAAACTGTTTTTAAGTACATATTTCTGTTTTCCTGCATGTGACACAGTGGTGTGGTAGATATATGCCAGCAGTTTTGAGGATGTTGTGTCCATTATCAGGGTAATGTTCTCTTTTAACCTGTCCTTGTCTTCAGGACAGAGGAATATTTGTATGCCCTGAAGATGGAGGCAGCACATTTCTCTGAAGTAATGGTACCTTTTTGCCAAACTTCATGGCATCAGATCTTTGTAGTTACAACCTCAAATCTGACACCCTGTAAATGACACCGGAAGGCCAGTGATCATTGTGCTTTTGTTTATAATCATGGCAATATTTTCAGGAACTGGAGCTGAAACTTTGTTATTAATCTAAGAACCCAGAAATTGGGAAGAAAATGAAGCTGGACAATTCTTGTGGCAAATCCTTAAATTTTCTCTGGACATATGTATACTGTACAAATCTAAGACACTTCTTCCGGCTGTTGGAAATGTGCTTGTTTTAATTCTTCTGTAATTAAAGTTAATATTTGAATGTGTGGAAAGTGAGACTACAAGACTACAAGAATTTGGAAGACTAATGAAAACTATTGTGTAGTTTATTGTTCTTATTGTTGTTGTTGTTGTTGTTGTTGTTGTTGTTGTTGTTATGTTTGTACTATTTCCTGTCCATATAGAGTGCTTCATGGCAGTTTTCCTGAGTAGCCATTTGTTTCTATATATTTTCAGAGTGTGTACTTCAAGTTACGTCGGATGATCCCCTGTGCTCTCTGTGATCTGCAGTTTAGTATTGAGTTACCTGAACTGGATGAAATACAGATCTCTGTCTTAGGTTAGACCATACCTTACACTGTAGTTGTTTCATATTTAACCCTTTGACCACTATGCCATGAATATCGTGGGTTAGTAAAGACCATAACAGATTGCATTTTTTTACACAGAGTATCATGGTTTGTTAACTGTTGCAAAATTTTTATACGTTTCTTTGGTGCAGTGAGCATCAAATAAGTTTTCAGGTTCTTGTGGCCGTCAGTCTTCACATTGTGGTCTTTTGGGGTGTGACACTGTGTTGTTTCGGAAGAACATTCTGTCTTCATCTGTGGGATCAAAGTGAGTGCCTAGATCACCTGACCACAACCTTACCCAACTAACTTCCACCCAGAAGATGGAGTCAGCATGTTCCTGTGAAGTGTGTATATATGCCTACAAGACTACATGGTGTTGCAGCTCAGAAGACTACATTCTGAAATTGTAACCTTTTCGGTTTGACAGATCATTAGTATGGATTTGTATGTTTCTGCCAGTCCTCATAAAGTTCGTAAACAGTAGTCAAAGGGTTAAATGTATGGCCTGTGGTAATATTTTTCATGTTTACCATTTTGTGTGTGGAGTGGTTTGAGACTGGGTGAGTCACTTGGCACTGTGGTTTGTCATGGTCTAACTTTACCAGCCCCAGATGATAAATGCTTGAATATGAAGAACTGGTAGAGTGATAATTGACAGGAGAAAGATGAAGTACTCAGAAAAAACCTGTTTGAATGCCACTTTGTTCACCACGTAGCCATGTACACTGCCCTGGGATTGAAACCGGGCCTCTCTGATGATAAGCTAATTGCCTGGGCTGTGACACTGCCATGTGCATGCAGCTGTATAACAATGGGTATTCATTCTTGCAGTGTTTCACCATGTGTGAATGGATCGTTGAATAAAACATTTCTCATTTAAAAGTCTGTCCAGCTAACACTTCTGCTGTTATCTCTAGTTAGCATGGCTGCCATATTGGTATAGCATGGAATTTTTCCAGTAGCATAGTTTCTCATATTAAGGATAATAAACAGTGACCAGTTCTTCCATAAGTTATTGAAAAAATTATAAAATGTGGAAAGTAATCTAAAAGTAACACATCTTTAAATGGTGTATTTTCGGTTACAGGTATGGCATTAGGCCTTGGAGAGCCAGAAAAGCCAAACAGCAAGTTTAAGAAGAAAGTTATTGTTCCATCAGCAGGCAGAGAAGCAAGTAAGAAGACAGATGACTGTGAACTGATCTTCAGTTTGGATGAAGACCATGTAGTCACTGAGAATTCTGCTGTTGCACCCAATCAGATGCAGTACAATCGGACAAGACCTCGCTCCCCACTGAAGATAAAAACTCCTCAGTCTAAACCTCATCATGTAAGTTGGTTGAAATGTTCTATGTGCATTTATAATGGGTGCTGATCTCGGGTGAGTGGCTGGCTCAGATTCAGTTTTCACATTCTTCCTCACTCCATGTCAGAGTCCATTACATGATCGCTTACTTCTTTCTGTCAGTTCTTGGTGCAACCGTACACCTTTATGCTAGCCACAGTTCTTTACTTTTATCTTAGAGGTTAGATAAAACAGAACATGACTTATGCAAGAGTAATGGTGGTATCTGTCACATGTACATGGCTGTGGTAGGGGAAATCGAGGGGCAGAGTGAGGGATAATGACAAGCAGTGGGGCTGACTGCTACTGCATTGTAGCATTTTCTGTCAACCCTGTTTTTAAACTTTGGGGTTGCACTGCTAGCAGACTCATCTCGGTCATTGACTGCATGTTGCCACATTATAACAGGAATCTAATTTATTTGCATTCGTCAGCCACTGAATAAATTATAGATCTACTAGTTGTGCCTGTGTGAATAATTTTTATGTAGAAACAATGAAATATTTAATAGATGAAAATGTATTGATATATTTTAAACTCTAAAACCCTTCTTGATATAAAATATTTCATGTTATCAATCTGTTATTTTATGTATGTTGTTAATTCCCTTCAGTAATTGCAACAGTGATGTTGCCTGATGAAGAGGATGGGAAAATGCCACATAGAGCTGACCATGGGAAGAAAAGAGTAATGGTGAATGTATTCCAACACATTTAACTGTTGTCCCCTTGAACCTTATTGATTTTTGTATGCAATTTTTATGGGGAATCTTCTGCATAGTTTGAAGGGAATGGTAGGATACAGTGGATATAACTGAATCCTGGGCATAGGGGTAGTTGTTCTGGAGCCTTTAACATCTGATGCTGTGCAGTGTTTGTGCAAGCCTCTTATGATCATGGAGTTGCTACCACAACAGGCCAAGGGAAGCTAATATATTTCATATTCATCCCATGGCTCCCAATAGAGGCAGCACTATCAATTATTTTAATATCTGTACCATGCTTATTTTATTATTTTGTACAATGACTAACAAATGCGCAATTAACTGACAAATTATCACACTCCTCCTACATGTTTCGACACTGTAGTGTCATCCTCAGGGAGTTCATAGTTTGTACCTTGCCAAGTTACGTAAGTATGTCAAATGCATTAGCTGGTAATATAATTTAAAATTATTCCTCATAGGTTTTATGCTGTTGAAATCTCAGTGTTTAAAATCTTTAAAATATTAAAATTGTCCTATTTATAATAAAATGGGCTAAAATCATTTTGTTGTTATAATGAAGTCTGTCTGTGTGGTGGCTGTATATACAGTCTGTATGTTGATGCTGCCATCTTGCTGGCCCGGTTTGTACTCGTGTAGGCGGAGTGTGATAATTTGTCAATTAATTGTGCATTTGTTGGTCATTGTACAAAATAAAAATAAAACAAGCACTATCAATTTTTAACTTTAGCTGTTGTGTTAGAGACTTTTTTTTTTTTGAGAGAAACTAATGAAAACAAAGGATATTGCGATCAATGCTGAATTGTAAACTTTCTAAATTGTTTATCTTGAAAATATCTGTTTGGTACTTCAGTAGATTGTGATGTAACATGTAAATTTTTGACAGTGGTTTCACATGAGTGGTATCACCAACATTCACAAGGACTTATTCCCTTGTCACCAATATTCAGCAGAAACACTATGTTTTGGATGCTGACTGCTTTTGTCCTCCAGTGATGGACAGAGGGGAGGCAGAGGTAAATCTCCAACCCATTTGCAACCTTTGTGCTAGAAGGGAGGGGGTGATCAGTGTCATGCCCTAGCCACTTTACCACCAGGAAAGATTTGGTAACCACTGTACAGGAGACTGGGTGGGCCTCAGGCTGGTCTGGACAGGCGCAGAAAATATTGCCTCCACTCGAATTCACTCCCCCAGACTGTTTTACTTGAATGTGTCTGTGCATTTAATATGCATCTCAGGCATGCATAGGCCTACCTATTCTCCCACATGAAAAGTAAAAGAAAGCCTTTTGCATTTAGAATGCATCGGAAAGACGTTTCTTTTGTTTCTTTAATCCTTTGCTGTCATATAAAATAACTTTGCTTGAAGTGCAGAAATTCTTGCGACATTGCATGATGAATATTGAGCATTACCCTCACTGGTAAGCACTGTATTAAAATGATGATTTATGTATATCCTAATGCATTTGCTTTGGGTTTGAGGCATTTGTGGGTTTCTAGGACACTATTTTGTAATTTTTTATTCTGTCGGCAGGTATTAGTAGTCTGCAGTTTCTTGGAATATTGAAGCTTGTTTTCCTGTTAATGCAATATTTAATTTCAGACTCCACCAAGAGAAAGATATGGAGTTGATATGACTCCTTTGTCTTACGTACCTGGTGGAAAAATTGAACGTTATCTTGGGAACCTGAATTTCTTCTTCATCAGAGAAAGCACTTGCATTAGAGAGGTAAGAACATATTTTATGGACTCTGAATGTTATGGTCAAGTGGGTAGCACTCAGTTTTCATGTTGTTGAGGTTAGAGGTTCAAACCTTGACACAAAGACCAGTTGTTCTGAGTTGTTCCTGGGTTTACTCAGTCCCTTTAGTCATGGGCCATGATGGTACCTCAAACTGGGACATGACTGCTTCCTTCTACATTCTTTTTGATTCCTTGTTCACCAATTTCACTGTCTGTTGCATCTCTAACTGCTGACAGCATACTTATATAAACTGTGGTTATATAAAAACATTTTTTAGTTCGGATGGGAGGCATGGGACTATTTTCCAGTTTTCCGGAAAATCTTTTGGATCCAGTCACATTTTGTAGTAAGCAGAAAATGGTTTATAGTGCAGATTTTTAGTTGCTAGTAATCAAGATGGGGTCCTGTAGATCTTGAATCACGTGAGATGTGAAAACTAAAAATTTTTCATCCTCAGTGTACAGTTTTTATGCAGAAGCCTGATGGTGACCCCTGTTGGGATTGAAGCATGTAGCTGAAAAACTTGCAATATAAATTAGAGTTGTGTTTGGATGGAAACTTGAGTGTGTATTGAACAACAGCGAAGAGCACAGTGGGTTGATAACCATCAAAGTAAAGCTTAGTGTAACATACTGACAAAGACCTGAAACAGATTGCCTGAATAAAATCTGGAATTACCATTTTAAAATAGCTCCTGGAAGCACCTGTCAAAGGTTAGAAGTCTCATATGTGATGTGTTGTAATTGTAATACATATTTTCAGAGATGTGTGAGATCCCTGTTTTGTGTCTAGGGTGGAGGCCTGAGTGGATTTGTTCACAGTTTTGTAACCGAAGTTCTTGCCATTGTTCGTGCACATGTGACTGCTTTGGGAGGAAATGCAATGGTAGCATATTTCATGTCTGAGTGTGTACTGTACCACAATCCACATAAAAACCAGGTAAGAGTTTTATACATTATTGACTAATGTGATGTATTTTAGGGTTTCTTAACTTCTTTGTAAATAATGGGACTTGTAGGAGCCAGGGTTATTGTGTCTGCTTGTAGTGAATACAGTCGTGGGGTAATGATATATAGTTTTATGGCATGGAGCTTCAGCAGATCTTTAGTCTTAACAGAGTAAACTTTGATTTTATGATCTCTGTTTTAGTGTATTTTCCTTCTGCTTTCTGCTAAGGTACATAAGAACACTGTTAATTTTCCACCTTAACAGTTCTGCCAATTAACACATTTTTTTTAATTGATTGTTTGATTTGAAGGTTATGGCAACAGGATGATTGAAATAATACATATTTTGTCAGGTTAAGTATATTGTCAAATTTATTTTACTTTGAAATACTAGTTCATGATTTTACCATGTGGTGTTGGCAGTTGTATTTATGTTAAGCGTTCTTCATAGTGTATTTAACTTTTAAGCACCCTGCACTCTGCAAATGCATGCAAAAAACAGACCTAGGAATTAATTTTATTTATTTAGGCAACAAGGAAATTTACTGCATTTTTAAGACATACTGCATAATCAGTGTTTTTTCCCCCCACAAAATGCTGTTTTACGGTATGTCAGATAATATAATGACCTTGTATAGTTTATAGTCGGCTGGGTATGCAAGCAGTTTGCTATTAGTGCATACGTAATTTAAAATAGTCTAAGCTCTTGGACAATGTGTAGTGCGCTTTGTTTTGTTTGTTTGTGTGTGTAGTTGGCCATGTAATGTCAAAAAAATTTCTGATCATATGTGTAAAAGAAGAAGTTTGCTTCCTGTAGGTTTACAGATTTGGTATATACTCTGTTTCAAACATTAGTTGTCAGACAAACTCCGAGATTGTGATTTGCATTGCTAGGACTAGTATGAGGTATCTGTATTGTTCTGATTCTTTTCAAGCAAAGAATGTGTATGCCATCGCAAACTTCTTCAGTGACACCCGGTATTTAAATCCTGTCCTTGATTGGTAGGCCATTTCGAAAAATGGTCTGTTTTCCTCTTGCAATGTATGAAGTGTAGTTGAAACGGACAGTAATATTTCAGCTACGTCGAGAAGGGCACTTTTCTTTTAATTGCAAGTCTGCAGAGTCAAAGTACTACCCCGTAGATGTCAGTAGCTCTTTGGACAAGAAGTTGCACCTTATCCAGGAGACTGCCAGCTGAACCTTTGCACAGTTTTACACTAAGGCCATGGAATGGGTTAAACAATGTGTTGTATTTTATGTGATTTTAGTGTTTTATACTGAATGGCAGACACAGTGGTAGTCACAGAGAACAGGGGGGAAAAAAAAAAAAGTTTCAAAGGGATTGTTTAGGGTGATCATATCAAGGAGGTGACATGTAGATCATGAGGATTTGCTGAGTCATTGGTTCAAAGTTTTAATAAAATCTTTAAAACAGGAATTACTTGAAGACAAGGATAGATGGGAGGATAGTATTAAAACTAGATCTTAAAGAAATAAGGCATGAAGCTGTGGAATTTCTGTGGCTTGTGGTGCAGTCTAGGGGTGGCATCTTGTTAGCATGGTAATGAATTTCTGGGGTCGATAAAAAGCAGGGAATTTTTTTAAATAGTTGAGTGACTGTGACATTGTCATGAAGTACTGGGCTTGTGGGAAATTGAGGAATGGGTAGTTGAAAGACTAGTTACAAGGGGTATGAGTGCCTAACTATTCAGAATACGTAAATGTAAGTGTAGCACATGGATAATGCCAAATTTGTAATTGTTAACTTGTGGGAAATATTTCATGCATAATGTGTGCGAGTATTTGTGTTCCACTCCCCTACCTGATTTCACATTGATGGCTCTGTTGGCTTATGTGGAACCATAATCAGACTGAAAAATAGAGGCAATATTCGTATGGCTACTGTGTTATTTTACCTTCTACAAAAATATTACATTAATGAAAATTATATATTTTTCCAAGCGGCATTATCATCTGTCATTTTGTGCTCTTAAAGTCAGTGGCGCTAGTGTTACACCCTACTCACAGGTTTTCACATCTGCCATGTTATTACTGCTAATGTAGGAAGTTAAAAAGTATGGAATTGGGGTGCCCTTATATGGCATAACTTTTGTACAAAGTTTTGTAAAAATCTGTCACCTGGTACAAAAGTTGAAAATGGGATACACAGAGTAGTGATGACACAAGCTTCCTTTTTTGCTTTTTAGGGAGGAAAGTAGCCAATAACCCTGACAGACTGTGTTACGGGTATGGTAGAAGTGCCCCATGTCATTTTTATTGAACCTTATTGGTGGACTTAAAACTGTGTAGACCTGCATGTGGACTTATGTATAAGTATTTAATTGTCCTAATTGTATCTTGAAATGAACTCCACTTTATTAAAACCAAAATTACTTGAGAAAATTCGGTGTGTGTGTGTGTGTGTGTGTGTGTGTGTGTGTGTGTGTGTGTGTGTGTGTGTGTGTGTGTGTGTGTTATTTCATACAGCATTTGATCAACATTGATCTGCTATAGAGTCTGTTTACTTAGACAGCATATGTCATAGGTCAAATGCAATGGGAATGCATTCACACATCAGAGTGAAAAACTGCAAGCATGTGTTTGAATGCAAAAAAACTATGTATTATATTGCAGTTTTGTAAGTAAATATTGAATACACCTGCTAAATCTGAATTTTTCAAGTTTCTACTAATACTCGATACCGCACATGTTTAGCGTGCAACTGTGTTTGGTGAGTACATGAGCAGTATTGCATAGTAACTATGTATATATACTGATGTTTTTATAGATCTCTTGTATCTGTTATCTCCCGAATGATGGCCCAGAAAGGGCTGAAGCATGTAGGAAATTATAATGGTAATAGGCCAAAACTGACCATAAATGAATTTTGCTGGATGCAGTGGATGTCTATTGCACAGAAAGTATGGAAATTTTAAGTTGTTCTGTTTGATCTCTGTTAGTTGTGGACAGGTGTCCGGCCAGTGAGGCAGACAGGCATGACTGAACTGTTAGGTATTTGAAGTTACTGTCCTCTTTGATGTGACACTGTACATTCCGGCAGCTGTCTATCTGCCTGTGTTCAGATGAATGTATTGCAGCCTGCCAAATATGGAAGCAATACATTCCTTTTAAAGGAGGTAAATTTATACCATACCAGTCATACACACGGTTGCCCACACGAGCACCTCATCTTTGACTTGATGGCCGTTGTGTTTCAGTGTGTGTTGTGTAGCATAGCCCACATTTATCAGGAACCAAACAAATTCATAAAAATGCTCTGAGATTTCGGGTTATTGAGCATTGGAGTGGTTGCCAGGTGTATGTATCTTATAGTGCTCAACCAGTGTAGGCAGGAGCGCGGCAGCAAGGTGCAAGGTTGCGTATTTGCACCACCTTGGAATTTTGACATAATTTACATTTTTTTTATGTTTAAGAATTTATCAAATCAAACAATAAACAATTATACCGACACAAAACTAGAGTTTCTACAGTTCCTACCTTTGTAGTCTGAGGATGACTTATGTGGTTGCAGTCTTTAACTCTTAAAAGCCCGAATTTATTCCCATCTGCTATTTGCTGGCATTATTAGGAGCTCACCATTTTCTCCACGTTAGCAGGATAACGGTTAAATCATTAACCTTTAGG
>Ga0268261_10002410_pt1 | contig 13385 bp, 11 predicted proteins | sample TergutNc150P1_FD_190353 | JGI IMG/M metagenome (GOLD analysis project Ga0268261, IMG submission 190353) | Nasutitermes corniger P1 segment gut microbial community from laboratory colony in Florida, USA - Nc150 P1 (SPAdes) (version 2) | ecosystem: Host-associated > Arthropoda: Insects >... | reverse complement strand
TATATGACATTAGTAACCTAAGGGTTAATGATTTAACCCTTATCCTGCTAACGTGGAGAAAATGGTGAGCTCCTAATAATGCCAGCAAACAGCAGATGGGATTTAATTCAGCGTTTAAAGGGTTAAGGTTAAAGATCTCAAGCAAGGGTATTGGTTTTTTTTAATGTGGTGGAAGGGTTATTTTACAGTGCTGTCAGTAATTGTGTTGAGTGGCTGGATAAGTCATGAATGGTGAATTGGAAAAGCTTTGGAAGTGTTATTGTTATGTCTTATTCAGTGTACTGTTTTGACATTTTTGTGCAGGGTGTGAGTAAAACCACAAAAACAGGATAGCTGATGGCTCAGGGAGGGTTAAAACCAGGGATCACCCAAATACACATGTACATTGTTATCACTAGATCAGTCCATTTGATGTCACTAAATTCAACTCTTTGGCACCTAACATCAGGTATACCTGTCATGCAGTGTGATGCTCAAAATACCAAACACTGGGTTAAGGGGACGGCATATAATGGTCTTCCTTATGCAGGTGTCATTTAAATTCCCACATTCTGTAAGTACCACTAGTTTTGGAGTCAGAGGGTTAACCCTTACCCTGCTAACGTGGAGAATATGGCGAGCTCCTAATAATGCCAGCAAATGGCAGATGGGATTTAATTCAGTGTTTAAAGGGTTAATTAGGCTTGGAACTTCTTGCATGGAAGATGTATCACTTGTAGCAGTACAGTGAATGTAGAGTACTGCATGAAACTACTGGCATAGTGTAATCTAGATAGGGACACTATTATTATAGTCCTTTATTTTCTATGTTAAGAAAGTTGTGGTAACAGAAAAATGATACACTTTAATTCTCTGAAGCTGGAGATAATTGAATTTTTATGCACAGAATGTCTCACCTCTGGCTCATCATATATTTAAATAAAGTATTTACATGCAACAGAGTCCAGCAAACAAAATTTGTTTCCATTTATTATTTATGACATATAGAGTGTAGAAAGTTTCACACCACACTGATGGGACATACGTGAGATTTGAACTTACTAATTTCTGAGCATTTACACTGCGGTATGAAGTAAACTGTTTAACATAGCAGTACAAAAGAATGATGTAAAATGATAGTGATGCAGGTAAAGTTATGACAAATCAAATTAAAGTAGTTTTTTGGAATTTGATGTGATACATTTTGGTAGATAATAGATACCATTACCTCCAGAATTGCTTAAGCATGGAGGTAGAACACTTAAACAGAAATGATACAAATTAATCCTAATGATATGGAATAATGAGCAAGTACAGCAACAATGGAATGAAGGAATTATCTGTCCAGTTTATAAGAAAGGTGATAGACTTAACTGTAACAACTGTAAACCAATTACATTATTAAATATAGCATATAAAATATTTGCTATTCTACTGAATAAGAGATTAATGGAAAATATAGAGAATAAACTGTAAGATAATCAAATGGGATTCCCCCCAAGTAGATCTACTATAGACAGTATTTTTATTGTAAGACAGATCTTCGAGAAAAGTTATGAGCATAATATTGATTTGTATAACATATTTGTGGATTACACACATGCTTTTTAGTCTGTTTCTAGGAATAAAATAATAGAATGTTTAATGAAATTTGAGGTTCCAGATAAATTAATTAGATTAATAATCTCATCCTTAACACACACAAGAGCAAGAGTTAAGATAAACAGAGATTATACAGAAGAATTTATAGTAAAATGTGGAGTCAAACAAGGAGATCCTTTATCAGCAACCTTGTTTAGCTTAGTTATTGATACAATACTAAAACAGATGGAACTAAGGGGAAATATCACCACGTCTGAAACAATGTACTGCATACGCAGATGACATCCTGCTAACAACAAGAACTAAACAGTCCCTACTGGATACATTCCAGAAACTAAAAGCAACATCAGCACAATATGGGTTGATTGTAAATGGTTAGAAAACAAAATGCTTAAGATGTATGAGGAAAACTATAAATTAGAAGAATTGCAAATTAACTCGATGTACCTAGAACAAGTCCAGTCCTGTAAATATCTGGGATCAATTGTGAACAGTTATAACTCAATAGAAGAAGAGATCCAACATAGAATAACACTTGGAAATGAAGCATATTATGCCCACCAATTTTTCCTTAAAAGTAGATTGATCTCTAAGAAATCTAAATTGTAATTGTACTGGGGTATTATAAGACCAATAGTAACATACGCCTGTGAAACGTGGGTTTTGAAAAAAAACCATAAAAAACAAGTTAATGGTATTTGAAAGGAAAGTGTTAAGAAAGATTTTTAGTCCTACAAAAGAAAGGGATGGTACATGGAGAATCAAAACAAATGATGAATTAGATGAATTAATAAGTTATAAGAATATAATAAATCACATAAAAGCTCAAAGATTAAGCTGGTTTGGCCATTTACATCAAATGCCAGAAGAGAGAATGGTAAAAAGAGTATATAAGTGGAAACTGATATTAACACGACCACTAGGAAGACCAAAGAGCAGATGGGAAGATGATATAATAAATGATATGAAGAAACTGAAAATAAAGAATTGGACTAGCTGCATCCAGGATTGCAATAAGTGGAAATTATATGTTGAGAAGGCCAAAACATTCAAAGAATGAAGTTGTAGCACCTAAAGAAGAAGAAGAATAGATACCATTGTTTTGGGTGAATGTACTGCCTTTGTCTCCCACTCTGAAGGTGGTTCCACTGTAACACTGCTACACTGTATGGCATCACATCCCAGAAGACTGTAGTCTTCACGGTTACTGCCATAAGAACCTCAAATCTCACATCAGCTGAGTTATTGTAGGTGTCTGACTTTGTATTGACTTCTGCAAGTTACGTGCTTAATACATTGCATCTGAAAAGGTTTCAGAGGTAATTGGATGCAATCTAAGAAGGAGAAGGGTGACATGGAGATAACAAACAAGACTCTTGAAACATCTGTGCAATGCTTGGTTTTTTGCCAAGAATCAAGCAAGTGTTTCAATAGTGGCTGTGCCTGGAAACTAGCCAAAGAGAATCCATTGTAATGTGTGTGGCTCTACACAAAAAGAAAGGAGACCAATTACATTTTGACAGTCTTCATTGTAACAGCTTACAGTTCTAATAATACGTCACTACCATCATATATATGATAAAACAACTTATCCAATGGGTAGTGCATGTGGATTGTGTTTGGGAGATCTTGGCTTTAATATCTCAGCCCAGAGACCAGTTGTCCTGACGGAACATTTTTTTTGTGATTTTTCTTATTCTCCTAGGGCTTATTCTGGAGTAGCACCTAATTTGAACTGCTCTGAACATCATCATTGTGTTGTACCATATGATGGTGAATTAAGAGAGCTGCTGAGACACAATAATCACCCTAGCAGCTAAGTTGCTTTATGCTGTAGGTTGATGTTATATAGTCCTTAAACTTATGAATGAATAAGTCCATGGAGCAGACTCTTTGAAGAGTTAATGTTCACTTGCCTACTCAGGAAACTGCTCATATTAGAGTTTTGAGGTTTTTCCATCATGTAGCAGAGGATTCTGTTCTCCTTGGATACACTGTATTGAACCTGAAGGTTCTCTGTCTTTTTACAAGAGCCTAATGTAAATATTATGATTTTATTCTAATTTTATCTCTGCTTCCTGTCCCTTGTCAAATGACTTTATTCAACAACATTCCGCCCTGTCTGAGATTAATTTTAATATAATACTCTTATCTACACCAAGGTGTTACAAGTGGTCTCTTTTCTTCAGGTGTTCCAACTCATACTTCGTACCGTCATGGATTTCTTATCTGATCCATGCATGGTACATGTGCCACACATGTAATTGTGTTTGATTTGATCACCAAAATAATACAACTGATGGTCTTCATTAATGGTACTGTGCATCATGGTTTCATTTGTTTACAGAAGAATTATTTTGTCAACCCTTGTGCATGGCTTGTAAGCCCCTTACATATTGGCAGCTACACTCATGTAGGCACATGAAGTAATACACAAGTGGCTGCATCTGTCTGTCATTGAGTAACTGCTGTGGTATTTTTACGTGCAAAATTTACATTGACTGTACTCTCACACTTCTTAGAGCTACTTTTTGTCTCCATGTTTTAATTATGTCCAGAAATAGCTGTGTATGTAGTGATGAAGAACCTGTGGATAAAGGGTGAAGAGAAGTGATGTCTTAGAGAAAGTGGAAATAATGGATGAGTTGGAGAATGAGCATTACTGTGGTTGGGTGCCATTATTGTGTAAATGAATTGGTGTTTCATTTCATTAAAGACAAGGTCAAGGGAAGTGTTTAAGGTTAGTACTGTATTATTAAGTATGAAAACTTTTGTGTGACTGTTTCCTCAAAAAATGGAAAGCACGTGGTTTGTATATGGCTGGAAGATGAGATGCAACAGTGGTTGTCAATAATTGATGCTTCGGTGAGGAGAAGGCCATGCCAGTGAAGTCCAGTGTAAAAACATTTCTGTAATACAAAAATTGAGCATTCAGGGCCTTCCTTGTCTTGGATAATGCCCTGAGGCACAGGATCTTGGTCTGACCCATTTGAATATCCATGTTGTGTAGCATTTGAGCAGCATTACCTCACTTTTGCAACCACTGCACCAGTAAATCATCAAAACATTTAAAAGCTTTTATGCTTGTGGCATCTTCCATTGTATACTGGATGCAAGTGAAGTGTGACTTTTGTTGGTGTCAGTGATTACTGCAAGTCATACCGAATGATGAAGGTGAAGGAACCTATGGCTGTGAGTGTTTGCTGGAAGAATGTGTGGAGATTCCCCAGCTTAGAGGGCAAGGTAAGGAACATCCAGATGGTTAGCCTCTGAAGTTCCAGGAGAAGGATTCCCAGATTTGGAGGAAGTAGGAAGTTCTTAGTCTTTGTGCTGCTGAGTTAACTGAGCAGGATCTTGAACAACTGACAATACTCATTGAACCAGAAGTAGAGGATTTTGACACTCTTGTGGAGAGGTCTCAGCTGACTGCCAATGTTATGAAGAAAGGACTCTTTGTGGATGACTTTGTCACTTTTTTTAGGTTAACTATTTCTTGGATATGTGGCTGAAATTCAAGCATAAAATGGAAACTTTCATGGCACCACACAAGGAGGAATAGAAGGACATGCAGAAGAATGTGATAGATCACCTCTTTTTCATCTAGTCTATTGTTCTTCCACCACGCATTCTTTGACATTTGATCATCCTGAAAATTTTGGCCAGTAACACTGATATCTTTCGGGTAAACACCAACACAGGTGTTTAAGTTTATTAATCATTAATTTACACATTATATTTTGTGTGTTTGTTTCTCTTAGCCCCATTTCTTCCATCAGGTCTTAAAGTTGCACATCATGGTTGCACTCCTTGTGAAACTTTTCAAGAACATAATTCCTGTGAATGGTGTGCATTTGCTATAGTTATTGTAGAATACAATTCATGACACACCTCGTTGTACAGTTTTTTTTTTTTTTTCCGAGCTTTCAATACTTACTCCTCCCTTGATTCTATTCTCAACATGCAGTTCTGAAACAAATCAATGGTCTGTGTTATTCCCTATGGGACAACATGTCTGAAACCAAATGTAACATTTTGCAACATCTGAAAATTTGTGACCTGGGACACTACTCAGCATACGTTTTAATTCATCATTATTTTTAGTCACAAATTCTGTATTAGTGGTTTGAACATAGGAACATTTGTAAGACATGTGTCACCTCATTATAGGCTAAAACAGGTTGCCAATGATTTAGATTTAAATAAACAAATATATAAATTTTTTGTGTGTGTGTGTGTTTGTGTTTACATATACAGTGTGTATTTGAAATACTTGAACAAACTTTAAGAGTTCTTCACATTACAACTGAGAAAAAGTGTTCATAAAAAATATGTTTAGAAATGGGTGGGTTTTGAATTTTATTGAACCTTCTCATTCAACATTAAATACCTTGACTATGTAATATTTTACTTAGAGCTGACATAATACATTTACAATACACATACGTGGTTTAATAATTGTTGAGTTCTTATTGTTTACCAAGTCATGGTTCACAAGAAGTGCTTGAAATGTTCTCCACTTGAATTAATGCACGTGTGGACATAACTTGTGAATTGTGTTTTTCTATGTTGTGAACTGTGTTGTTCTATGTATTTTTTGTGTCGATTGTGTTGTTCTATATATTGGTTGTGTGTAAATGTGTACTGTACTACTGCCACCGGGTGTCAACCCAATTGCAGTTATGTATATATCATATATCATATCATAACTCAGCATGGACTGTTGCACCCTTTCAGAGTTCCTGGACTGGTTGTGAATGGTTTGACAGGTGTAACAAATGCATTAAAGTTTATTTTAATTTTCAATTGGAGCTGAATGCAATATGATTTTTAAGTTTCCAAAGATAAAAATCTGAAGGATTGAGGTCCAGCATATGTGGGGGCTGTACTTCAAAAACTGTTGGCAGACTTGTAAGTTTTTCCTTGTAGGGAATTTACTATTGAAGTTTGTTCGAGCATTTTAGGTACACACCATTTATATTGTGTGTAACTTTAAAGATACTTTGTATTACATGAGTTGTGTTGTGTGGAGATGGTATACCACGTAAATTTCATAGTAACTGCAGTGTATGGTGTATTGGAGCCTTTCCCAGTGCCACTTCACAAATCTCACAACTTCTTGCCTGGGATTGAACTGGGTCTCCTTGGTGAGAGGATGGTGAATAATTGCATAAGCCATAGTACAATCTGAATGACAAGCTGTATTTTCAGTGTGTATATTGTTACTTTTTGATTAACCTGTCAAGCACAGTGGTCTCTATTGTACCACATGCATTAACATTAAAGACCTTCCATTTTGTCCAGACAGCATATTTATATGTTTCCTATGTTGCTCAGAATAAATGGTGATTATTTCCTTCAACACCATTATTAACAGGTTCATCTGTGCAGTGGAAACATAGTCTGTCTAGTGTGAGGTAGGAACTGAATCTTAAATGTAATTCTTGTGAATTTTGTGCTTCAGAGGGCGAAATGTTGTCAGACATGTGCCTGAATTCTGTACTATGAAATATAGTTGCGATAGTAAATGTACCAGGAGATTCAAACGTAATTCTCAGTGTCACAGTTTGAGACATGCATTATTCACAGTTTTGCTGATGTTTTTAAAGTGATGGGATCAGTATTGATTCTTATGTGGGTAGAAGTAATTATGTACAAACACAGAAAGAAAGAATTATGCTTGTTTCCATTTCATATTATGTTTGACCTTGGCTTGGAAATACAACAGCTTATCTCAGTAGGCAGTTGAGGGCAGCCTTTTGAAGCTCGTAGTTGTTACTGGGCAGTCATGCAAAAACTTTATCCTAAGCAGTTGCAGAGCAGTGCAGTGTTATTACATTTTCATGTTTAGACTATGAAAGTGGGAGTTCAAACGATGTTAAACAATTAGCAACACTTCTGAGTTTGGACTGTGTACCACTTGACTTGAATGGAACTTGCCAAAAAGCGGACACTTGCAGCTAGCCCACCTCATACATCTCATTGTGTTGCATAGCATTATTTTGATTGTTTTTCACCCACGTGTAAAGGGGAGGCAAGAACACATGGCTAGGTCAACTTTTACCACCCAGCATGTACTTGGGTCTTCCCAATATCCACTTGCTTTTAGATTTTTCCATCAGAATCCCATGTGCATGCTTTTGTCTTCTCCCACATATGTCAGTGAACACATCCCACCCACCTTAATTTGATGAGGCTAATGACACTGTTGAATTCAGTATTCAGAAACAACATTTTTAACTCTTTAAAGCCCAGTGGTTAGTATACTGCCATGCTTAAAATGAAAAAACTGTTTTCCCTACAGACTGTTTATAGTTACAGTATATTTCCTGCAATAAACAGTGGTATTTTTTCATATACAACATTAACTGGGTGGTCATTCTAATGGTCAAAGATTGTGTTCTCTGTGAGGAAAGGAATCTCTGTATGTAGTTTAATTTCTTTATTTAAAGTGTTAAATTGCAGTTTTACCTATCAAAATGATTCAAAGTGGAGCAAGTTTCTTGGTAAGGTCACAGTCTGTTGAGATGTTATGTGGTTTTGGGGTATGAGCTATAATGTTTTGAAGGTACATGCTGTCCCCATCTTCATTATAGAACCTTATGGAGGCGTTAGGTACCCCTGAAACTGTTGTGTCACTTGCCAAACCATAGAATGTTATATCCCAAAGACTATGATCTGAGTGTTTCTGCTGTGAAAACCTCAAATATTATAGGTGCATCGTGTTTGTTTATGCATGATTTCCACTACATGCTGTGTAATACCCCAGAAGAGCTCAGGTCTCATGTTTGTTTATGGTTTGTTTAATAATGCTGCCAGTAGCTGAGATGTATAGCATTGAATGTTAGGATGACTGGTAGATAATGAATTGGAAAGGGCGTCACAGGAAACAGTTGTGGCCTAGTTCGAGGTACTATCCTGACATTTGCCTGCAGGAACTGAGGAAGACTGTAAACAATGAAAAATCTCAGATATGATAGCCAGCTTTTGGCTGGAGATTTGAATATGAGGTCTCCTAAATATACAGAAGTGCTATTCACTCAGCCAGGTGCACCTCATACTGCATTGAGCATGGATGTAGTACTGCAGCATAAAATGCATGAAGTCCATAGGCTCCGTTAGTACTCAGATAACTGACGGAGCAACACATCGTTTCAGACATTAAATCTTGTCTGGCATTTTAGGTTTTGTAGGTAAGTTTTGCTTAACTGTTTTCTCAAATCTCCTGTCTGGAAGTAAGATCCTTGAAATGTACCTAAGAACACTTTGTCATTATTCTCAGTTTGGCATGTATGGGATGCCCACAAATCCTGTGTCTGTTTTAAAAATTTGTTACCTGTTAACCGAGACAGATAGGTAGATGTAGTAATTTGCAAATGTTCCTTAACTCAAAAAGTTTTGCAAGCCTTAGTCCATCTCAACATGGGAGACCCTAGTGGCCCTATTCACATCAGGGTGATAGCTCAGTTCTGTCCATTAATGGGTCAGCATTCAGCCACACTTTGTATTTCTTTGATTTTGCTTGCATGAAGGATTGCTGTGACATCCACAGATGTTCCATAAATGTAAAACTTCACATATTGCGACGGGAAGAAGTCCAGGGATGTGATATCAGGGGATTGTGGGGGCCAGAGACTGGTATATCATAGGCAATCGATCTACCAGGAAATTTTTCTCCAAGAATGTCTGAAATGTATATTTTGGAGTTTATAAAACATTAAGAACATTAAATGGAATAGTATGACCTAGGCAATTAGATGTAAGATTTCCATACGGCATAGGCAGTTGGATATAAAATCCCATAATTTTATATCTAATTCTCTGTGTCATACTATTATGTTTAATATTTTTAACATTTTTTAAACTTCAAATTATACATTTCAGGCATTGTATATCTTTTACAGTGTATGTACATTTTAACGTGTAAAAGCTGGGATTGGAAACAGAAGTAGATTTGTAAAATACACTCCCATGTGTACTCTTGTAATTAGGCCTGATGATGCCTAATTATTTTTTGCCAAAGTGTGTAGTCTCATTCTTAGTGAATATAATGTTATGTTGACTGATTGCACCATTCAGTTGTATTTAGTAACACAATGGGGATATGCCACCTTGAAAAAAGGTAATTGGTGTGTTTATGTGAGATGCTAGAATTCTGAAGGGTGAGCTGTTTTTAAGATGTCTACTAGATGCTATAAGTGACTGTAAAATTTAAGGTAGTAGTAGCTGTACTGATGAAGATCCAGGTCATGAGATGACACCATGTACACTGATGTTGAAGTTCCTATGTTAGTGTATTGTGGTACCATATAACAAGAGTTTTGAAACTTTATAATTGTCTTATGACATAATTACTTTTGCAGTAAAGTGTTATGTAAATCCACAGTACTGAATTTCATCCAAATCTTTCATTAAGTGGCCATAAAAGTCCTTTACAGTGTCCAGCTACATTCTAAATTGGTCTGGAATTGCCATCAATCTCTGGTAAAACTGGCAGAACATAACAGAATATGATTGGCATGGGTGCCAGGAAACATAGGGATTGATGGAAATGAAGTAGCTGACCAATTAGCTAGGCATTACTTTTCGTGTCCACTTGTAGGACCTGAGCCTGCCTTGGGCATATCAACAAAGGTTGCCAGGGGAGTAATGAGGGACTGAACAAGTAGGAGACATGAGGAGCACTAGCAGTCTACTTGTGGACAAAGGCAGGCTAAGGGTTTTCTTAACGTACCCTCTACTGAAAGAGCTGGAGAATTACTCAGTTTGAGCAAACTAGCTAACAGTAGTGACTGAGCTACTAATGAGCACTGTCATTTAAACAGACCTAGAAAATCCTGGGTATGGTGGATGCCACCAGGCATTGGAAACAATGTTGCTTGTTCTTTGTGACTGTGACACATCATCCACATTAAGATTTAGGCACCTTGGTCATCATTTTCTGAAACCAGGTGACTTTGCTGACATCTCCATTAGCTGGGTACTGAACTGTATTCAGAATGCAGGGCTGCTGAGTGTATAAGCAAAGGCACTGCATGAAACATCAAAAACGGTTGAAATGTAAGGTTCACTGCAGTGCCTGCCCATATGTACTCTGTTCTGTTTTGCCCAATTTTTTCTTTAGCTTTGGAGGTGACTCATGCAAGAGGAAAGATAAACATGTGGGCAGTTATCATTGTCCACATGTGTTTTTATAAACAACTTGCAAAGAATAAAAAAAACATATTACACCATTGCCCATTCTATGTGAGTATTTAAGAAGTGTTTATGCATTTCAGGTGGAGGAAATCCGAGAGATGATAGATAAAATACAAGCAAATGTGGAAGAGGTGAAGAAAAAACACAGTGCCATTCTTTCAGCTCCCCAAACTGATGAAAGTAAGGACATTTAGATTTTGCACAAGATGATATTCTTACATGCCTGAGTATAAAACAAGGGGGTATCACTGTGTAATTACTCACAAAGTTAAAAGTGTTCTGTTTAGATATTTTTCTGAAAATTGAAAATTTTGAACGGGGGTTATATTGAATGCAGAATTGTCTTATATTCAGGTAAATATGGTATGATGCATGTAGGACCATAGTTTCCATAATTTTGTCTAAATTGTTTTATATGTGCATTGGTACTGATATTAATTGTTCAAAGGACACAATATAGGACGCAAGTTTCATGTTTTAGTAGCAGTGAGTGTTTGGATTATGGTATTCTGGGTAGATGCTGGGTGGGCATGGTGGAGGAATTGGAGTCCACAGTAGGTGGATACCAATATTTTGGGATTTCTCACACTTTAGTCTTGCTGTTCCCTTCCTGCAGTTTTCACAGACCAGTATGAGTATTATTGTCATCTGTAAGTGAAGAGTCAGTTTTTGAGAATTATTTTCCGTTGATCCTATTGACCCGTAGTACAAGGCTATTCGTCGCCTTCCTTTGATGATTTGTAAGTAAACAGCTTCCCCATTATCCTGCTTACATAAGGTGGCTGCATTGTCAGCATAATCACTTTGACCCTGAAGCTGGAGGTACCATTTTCCTTCAGATACATCTACAAGACATTGGTGTTACTCCCTAGTTGATCACCATCTGAACATTGTAGGATGTTCTTGGCTGATGGATAGAAAAGTGTCACTCACTCGATTATTCTGATAGGGTTTGATGAGGCACTCAGAGACATCTACAATCTGGTATTTACTTTGTTGCATTTTGGGTATTTCGTTTGTGTAGTAACTGAATATTTATTAGATAACATTTTTAACGTTTTTTGTTTCTGAGACTTGATAATACTATTTTCTGGGATGTGGTGCCATGTAATATGATGGATATTTACTAACATCAAATAGGAATATCCATCAGCAGGTTAGATTTTTATCCTGAAAATGGAAGCAGCAGGTTCCTTTGAAATGTTGAATTTATACCAGACTAAACATTGCCACATGCTACGAGACATTATTGTTTGTGTTAAAAATTGATATACGCATTTCTGTCAACCACAGCACATTCTATCAGTCCCGTCAACACATCCTACATATTGTGGTCATACTGACCATTCTTGGCATGATGATGTGAGCTTGACCAGCTGTAATAATGTCTGTAGAATTTATCTCATTGTGGTATATTGTATTAAAAATTGATGACTGCATTGCCGTCAACCACAGCATACTTTATTAGTCCTGTCAACACATGCTACATGTTTCGGTCATACTGACCATCCTCAGGCATGTTGATGCAAGCTTGACCATCTGTAAGAATTTTTGTAGAATTTATCCTGTTGTGGTATATCATATCATACTTTCCATCCTCAGGTCTGAGGATTGTCAGTATGACCAAACATGCTGCATGTGTTAACGGGACTAATAAAATTTGTTGTGGTTGATGACAATGCTTATATCAATTTTTGGTATGATATACCACAGTGGGGTAAACTGTGCAAAAATTGTTATTGTTTGCATTCACAAATGTAAGAATAGGAACCTTACATGTTCCTTACATGAACATTGAAGCAGAACTACGTAACTCCAAATAGTAAGGTTTATCACATTGTTTTAGTGAGAAAGGAAGACAAGATGTTGATAAGAGAGATCAGCTCATTGACTTGAAATATATGATTTCTGTCTCTCAGTTTCATTTGCCTGTTTTGTGCTACAGACCTCATGTGATAGAATTAGATAATGATGAAGCATGCTAGGACTGTAGAAATAGTCATTAGAAAGGATGAAACTGGGTTACATGACCTTCGCCTAGAATTAAGATTCCTGTCGTCTGGACAGTGACGCCCTGCAGTCTGGTAGTTTACCACTATTTCAGAGGATCCTGTTGCTTGAGAATAAAGTCACTTCAGTGAAGGCGGACCGAGGATTCTCTGAAACATTGGTTCACTTCTATCAGATTACACGGCGTCACGTACTAGAAAGCAGCAGTGTTTACCATCAGCAGAATCTCAGGTCTCACTCTTATATCCCACATACAAGTAGGATGTTCTGTTAGGAAACTTTGGTTCCTGGCGAAATTTCTTAGCACCCCTCGTTTTTGAAAGGAATGTTATGGCGCGCATCGGCTCTGGTGCTGTCTTCTGTCGTCTCGGTCTGAGTGAGTAGGATTTGAAGACGGCAGTCGTTAGTTATCCTCCGTTGCGTAAATTAGCGTTATTAATTTGCACGAGTGTCAAGTATTTTTCTCTTGAAGCATTAACCCTTTAAACCCCGAATTAAATCCCATCTGCTATTTGCTGGCATTATTAGGAGCTCACCATTTTCTCCACGTTAGCAGGATAACGGTTAAATTATTAACCTTTAGGCTACTAATGTCATAT